>Ga0105357_10001997_pt1 | contig 10948 bp, 9 predicted proteins | sample GOMGulsemesocosm_4_FD_83660 | JGI IMG/M metagenome (GOLD analysis project Ga0105357, IMG submission 83660) | Methane-oxidizing microbial communities from mesocosms in the Gulf of Mexico - GOM15B Gulf of Mexico | ecosystem: Environmental > Aquatic > Marine > Cold seeps | place: USA: Gulf of...
ACGTGACCCTGAACTGCCACAGACAGAAATATTAACGTAAGAGGATGACAGGAGTCTAATGGTTAGGTGTCAGTAGCAGCGTAACCGACTTCGAGTATTCGAGAGGCGGTTCTGGGGATGGGCGGCGCAGAGCAAAACAGAGCCGCCCCAGCAAGGGGGCGGAGAGGGTGAGGTGGTGCTTAGTCGGACCACTTGCCCCAAACATTGCCGTCGGCAGGTTTAGTGTCTGATTTACGTGGGCCATTGTCGCGCTGGTCCAGTTGGCGCTCGCGTTGCTGCGCGCGTGGGTTGTGCGGCTTTTCGGTATGCTCATTTGGGCGCACACGTTTGACCACGGAGGCCGGCGCGCCCATCGATTTTTGGTTCAGTGGAATCGTGCGGTCGCGTGGCGGCAGCGCGAAGTTGGCATCGTCTGGACGCGGCAAGCGCTTGAACTTATACAGGTAAAAACCCTCGACCTTCTCGCGCGCCCAGGGGGTCTTGCGCAGAAACTTAAGGCTCGACTTGACGCTCGGGTTGCTCTTAAAGCAATTGAGGTTCATCGCCTCAGCTAGGTCTTCCCAGCCGTAGTGGTCGACCAGTTCGGTCAGCAGCACTTCGAGCTTAATGCCGTGCAAGGGGTTGTTTTGTTGTACTTCAATATCGGTCATTGTTTTGTTCCGAGTGTAAGGACTTGCTTACAGGCTGTTCAATGTTCTTTATTAGGGTAGCAGACGTAATACGGCCGAGCAGTGCTCGGCCGTATTACGTTCTAACAGCGAAAAATACGCATGGTTAGATGTCGAAGCCTTGGCTCAGTTTCTTCTCGGCCTTAACCTTTTTAAGTTTGGTGTAGTGAGGTACACCATTCTTGTAAGGAGGGTAGTCTTCGCCCTGGATCAGCGGCAAGAAGTAGGCGTGAGCGGCGGCGGTGATGCCGAATCCATCATCACTGATGTACTCAGCCGGCATCATCTTTTCAACGTTGGCGATTTCAGCCAGCGGTGCTTCTTCGATGGTCCAAGTGTACTCGGCGCCGGTGCCGCGGATGATGGCCGGCATCACCGCGTTCTTGCCCGCCAGTGCAAACTCAACGGCGGCTTTACCCACGGCGTAGGCTTGCTCAACGTCGGTCTTCGAGGCGATGTGGCGTGCAGAGCGTTGCAGGTAGTCGGCAACGGCCCAGTGGTACTTGTAACCCAGCTCGTCTTTCACCATCTGCGCCAGCGTAGGTGCAACGCCGCCCAGTTGGGTGTGGCCGAAGGCATCAACGCTGCCAGCGTCGGCCAGGAACTTGCCGTCGGCGTAAGCAGCGCCTTCCGAGGCAACGATCACGCAGAAGCCTTTCTCTTCGACGGTGGCCTTAACCTTGGCCATGAACTTCTCGCGGTCGAAGGCGACTTCTGGGAACAGGATGATGTGCGGTGCATCGCCGACCTCCTGTGCGGCCAGGGCGCTGGCGCCGGCAATCCAGCCAGCGTGACGACCCATTACTTCCAGTACGAAGACCTTGGTAGAGGTCTCACACATAGAGGCCACGTCCATGGCCGCTTCTTTGGTCGACACGGCAATGTACTTGGCGACTGAACCGAAGCCCGGGCAGTTGTCGGTGAACGGCAGGTCGTTGTCCACCGTCTTAGGCACGTGGATGGCCTGCAGCGGGTAACCCATTTTCTCGGACAACTGAGAGATTTTCAGACAGGTGTCGGCGCTGTCGCCGCCGCCGTTGTAAAAGAAGTAGCCGATGTTGTGGGCCTTGAATACTTCGATCAGGCGCTCGTACTCGGCCCTGTTGTCTTCCAGACTTTTCAGCTTGTAGCGACAAGAACCGAAGGCACCCGAAGGGGTGTGCTTCAGGGCGGCAATGGCTTCTGCGCTTTCAGCGTTGGTGTCGATCAGGTCTTCACGCAGGGCGCCGATGATGCCGCTGTTGCCCGCGTAAACGGTGCCGATCTTGTCGCTGTTTTGGCGAGCAGTCTCGATCACACCACAGGCGGAAGCGTTGATAACCGCGGTAACACCGCCAGATTGTGCGTAGAAGGCGTTCTTTATAGCCATTGCTGAAAGATTTCCTGAGATTCTATGGGCGGGCGATGGCGTCTCTATAGAGGTACGTCATCACCTGAAAATTTTAGAGGCGCAAATTATACGCGAGGTTGATCGAAAATTCACCGCTAAACGTACTAATTCGTAACGGTGAGGGTTTCTGCTTGGGCCAAGTACTAGCTGGTCGTCCACGGGCCTTTAGAAAACGATCGGCATGGAGGGCTGCGGAGTCATTTGCACCCTGCCGGCTGCGGCAAACGCGTGATAAGCTGAGCTTTATACGGCTGCTGCACTGGGTTGCAAAAGCCTCCAAGCCTTCATTTATTGATCCCTCTGATAGTTGATCTCCCTTTATGCACATACATATCCTCGGTATTTGCGGCACCTTTATGGGCAGCCTCGCACAGTTAGCAAAATCACTCGGCCACCGGGTTACCGGCTCCGATGCCAACGTTTACCCCCCCATGAGCACTCAGCTTGAGAGCGCGGGTATTGAGCTGATTGAGGGGTTTGATCCCATTCAGCTTGAACCTCTGCCGGACTTAGTCGTTATCGGCAATGCCATGAGTCGTGGCAATCCGGTCGTGGAGGCGGTGTTGGCAAAAAATATCCCCTACACCTCTGGGCCCCAGTGGTTGTGTGATCACTTACTGCAAGATAAGTGGGTGCTGGCTGTAGCCGGTACCCATGGTAAGACCACCACCGCGAGCATGCTGGCTTGGGTGTTGGAGTATGCCAAGATGAGCCCAGGTTATTTGATTGGCGGCGTGCCGAGCAATTTCGAGACATCGGCGCGGCTCGGCGATAGCCCGTTCTTTGTGGTGGAAGCCGATGAGTACGACAGCGCATTTTTCGATAAACGCTCTAAGTTCGTTCACTACCGCCCACACACGTTGGTGATGAATAACCTCGAATTTGATCACGCCGATATTTTTGACGATTTAAGCGCGATTCAAAAACAGTTCCATCATTTGATGCGCACGGTGCCGGGTAACGGTTTGGTGATCTACCCCGATAACGAACCGAACCTGGATGCCGTGCTCGATATGGGCTGTTGGACTGAAACCGTTAAGACAGGGGTTGTGGATAACTCAGCTGATGTCGCAGGGGGCAACGGCTGGCAGGCGCATCTACTCGAACGTGATGGCTCAGAGTATGAGCTCTACTTCGATGGCGAGTTGGCCGGCAGCGTGAAGTGGGAGCACACCGGCCTACACAATGTTCGCAACGGTATGGCGGCGGCGGCGGCGGCGCGTAATGTTGGTGTGGCACCGGGCGTTGCCGTGTCGGCCCTGTGTGAGTTCGCTGGGGTTAAGCGCCGTATGGAATGTTTGGGTGAAGCGGGGGGCGTTAAGGTCTATGACGACTTTGCTCACCACCCCACGGCTATTGCCACAACGCTTGACGGTTTGCGTGCGAAGGTCGGCGGTGAGAAGATTATTGCCTTGATCGAGCCGCGCTCAAACACCATGCGCATGGGAATACACAAAGACGCGCTGGCCCAGTCGACGGCAGCAGCTGATCTTGTGCTGTGGTTGCAACCGACAGGCAGTGAATGGTCGCTCGGGGATGTTGTGGCCAGTAGCCCAGTGCCTGCACAGCTGCAAGACTCCGTGGAAAAAATGATTGAAGCCTGTGCCGAGCAATGCACATCAGATAGTCATGTGGTGATTATGTCTAACGGTGGCTTCGGTGGTATCCATCAAAAATTATTACAGCGTTTGGGCAGCGAAGCACGCACTTGCGCAGAGAGTAACTCATGAATACGAACCCTAAGGGCTACACCCAAGAAACCATAACGTTGGCCATGACCGGCGCTTCCGGCGCCCAATACGGTTTGCGTTTATTGCAGTGTTTGTTGGCCGCGGATAAGAAAGTATTTTTATTGCTTTCCAGCGCCGCGCAAATTGTGATTCGTACAGAAACGAACATACAGCTACCTGAAGGGCTTGAGGCGCAGCAGGCCTTTCTAGCGGAACGTTATGGCGCCAAACCGGAACAGTTGCAGTTATTGAGTAAAGAAGATTGGTTCTCACCGGTGGCATCGGGTTCCAGTTCCCCCGCAAAAATGATCGTCTGCCCAGCCAGTGGCGGCACGCTTTCAGCCATTGCCTGTGGCGCCAGTAATAATTTGATCGAACGGGCGGCCGACGTGGCGCTGAAGGAACGCCGAGCATTAATTCTTGTGCCGCGCGAGGCGCCTTACTCTGAAATTCATTTGGAAAATATGCTTAAGCTCACGCGCATGGGCGCGGTGATGATTCCGGCGAGTCCAGGCTTTTATCACGAGCCGAAAAGCATCGAGGATTTGATCGATTTTGTCGTGGCGCGTATTTTGGATCAGTGCGGCATTGATCAAACCATTATGCCGCGTTGGGGAGAGTGAACCGCGCTGGACAACAACAGATTATCAATGGAGCAATGCTTTGAGTACACGTGAAATAGAATTAGACGGTGGCGTTAACTTTCGTGACCTTGGGGGCTATGCAACCGCGGACGGTCGTCAGCTGCAATGGCGACGTTTATTGCGTTGTGGCCACCTACGTGACTTGTCGGATAAAGATGCAGAGTTCTTGCAGGTTTTAGGCTTGACGCATCTGCACGATTTTCGCCGCGAAGAAGAGCGCAAGCGAACGGTTAATCGCACATTGCCGATTACCGTTTATGACGACTACAACATTAGCATTGGCAGCATGCCACGCTTTTGGGAGATGCTGCGCGCGGGTGAACTGAGTGATGAGGCCTCACACAGATTGGTGAGTGGCGCGTATGCGGAGTGCCTCGACGAGGTGACGCCCCTCTATCAGCGTTTTTTTGCACGCCTGCTTGATGATATTGCAGCGCCTAATAGTGCGACGGTTTTTCATTGCACCGCGGGTAAAGATCGAACCGGCTTGGCGGCGGCGCTTATCTTGTCTGCTTTAAATGTGCCGCGCGAAACAATTGTCGAAGACTATATGCTCACCTTGAAATACTACGATATCGAAAGCCTGCTTAAGCTAGTTGAAGGCCACTTGATCGAGGCGGGCACAAAAAGCTGGCAGCGCAGCTGGCTGATGCCTTATTGCAGTGTGCACAGGGATAACATCAACGCTTTTTTCAGCGCATTGGAGGCGCAGTATGGTGACGTGGGGAATTACCTGCGGTCAGGATTGGGTTTAACCGATGACTCGATAGCGCTGTTGCAGGCCCGTTTGCTGCAGTGAGCGGTTGGTGCTAGTTGTTTCTACTAATGGCCTCTACTAGCAGTCTTTATTACTCATTGTCTCTGGGCTCGAACTTGATCGGGCCGTCTGTGTTGTTTTCATACCGTGCCTGTTGCTTTGAGGCCGTCACGCGACGGCCTTAAAGCGTTCTTTTCCGTTACTCTGGATCCTTAAAAGAAGGCGTGCGTTTTTGCATGGTGGCCATGACCGCTTCCATTTGGTTACTGCTGCCAATGATCGCCTTCTGCTCTACCGACTCAGCTAAGATGCCGGCGATTGGATCTGCATGGAGTTGATCGTTAATCAGGCGTTTGGCGGCTCGAATCGCGTCGGGGTTTCTATTGGCAATTTGTTTTGCAGTAGCCAAGGCTTCTTCTAACGGGGTTGTGGTCAAGCGGGTTGCAAAACCGTATTCAAAAGCTTCGGTACCGCTGAAAATGCGCGCGGTGTAGGTCAGGTCACGAATGATGTCTTCACGGACAAATGTCTTCCAAAGTTGCGTGCCGGCCATGTCGGGAACCAAACCCCACTTCATCTCCATAATACTGAGCTGGGTATCTGGGTGGATGTAGCGCATGTCAGCGCCGGTCATGATTTGCAAGCCGCCACCAAAGCAGGTGCCGTGGACAGCGGCTATAACGGGTACACTGATTTCACGCCAAACCCATGCAACCTGCTGAAATAGGTTGCAGTCGCCATGGCTGCGAATGGCTAGATCTGTAGAGCTTATGGCTGTCATGGCTTCTATGTCTAAGCCTGCACAAAACGCGCGCCCAGCGCCGTTTAATACGACTACGCGCACCGTGTTGTCCGCTTTAACCGCTTCACCCGCAGCAGCCAGAGCTTCGAAGAGATCAAGGTTAAGGGCGTTCATCTTATCGGGGCGGTTAAGTGTGATGGTGGCAATGCCATCGTTCACGGTATAACTGAGTGTCTCGTTCATCTAGGCTTCTCTGAATGCGTGTTTTTTTGTGTGTCTAATTGGGAGAAAATATCACAATAAAGCGTTGCAAGAACAGACGTGTGTGATTGAGGGGTGTTGCTTCGTCAGTGTGCCTGTTTTCCGTTAGTATGAATTATCTAAAATTACTCGAGTAAAATTATGTCGTTAACTGCTGTGGTGCTGGGTGCAACGGGTTTAGTGGGCTCTGAACTGGTGGGTTTTCTGTTGGCGAGTGACCAATACGCACGGGTGATCACCGTGAGTCGACGGCCTCTCAAGGTAGAGCACGAAAAGCTGGAAAGCTGTGTCGTAGATTTTGAGTGCTTGGAGGACGTGGCCGATAAAGTCAGCGGTGATGTATTGTTTTCTTGTCTTGGTACGACCAAGAAGCAGGCGGGCTCCATTGCGGCACAAAGGGTGGTGGACCATGATTATCAGCTGCAAGTGGCACGCTTTGCCGCTTCCAATGCTATTCCGCATTATTGCTTGGTGAGTTCCAGTGGTGCTAACCCCGCCAGCGCCAGTGCCTATATGAAAATGAAAGGTGATCTGGAAAGAGCGGTAAAACAGCTTGTCTTTAAACGCGTTAGCATATTTCAACCATCGCTGTTGTTGGGAGATCGGGAGACTGTGCGATTGGGGGAGAGCCTGGGCTCGATAGTTGTGCCTTGGTTATGTCGCCTGCCTATGTTGAAACCTTACCGGCCCATTACTGGCCGTGAGGTAGCCGAGAAAATGTTGCAGGTCTCACTGGCTCCTGGAAGTGGGGAGGCTATTTTCAACTTACAGGAAGTGTTTCCCGATTGATGCCTCAGTTTTATCCTAAGAGCCCCTAGCTTTTAAGGGGCTCTTCTCTTGCTCGTCAGCGGCGTACTTTTGGCCGTCAAATCTTCTAGCCCTCCTCTTTCTTCTCCTGACTCACGCAGTAGACGATAATGCTAATGCGATTGATTTTCATTTGCTGTATGGTGTTGTGGAAATTATAAGTGAACCAGCAGTGTGCAAACACACATTGTTCATGTTTGGGAGAGTATAAAAATGCAATTAAAAACAATTAGAAAACCGGCTGAAAAAACGGTAATCACGCAGAGAGCACTTGAGCTGACGACCACGAAAATACTGTTGGCCTCCGCTGTTTTATTGGCGGGGGCGGCCAGCGTGGGGGCCAGTGCCGAGGTTGATAACCGCCGGAACGGTATTGAACAAGTTACCGTTGTGGGCAAACAATTGTCTGAACGCACCACGAATGTCGGTAAATTGAGCGCGCAGCTCACCGAGATTCCCTTTTCTGTGTCGGTCATCACTCAAGATTTCTTTACCGCCACCGGTGTGAAGACGGTGCAGGATGCGCTGCAGTATTCGGCGGGTGTGAACGGTGGACCCTACGGCATCGATACCCGTGGTGACTGGGCGACTATCCGTGGCGTGTCACCGGCCGAGTATAAAGACGGCCTGAAAACGTTGTTTGGTTCATACAACAACACTCGCACGGACCCCTACACCCTCGAGCGAGTTGAAATTCTCAAGGGCCCAGCATCTGTGGGCTATGGGCAGAGCGGTACCGGCGGCGTGATTAACTATGTCTCCAAGCGACCTCAGGCCGAGGCGGGCGGCGAGGTTTGGGCGCAGTCAGGCACTTTTGATCGCCAGCAGTTGGCAGTGGATATGACCGGCCCCCTCGATACCGACGGTGAATGGCTCTACCGAGTAGTCGCGCTTAAACGTGAGGCGGGTACGCAAACCGACTATGTCAGCGATGACAGTTTGGTGTTGGCGCCGTCGTTGAGTTGGCGCCCGAGTGAGAATACCGACATTACCTTGCTGCTAAATCGACAGGAGAACAGTGCAGGTACCAGCACGCAGTTTTTACCTTGGTACGGCACCCAATTGGCGAATCCGAACGGTGAAATTGACCAGAGTCTATTTGCCAGTGAGCCAGAGTGGGACCGATACGACTCCGAGCAGACGGCCGCTACTTTGAGCTTCACCCATCAGCTTACGGAGGTGTTGAGTCTCGCCGGTAATCTACGCCACTCCACCAGCGAGGTGGATTACCGAACTATGTGGCCCGCCTTTACTGCTTATCCTGGAAGCCTTTACCTTCGTCTTATGGCTGACGGTCGCACCGTTATGCGCACCGCGTTGGCCAGTAAGCGCAGCGCCGATGCCCTCAGTTATGATGTGCGCTTGAACGCGGATTTCTCCACGGGCACGGTTGAACACCAGTTGGTGTTGGGGTACGACGTGCAGGATGTCACCACTGATAATGATTATGTGTATTTGAGTGGTGGCCCCCTCGATTTGTTTGACCCTGAGTACGGACAAAGCCCGATTGGCGATTATGAAATTGAGGAGAAGGCTTCGACAACTCTGCAGCAGCAGGGTGTTTACCTGATGGATCAAATTAAGTTTGATCACTGGGTTATTTCAACGGGGTTGCGTCGTGATGAGGTTCAAAACTCAGTCGAAGGGCAGTCGAACAGTGAAGACTCTTCAGCCACAACAGCCCAGTTGGGTGTGCTCTACGCGTTCGAGTCGGGTGTATCGCCCTATGTTAGCTACACCGAATCTTTTGAGCCAGTGAGTGGCGTCAATAAAAGCGGTGAGCGTTTTAAGCCAACCGAAGGTGAGCAGATTGAAGCCGGGGTGAAATACCAACCCGCAGGATCAAATTTGTTGTTTACCGCCGCGATCTATGAAATTGAAGAACGTAACCGTTTGGTGACGGATCCATCGGATCCGACCAATCAAATACAGGCGGCGGGTGCAAAAATCAGCGGGGTTGAGTTGGAAATGCAAGCGACTTGGGCACAAGTTGATTTGATTGCCAGCTATACCAAAGTTGACGCTAAGTACCAGCAGTTAGGCCTAGAGACGACCCATGTTGAAGCTGTGCCAGAAGAGCTGTTGTCCGCTTGGGCGACCTATCGCTTTACCGATGACTTGTTTGGTTTGCGTGTTGGACTAGGGGCTCGCCATGTTGGGAAAACTTGGAATGGCTCAGACAATGAAGCCCTGAGTACTGACAGCTACACTCTGGTTGACGGTATGGTCGGTTATGAAGTGAATGATTGGTTCCTAAGTCTGAACGGACGAAATCTAGCCGATAAAAAACACATAACATCATGCTTGAATCGCGGCGATTGTTTTGTCGGTGAAGCGCGCACGCTCACCGCTGACGTGCGATACAGCTTCTAAGTTGTTTTTCTGGGAAAACGCTACGTACTTTGGTGCGTGGCGTTTTTTTGTTTAAGGCTACGAGAAATAGTTTGGAAGTATCGTCATGAGAAGAACCTTGTTTAAAGTGCATACATGGATGGCGCTGGCCACGTGTATACCCCTGTTGATTGTCTGCTTGACCGGCAGTGTTCTGATGTTTAAACACGAGATAGATTCATTAATCATGCCGGACAAAGTGCGCGTAGACGGCGCGTTGCACGCGCGCCTGTCTCTCGATACATTGCGCAGTAACATTGCGGCGATTTACCCGAAACACGAACAGGTGGGTTGGGTGTTGTTTTTAGACCCTGGTCGGGCCGACTTGGTGTATGTCATACCGCACGGCAGCAGTGAGCGTAAATACCTGTTGTTGAATCAATACTCTGGAGAGATATTGGCCCCGCCTGTCGCGTTTGATGAATACCTTACCGACTGGTTGCTTGAGCTGCATTTTACTTTTTTATTGGGCGATCTAGGTTTGCTGGCCAGTACGTTGGTGGCGTTGATGTTTTTCGTGTTGGGCATTACCGGGCTGATTTTGTATCGGCAATTCTGGGTGCAATTTTTTACTCTGCGCTGGAATAAATCCATGCGTGTGTATTTTAGTGATATTCATAAAATGGTGGGGGTGATCGGGGCTCCTATTTTTATATTACTGGCGGTTACGGGTGGTTACTGGAATGTGTTGCACCTAACTCACGAAGTGCAAGAGGCTTTGGCGGGCGTTGAACATCATGTTGTCACGGGTCCGATGATGGGGCCGACAATCTCACTCGACACGTTGCACGCTCAGAGCGAACAACAGCTGCCAGGGTTTGTAGCCACTTATCTTAGTTTGCCTTTTGAACCGGATGGCGATGTGTACATCTACGGCGAAGTGCCACAGGGCAACCCGTTGCTGAGTCAGTACGCCAGCCATATTCGATTTGATGCGCAGTATGGCCATTATGTAGAAGCCGAGGATGTACGCAGTGAGGGTTTTCTGCACAAGTTGGATGACAGTGTTAGGCGTTTACACTTCGGAAATTTTGCCGGTGTCTGGAGTCGCAGTTTTTGGTGTTTTATAGGTCTCTTGCCATTATTGCTGTCCATTACCGGTATTTATTTGTGGGCTAAGCGAAGACGTAAGAAAAAAAGTCAGCGTAAACGTCGAAGTAAAACCGGTTACAAGCCTTCGCCTAACACGGGTGCAGGCTGAATGAGATGATGAGGTTGTTGTGATGGGCGGACATGCTTCGGCGCGCGGCAACCTCTAACGTGATTTCGTGTCGTATGCACCGAAGCTTTTCTATCGTATTTTATGTTGTGATGTTTTTTAATTGTCTTTGAATAGATACGAGCTCATAAAAACAGCCGGTATTGTGCCCAGCGTGATCATGCCGAGCCAGGTGATTACGGCCCGAAGAAGCGACAGTTGAATGTCTAAAAGCATAAAGCTGGTTGCCAGCATTAACAGCGCCATCGCTCTTACGAGCCAAGTGATGGCCGCGTGTTTTTTCCAGTACTTTTTTGAGTAGGTCAGCGCCAGTGTGCCGGCTAGCACGCTGAGCAGTGC
>Ga0105357_10002000_pt1 | contig 10941 bp, 8 predicted proteins | sample GOMGulsemesocosm_4_FD_83660 | JGI IMG/M metagenome (GOLD analysis project Ga0105357, IMG submission 83660) | Methane-oxidizing microbial communities from mesocosms in the Gulf of Mexico - GOM15B Gulf of Mexico | ecosystem: Environmental > Aquatic > Marine > Cold seeps | place: USA: Gulf of...
CAAGAGGCGAGTTTGCTGCCGCATTTAAATGTATCCCAAAACTTAGAGTATGCCGTTAAACGAAGCGATGTTAATAGCAAAGATATCCAGCAGCATCTTGATTCGGTGTTGGACATGATGGGGGTTGAGAGTTTGTTACAGCGCCGTCCAACAGAGTTGTCGGGCGGCGAACGACAACGGGTAGCAATAGCACGAGCCTTGCTCGTTAAGCCTGCAGTGTTGATTATGGATGAGCCGCTGGCGGCGTTGGATACGCAGCGAAAAGAAGAAATTATGCCTTACCTAGAAGGTCTGGGTGCAAAAACCGACGCGTGTATATTGTATGTTAGCCACTCGATGGACGAGGTTGCGAAACTAGCAGATCATTTAACCCTCATGGACGCCGGCAAGGTAAAGGTCAGTGGTGGCTTACAACGTGTGCTCGCGAATGTAGATTCACCCTTACAAAGCCGAGAGGACGCGGGAGTGGTGCTTGAGGTGGTGGTGCAGGGTCGCGATGAACAATGGGGTTTGTTAACGGTTAGCTTTGATGGGGGGACGTTGTTCTTGGCCGATAAGGGCGAGGCCGTTGGACAGCGCTTACGGCTCAGGGTCTTAGCTCGAGATGTGAGCTTAACGATTCATAATCAAGAGCAATCGAGTATCGCTAATCGTTTGCACGCACGAATTGAGGCGATAGCACCGAGCTCATCAAAATCTATGGCTATCGTTCAGCTAAGTGTTGGGCAATCTAAAATTCTGTCTCGAGTCACTCATCGTTCGATAGCAATGCTGGATCTAAAAGTACACTCTATGGTGTGGGCGCAAATAAAATCTGTGGCCATAGCGCGCTAGGGTCGTCGTCTTTTTTAGGCGTTAGCGCTTCTCTATAATCTATCGTACTTTTAATGTTTAGTCTGAAAGTTCAAGCGAGTGTCTTCGATCGAAGACTTTAAGCTATAGGGCGCCCAGTAAAACGGGTGGTTGAAACCAGGGCTAAAACGCAGTTGTTTCTGAGCATGAGCCAATGCGATATCGATATTTTCCGATTCGTGCAGTTTTTGATAGAACAGCCCCATGAACAAGGCTGAAGCCTTGTCGGAGACCGGCCATAGAGTTGAAATGACATGGCCGGCGCCCTGGGATAAAAATCCTCGACTCAAGCCTAACATGCCTTCTCCGCTCATTTGTTTCCCCATGGCGGTATCGCAGCCATTAATTACCACCAATTGATTCGAGAACTGATAACTGAATAACTCGCTGAGGGTTATAAATCCAGCCTGCTCGGAGTTGTTTTCCGCTGATAAGGCAAAGCCTATATTGTCCGGTGACGACGGGTCAAAATAACCATGTGAGGCAATATGTAAAACTTTTGCATTGCGTGACTCAATACTTTGCAGGTTTTCTCGACTGGCGTCAGGCCCTAAATGGCTGACTATATTATGCTGTGTGAATATATTTTGGAGTTTTTCGGCTTCTTGCTGGCTCCAAGGCAAGGCCGCTAGGTTATCTGACCAGTTGCGGTAAGCTTCGCGGACAACCGCCGGCTGCTCTTGGGGGCTCGGCACCGTGTTGGCGATTTGCTTTTTAAATAAAGGGTTAGCAAAAATAGCCAAATCTATATTGCTTTGATCACGCTTTTTTGTTTCGAAGTAGTGGCTTAGTGATAATGCAGTCGTGATTTTTAAACTATCGCTTAGCGGTTGGTAGCGAGGCTCAGAAGGCATCTTGCTTAGCGCAGCAAAGGGTACGCTGTGAAGTGCTTTGTGAGGCAGTATAAGCAAGGACTCGATAGTCGAAGGTAAGTCGAGAGGTTCAATAAGAAGCTTAGATAGCATACGTAAACAAGTATAAGCGCGGGCTTGTTTCGTCGATAAAGCTCGGTGACAATCGCTGGCCTGTTGGCCAATAACTTTACTCGTCCCAAGTTCTATGAGCTTGAGATTTTCCTTAGCAACGACAAAAGCGTAGGCCTCTTGGTGGGAGAGGAAATAATAAACGGCTATTTTATTTTCGCTCAAATTTGATTGTATAGCGCTATGATCGATTGAGGGCCTTAGGGTGGCGGCTCCCAAATTTTTATTCGTCTGTTTGTCCAGTAATTCATGCTGGCGATAGTACTTTGCGATGTCTTTGCTTTGCTCAGGTAAAGCGCCAGCACGGAGATTAGCCAACCGACTAAATTCGAGTAAACTATTATTTTTTAATGTTTTATCGTCAATAGAACTGTTGGTGAGAAGGTTATCTGTGCTTTTCTCTGAAAATCCAAGACGTAAACTAGTTGCCCTTGATTGCTCAGTAATGTCCAGCGCCTGTTGTAAAAATGAAGCGTCATTAGTTTCTTGATATTGTTGGAGGAAAAGCTGTATGGCCGATGTGTAAATAGTATGGCTGCGGGCGCTCCAGCTAGGGCCTAACCTTTCGGCTTCTAATTGGAGGTGTAGTGTTTCTATTTTCGATAGGGCGGTTTTGGCGTGTTCTACAGCTCTTTTGACATCCCCCTGAGCCTGGAAGTAATGCATTGCCTCAGCTGATATATCGACGGCCGTGGTTGAATATCGTGCTTTCAAGTCTGAGTTTAACGCCTTGTTTATAGCAACTTCAGCTTGGTCTAATTGGTTTAATAGGCGATGAGTTTTTGATTGTTGGATAAGACTGTGTAGATACAAATCACCATCATTTAAACTGTTCTCTTCAAGGTCAGAAACGAGGCTGATTGCTACTTCTTTTGCTTGTATTGCATTACCTTGTTGCAAGTGGTTTTGTGCGATTTCAAAAGTTGCGAGTAACTGTAGAGCTTGATTTTCAGCGGTAACAGCGCTTCCTAGGCAGGATTGATGCTGTTCGAATGCTTTTTCATAATCACCCATTAACCGATAAGTGTTGCCTAGCAGGCATTGCAGCTTGCTCTTATCCGTCGGAGCCGCCGTCGCTCCCATGGTTATCGCACGCTTTAGATAAGTTTTTGACTTTTTGTAATCACCGAGGTATTGATAAATTTTACCTAAATTTTGATACAGAACTCGGGTTCTAAAGGGTTCATCTTTGTCATTGATCAGCAACAAAGCCTGGCTAAAATGATCGCGGGATTTTCGTAGCTCGCCACGACGCTCATAAAGAGAGCCAAGGTTGTTTTCAATAATAGATAGTTCTTGGTAGTCACCCGAAAAAGCAGATTCCTGTTGAGCTTTTATATGCCAGTCGATGGACATTTGAAGGTGTTGAGCGCTTTCTTTACCTTTTGTGGCGAAGCTTCTTAATAACTCTAAATAACCGGTGTTGTTGTATATTTTCCCGAGCAGCTGAGGCCGACCTTGGCTCTGGTTTAAAGCAGTTTGTAGATGTTCCTTGCCGATTTCAATTTTATCAATTGAAAAATAGGCCTCGGCCAAGAGGTTGTTTATTTCAGCCTTGTCATAGGTGGGCAGCTCAGGGACGATATCCGTTAGTATCAATGCTTGATGTAAGGCTTCAATGCTTTTAGCGTAACGTGCTTCTCGAATTAGTATCTTAGCTTTCTCGAGGACCAGCGGATAGTTGTGAGCAGCTTTAAGCTGTTCGTCTTTTTTAAAACTATCATTGTGTTTGCTCAAACGTTCTAAGAAGCTGCTGGCGGTGTGAAAGTTATATCGTAATACTTGGCTGCGTAAATAATACAAACCACTCCAATGGCTAAGGTGCTTGTCTTGAGGGGCCGTTTGATACGCTTGGAGGTAGAGTTCGCTTGCCTGTTGGTGGCTTTGTTGAGTATGCCGAGCCCATGCTTGTCCGGCTTGACTCAGTTTTATCATGGCGGTCAATCTGGCTGCCGACATCTCATCTTTGTTGAGCTGGCGTATTGATGGTGATTCATTTGATTGTGGGGCCGTAGCTCGGTCACTATAGCGCGAGTTTATGCACAGTAGAAATTTTTGCGAGTATTCTTTTGCTTCTAAATAGAGAAGTTCAGGGCCGTTATTCCCCTGGGGACCGCCTCCAGTGACAGCTTCAGATGGTTCCCTGCCTGTCAAATCAAGCAAGGTGTAGTTTAATTCGCTATGGTGCTTCTCGATTAAAATCATCTGTGGTTGCTTGGCTGCAAGCACGATTTCTCGCTGATTTATTAAGTCTTTGGAAGGGCAATCGGCAGCGCCAGCGACCCCACTGAGGAGGCTGATACAAAGTAGCAAGGCGCTAAAAGAGCGACGCATAGTGTGCTATTCCCAAAATTCATTTAATTGAGGTCATTCTAACGACCTCACAGCAATAGCACACTAAGTTTGTGATAGCTAAATTTGAAGTTTAAGTTAGGCGACAAACAATGCCTAGCTTAAACGAAGGCTTCTTCAGCCGAGGATCTTCATTTCTGAGGGATGTTTATTAATGATGCGGTATACAGATCCATTCTCCTTGTAGGCCGTCGGAGAATTGTAATTTATGGACTAAATTCTCTCCGCTTAGGCGGCAAACCTCAATCATGTTGGTTCTAGCTTGGCCGCCGCTTAGTAGCATCACGGATGAGGCTACGCCGTCCCCAAATACGTAAAACTTTGCATCTTGCAGCATTTTTTCAGCGTCGGGATCCATAGGCACCCCAGCTTGATCAATGTAAACGCTGAGATATTTTTGTCCGTTTTCGCTATGGGCCCGATATCCCATAATGACGCCATCATCTGGGAAATAGATATCCTTTGTTGCGTCGGGGCTGTCTTTTCGCCCATCACTAATCCAAAGGTTTGCGGTTAGTGCCTTGATTACATCTTCTTCAGTCATGTGATTTCCTTTTTGGTGTTGGTTTTACTGGGTTGGTTTACGAGATGTTGGAACTCAGACTTGGATCTACTGCCATCAGTAAATCCAAAAAACGGGTTTTTAACTGGCCATAAATTTCTTTGCTGGGCTTTATGTATCGAGGGCCACTTGGTTTGTCTACTAGGATAGAAACACTCGAGCTACGCATGTTATCTTTGATCGTTTGACCAAGGACAATACTGGCTAATGTCCCCAGCGCCCGGCCTTGGTGGAACGCTTGTGATTCGACTAGAAAGTAATACCAAAGCGGCGTTTGAGAGATTAATTGTTGCTTGTTTTCTGGCGCTAAGGCGTCAAACAATCGCGTTTCGCTTTGTTTAAGGTTTGATTGTAGGCTTGAGGATTTTTGATGGTTTTCATCTGGCTGGAAGCGGAGGGTGACTGGGATGTTTAACTGGTGCTCATCTAAAATTTTTAATTCTAAACGCTGGCTTAATTGGGGGCTAATTTTCTGTAAGTGCAGAATCAAACTTTGAGCGCTGGGTAGCTTGAAATCTTTGTTGCGTTTTATGTCTCGAGCGGCAAGGTTGCCGTAAGATAGGCATGGGATATTACTGAGTAACGGATTTACGCTGGGCGCGATGGGCCGCGCAAGATTAAATTTACTCGGTGGTGGCGCGAAAGGGACATTAAAAAACATCCGCCAATCGACGCAGTATTGCTGCGGCAGCCTTGAATGCCCTTTCATTCCACCTCGGCCGGTTAGTTGTAATAATTCTATTAGCTCGAGTTCGACACCGCATAACACTTCATTAATGACATATTTGGGGCGTATAGCGGTATGGCCAAAACGAAAGGCTGCTCCTAAACACGCTTGTTTATTTGTTGATAGGTGGCTTTGGATGCTCGAAGGGGTATCGAGTTCAGATTTATTAAAAATTATTGCATGCCAACAATCTGGGTCCATAACTGTGTATAAAAAATCAAATAGGACGATTTGCTGGTAGTGATATATAAGCTGTCGGCGAGCTGATTCGAAAAGCTCTTTCGGCTTAGGAGCAATATCGTAAGGCTGTGCATCTTGATCAATTTTGTCGACGAAGTAATTATGTGCTTTTAGAAATTGCAGATGTAATTGAGCAACGATGAGATTTTCTTCGTTACGCCCGTCTTTAATCCAAGGGGATTTATCCCTGTGGCGTGGTAGGTCATTGAAGCTCTCAGACAATTCTGCTGATGCAACAGTTTTGCCTATTATCATGGTGCCTTTGAGTTTATCAACAGCGATTTTCGGATCGTCAAAGCCATCACCGTAAACGGTTTCCAGTTCTAGGAAGCGATTGTTCTTTCCGCTGTGACTTAGGTCATGGGCGATAAACTGGCCGAGATAAATATAGCCCGAGGGTATATTACTGCGCCCGATAAACCGGGTCTGGCCTAGAATTGCTGAAAGCTCGTCCTGGCAGCTAGGGGTGAGCTCACACGGGGGAAGTTTTTGGTCACAGAACAGCCTGTTCATATCGCCTACGATTCAGTAAATTTCCGTTGCCTGCAAACCATTTGCAGGGAGAGCGTTTGTCGCTCAAGGGAACGCTAGCGAACATCTTGTCGCTAGAATCTACATTCGATATCGGCAGTAATGATAAAGACTTAATGCAAAATTAATTATTTGGTCGGTATTAAAGAATTATTCATTCGCCGGAGCGTATTTCCAGCACCCAGTTCTGAGAAGGGGCATCGTCTAGGCATGGGCTAGCTTGTAATTCATAGCGGCCGCTGGGTAGCTCTGCGCCCTGCAAAACGAAAAATGTGTACCCATTTGTGTTAGGCGTAATACATGGGCTTTCTAATACTTTTTCAGAGGTATTCTGGATTTCGGCTTTGTAATCGGCATCTGGGTAGTAAGGGTTGACCGGTAGGGCTAGTGTAATACGTGAGGCGCTGTTGTTGATGGCAATGATCTGCTCTTGTTCATTACCCCGTAGTTGGTCTAGAAAAATAATGGGGTTGCTGGCACTTAGGCTTAATTCTTCAGTTTGTATTGGAGCTTGTTGTAAACCGACATTGTAGGCGACCAACACGCAGAGGCTAGAGGCCAATATGGCGGAGCTGGGCTTGCTAAATAGAGACTGTTTAAGCGTTTCCCACCAGCTTGACTGCTGTGATGGGCTAAACTGGTAACTTTTCACGCCTCGAGCGAGTAAGCTCTCGAGTTGCATAGACTGGGCAAGGGCGGGGTCTTCCATGAGGGCTAGCTCAAAGTTTTCCTGCTCTGCGTCACTGAGCTTATCTTGAAGATAGGCTGTGATTTTGTTGTGCTGCGTTTGTGCTGCTTCCATTTTATCCGCTCTACTTGCTGTCCATTGCACACATTAAGCTTAGGGTAGCCCTAGCTTTGCCAAACCATTGCCAGTGATGATAACTTTGACAGTTCGGAATCAACCGTGGTTGTTGATTAAGTGTCATGAGTTATCGAGTTCTCTCACTTCGTGCTTATCGATTGAGGTAATAGAGTCTTGAGCTGTTGGTAAGCCTGTTGATGAGGGCAGCTGCATCCCCAATATAGCAATGAGAGGCAGGGTAAACGCTAAAAACTCTTCGGTACCTGTCTCATTTCGATGTTCCAGTATTTTTTTCAAACGGTCTTTTGCTCGGTAGAGTACTCGATCAAAATGCTCGGCGCTAAGGTCCAGATAGTTGCAGATAGCGGCCTTATCATGCTCATAGATATAAAAGTGCTTCAGCACCTCTCGGTCTCTTTCAGTCGGTAACTCCGCGATGAGCTGATGTACGTGTTCTATTGCTCGCTGTGAATGTAAGATCCGATGCAAGTTAGGGCTTAGATCCTCAGCTTCAATTTCTGAATTTGTTTCTGTGTCTCGGCGCTGTTCTTTGCGGTAATGGGCAATGAGCAAGTTGATGCCAACTTGACGAATAAAAGCCCCAATTGAATCAGGGTTTTCTATTTTACTCGCTCTCGCTTTTTGCAAAACCACGATGAACGTTTCTTGACAGAGGTCTTCAGCCAAAGCCCGATTTTTACTGCGGTGTAGCAGAATGACAAAAAGATTATGCCAGTACTGCGAAACTAAACGTTGCTCGGCTACTTTGTCCCCAGAAGCTATATCTCGAACTAAGTCTTGTGCAGTGGTTTGATCTTTCGCTAGGGTCATTGAAATCTCTGGGTGGGCAGGAGTGCCAATTTTATGCTTCTGTGCACTGTTGTATCGTCTACGTGATCTGATTCTATAGAGAAACCCAGAATACACCAACAGTTTCTGTGGTGTAGATTTAATTGTGGTTTAGAGCGAAAAATTCGGCAGTAAAGTCAAATTTTACCTAGGGAAGCTCTGATTAAGTCCGGCCCGCCTCTGGCATACAGAGCGGTGTAGCAGCGAGGCAATGAATACAGGCAGGCTGGTTGCCCGGCGAAATTTATTAACACCGCTGCTGCATTGCTCTGTATGACCCAAAGGGCGGGCACAAAAGCGGCCATCTACCTTGTCAGCCAGCTTGTAAAGGACCCGCCATATACTGCGCTGTCTTCGCGTAGCTAGCCGCTTTAGTGCTCGCAGAGAGCTGGTGGGACTTAATCAGAGGTACCCTAGTAAATATGTTACGACACACTGGATGTTTATTAAGTCAGAATTAGACCTTAGCTTTAGGGCTTTAACCTTCAAAGCAACTTTCACCGGTATGCAGCTCAGTTACTTGCTTGTTACATTATTTCCCCCCCCCCCCTAGTGTCAGGCTAGTCGTGATAAATGACACAAATTAAATGTTCGGCTTGCTAAAAACGGGACTAGTCTCTTAGTAAATAGGTCGGGCTATTGAAGGCACTTGAATATTAACTTCTCTTAACGGCGTAATGAAAATTGTATCGGTACAACAAATTCTAAGGTCTCGCCGATAAGTTCTTGCGGCGGTGGTAATGGCTGTGCTCTGGTTATTAAGGCGAGGCCTTCCTGGTTTAATGCTTCGTAGGGGCTTGGCCGTTCTAGCTTGTAATCCACCAGGGTGCCATCGCGATTAATCTTAATACGTACATAAACCACCGCCTCTTGGCGCTGCCGGCGGGACTTAACAGGATAGCGTTTGTGATGTTCTAGGTGCCCAAGTAGCAATGATTGCCAAGTGGCTGTGGCTTTTGTGGGCGCCAAAGAGACCGCACCTTCTTTAGGCGCCGCGGCAGTGTCTTCAGGCGGCGCGGTAAAAGCCGGCGGTGCTTGTTCTTGTTGCTCTTGCCGAATTTCATCTTTAGGTTCTAATTCGTCTTCAATTGGATCGGGCTGTAATGGCAATATTGCCTCAGCTGTTTTTGTTTTAGGAGGCTCAGGTAGTGCTTCAGTTTCAGGCTTAAATACCTGCTTTTGTTGTCTTTCGATCAACTCCTGAAGCTCCCCAACCGGAGCTGCGGCTGGTGTTTTATCAGTAGCAACTGGAAGTGGCGCTAGTTCAACCATTATTGCCGCTTGTGGCTCACCTTTCTCAAGCTGTGTCGATGATGACCAGTTAAGTATTACTATTGCAGCCCCCAGGTGCACCACAACCACCACTGTGAATGATCCCAACCAGCGCAATAAATTATTTTTCGAAAACCTAGTATGCATTATAGAGCGGGACTCGCATCAGCCACGTTAAGCTGTTCAACGCCAACAAGGGCGATCTTTAGATAACCAGACTCACGCAGGGAGTTCATGACTCCCATCAGCTCACCGTAAGCGACGGTCTTGTCGGCACGTAAAAAAATACGTTGCGTTGTATCGCCTCCGGTAAATTCGTCCAGTTGAGTTTTGAGCTGCTGGGGTGCTATTTTAACCTCAGCCAAACTTAGGCTTAAATCTTTGTGCACACTCAAAAAAAGCGTTTTATCAGGACGAGGTTGCTGTTCCGCGCTGGAGGCCGGTAAGTCGACCTTCACATCGACCGTTGCGAGAGGTGCTGCCACCATAAAAATAATTAATAGAACCAGCATTACATCTATAAAAGGCGTGACATTAATCTCGTGAGTTTCTTGTAGCCCATCGTCGCTTGTTTCTGTATTAAGTTGAAAGGACATGAATTAACCGACCTTTTGTTTAGATAGCGGGACTAATCGAATATTTGTACTTTTATCCAGGTCGCGGGAAACCAGTCGCATAATCGCGGCTGAGCAGTCAGCTAACTGTGATTTAATACCGGTTATTTGGCGGGCAAAATGGTTGTATATAACGACGGCGGGAATCGCCGCAACCAAACCCAATGCCGTTGCTAGTAAAGCTTCGGCAATACCTGGAGCAACGACCGCAAGGTTGGTTGTGTTGGCCTGAGAAATACCAATAAAACTATTCATTATTCCCCACACCGTACCAAATAAGCCAACAAAGGGGGCTACGGCGCCGATGGTCGCGAGCAAGCCTGTGCCTGCTAGAAATTGACGCCCGCTAGCGACTTCTACACGCATTAAACTTGAGACGATACGTTCCTTAACACCGTTTCTGATATTCTCTGATGCACTTTTTTCTTTGATTAGCTCTTCTGATAGTATCAATTCTGTTTGCGCGGCGTTGATCAATACTTGTCCAATACCGTTAATGTTCTCGGCCTCAGCGAGTGTGTGTGATGCTGCTAGCGTAGCAAGATTCTCTCTTAATGATCGGCGAGAGCCTCGAAGCTCAATAGTCTTTGCTATCAGTGCGGTCCAGGTAAGCAGCGAAGCCAAAGCTAATCCTATCATCACCACTTTAACCACCCAGTCTGCGGAGACAAACATCCCCCAAGGTGAAAGATTGTGTGGCAGCGCCGACGGTAACATTGCTTGTGATTGAATTAGTGGATCCAATTTTGTGGTGACTTCACTGCTGGTATTAACAACGCTACGAGAAGTTTGAGATTTATCGTTGGTGGAATTTATTTTCCCCGTAGCTCGAGGTCCAGATACATTAGCCAATGAATTTATATTGTCATCAACAGAAACCGCATCACCCTCAATATGATCGACAGTGTGCACTTTAATTTCATTCACGCCGTTAGGCTCTTGTGCTTGGGCTGTAGAAATAATTCCTAGAATTAGGCAAGGCATCAGTAAGTTGGGTAAAAATCGGGCCTGGGAAAATACAGCTAAGGTTTTGTGTATCATGGTATCCATTGTTGTCTGTTTTAATCCTCTAGTATGTTCTTCAATGTGGCGCGCGGTGAGAAGAAGGTAAAATGATTATTTCCGCAATTTTTACTTTAGCTCTAATCAGCTTA
>Ga0105357_10002005_pt1 | contig 10925 bp, 9 predicted proteins | sample GOMGulsemesocosm_4_FD_83660 | JGI IMG/M metagenome (GOLD analysis project Ga0105357, IMG submission 83660) | Methane-oxidizing microbial communities from mesocosms in the Gulf of Mexico - GOM15B Gulf of Mexico | ecosystem: Environmental > Aquatic > Marine > Cold seeps | place: USA: Gulf of...
ACGACCGTGCCTTGATCAGCCAACGCATCACGGCGCTAAAAACGCAGTTACCTCCAGCAATTGAATTGCACTACGCGATTAAAGCCAACCCCATGCCCGCACTGGTGCAGCACATAGCCGGTCATGTTCAAGGCCTGGATGTTGCGTCCCTTGGTGAAATGCAAGTAGCGCTCGATACAGGTATTAACCCCATCGACATCAGTTTCACCGGACCGGGGAAATCCAATCGTGAATTAACCGCCGCCCTGACCGCCGGTGTCATTATTAATGTAGAGTCCCCGAGGGAGCTGGCGCGAATCACGGATATAGCCCGCAGTCAAGAGATAAAAGCCAACCTATCCCTGCGCGTAAACCCAGATTTTGAACTAAAAACCTCCGGTATGAAAATGAGCGGCGGCGCCAAACCCTTCGGCATAGACGCAGAACAACTGCCTGAAATTTTGCAAACACTGGATCAACAACACCTCACATTCTACGGCTTACATATTTTCTGCGGCTCACAAAATCTTCGCAGCGATGCCCTCATTGAGGCCCACAATAAAACCTTTGCCTTGGCGCACTCGCTAAGGCAGCACCTAGCTGCGCCGCTGCGCTGGCTGAATATTGGTGGCGGTTTTGGTGTGCCCTACTTTCCCGGCGACCGGCATCTCGAGCTAACCCCTGTTTGTGAAAACTTAGCGCGCCTAATTGATGTTTATCAAAAGGACTTTGCCGACACACAAATGATTATCGAGCTGGGGCGCTACCTGGTCGCCGAAGCGGGTATTTATGTCTGTGAAGTCATCGACAAAAAAGTATCGCGGGGCGAGACGTTTGTCATCACCAATGGTGGCCTGCACCATCACCTAGCGGCATCGGGGAACTTCGGCCAGGTGATTAGAAAAAACTACCCAGTAGCGGTCGGCAACCGCTTACACAGTGATAAAAAAGAGACCGTCACGATAGTCGGGCCACTGTGCACGCCTCTGGATATACTGGCCAGTAAGATGGAACTGCCGGTCATTGGAGTGGGCGACCTTATCGTCGTATACCAATCCGGTGCCTATGGTTTAAGCGCCAGCCCCCAGAATTTTTTAAGCCACCCCCCTGCCGTAGAGGTCTTCCTCTAAGAGCTGACTAGGAAGTTATTTGCTAGGTGCTGTTAAAACTTGGCTATCAGGCCATATAATTCCCATTGAATTTCACAAGGGGCACCATATATTTATGAGTTCCATCAAGTTAGTCACGAAAGTTTAATTGAAGACAGGGGGGTAACCCCCCTGTTACTCAGGGTCCGAAGTATATTTCCAAATTTTTTGGAGGTTTTATAATACGCAAGAAAGGCATAGGGTCATCGCCTATATAGATGGGGATAGCCTCAGCGTAAGGCCTAGTTTTAAGCCCTTTAACATAATGATACTTCAACACCAATTCATCACCTACAACTCCTGATAACACGATACTGTTGTGATCTCTACTTACAATCACCCCGTCACCCTTCATAAAGAAACTATGGGCTATATCAACATTGTAAAATCTCACCTCTTTAAAGCCATCAACAAATTTCAAAAACGGAAGTTTATCAAAATATACTTTACTGCTTTCAGAATGAGCCATAACCCAACCAATGTTGTACAAATTAAGATACTCAAAAAAACTATCCTCGTGGATCACCCCTATGGGCGAGCCAAATACAAATCCGTCCCAAAATCCAGAAAAGTACCTAAAGGGATATGGCCCACCAATAAATTCTCGATCACTCATTCGTGCATAATAACCGGCAAGGTGACCACCATCGTGCACTCGACCAAGAGATGTTTCAAAAAGAATTCGGGCCGAGTCCCTCGTCGACCCACCCAGCTTCTCAAGAACAAATTCCGAGTAGCCTCCCAGCGCTTTAACAAGAGGCGGTTTTAAACCATAGCGGCCATGGCCACCATAAGAAACCTCCCGCATTAGCTCCCACAGAACAACAAAAATACAAATAAAAGCTGCACACAAAGAACCGACAAGAAAAAATAATCTACCCTTACCTTCAAAAACACCAAAACTTACTTTGCCGTCAAGAACAGACATAGAATATACGGCGGGCACCACCAACAAAAGATAGCCCGCAGGGGCGAAACGATTTGGCTCAGTTAGTCGAGCAAGAACAGGACTAACTCCAGCACAAGTAGCGTAGACCTCAACCAAAACCCAAGCACATACAAACGGCCAAAAAAAACGCCGCCTCTCATCTCCAGGACAAGTATAAAATGAGACACAAACAAGTGATATCAACAAAGAATATACCTTAGACCCATGAGAATCACCAGACCACAAACCCACCACCTCCCTTATAATGTTTTCTGGGTAAACCATTGACTGATAGGACGAAACATAAAAACCAGAAGAGTACTCAGAAGAAAAATAATATTTAATCCACCAAAAGTTACACAAGACACCAACAACAAACAACAACAACACAAACGAAAATGACACAAAATAATTAAAATTAAAAACAAAATTAAAAACAAAATAACAAAGGAAAAACAGAAAACAAACAACAACCGGAAGAGGGTGAACAAAAACCAAAAAAGAAACCAAAAGAGAACACACACAAAACGACCCTAGAGACTCACCACCCAAGCACCTAATGACAAACAAAATTACAAAGAACGAATAAAAGCAAGAAAAAACAAACGACGACATACCTGCAGTATTAAACCAATAAAACCAAGATACCCACCACAAAGACAAGCCAAGAAAAAAACCTAAAAAAACCTGAGAGACTCGAAACCTCACAACAACCAAACCTAACCCAGGAAGCAGCGGCCCAAGTACCGACATAAAAAAAACAGAAACCTTCCAAACAACTACTGGAGAAACCGCCCCCATCATCATCATGGAAAACAATTGCGCTATATGCCCTGAAGGATCCGTATGAACACCAACTGCTGCGCCGGCATTAAAAAAAGGGTCATAACCAACCACAACCCCTTCAAGAAGGTACCTAGATATAACATTCAAATAATACCAATGGTATGCGTTATCTATATAGAAATATGGCTTCTCATTTAAAATCTCATTTAGTGGAAACAGATGTGATACGAAAAAAACTTGAAAAACAAGGAAAAACAATACGACAGTCGAATGATTCACGACCAGACCCCGCCCCTGCAACTTCAACATCCCCTCCAGCCCCCTATCTATACAGGTAGAAACGTGAACATCAAACGAGGTCAGTCAATTTAACGACTCTCTTGACTATCCGTCATTGCCTCTGAATTCGTGCATTTTAATACTTTTGATTGACGCCCCGTTTCCGACTCAATCAAAAACCTAGGCCTTCTTCTAGCCTCATCCAATCCCCTCCAGATATACTCACCGAGCACACCCAACATTATCATCTGCACACCGCCTAAAAAGAGCACAATCACAATCAAGGTAGACCATCCTTCAGGGGGGATCCCTAACAGGGCATTAGCTATCACAAAGGCCGCGTAGACAAACCCCATCAGTGCAATAAAAAAGCCGAGATAGGAGATTGACCTGATGGGCAGGTAACTAAACGCGGTGACAGAATCGACCAGCAGTTTCAGCTTTTTAGAGAGAGTCCAACCTGAATCACCACTGTGCCGAGCCTGCTTGACGTAGCTCAAGGTCGTCTGTCGAAAACCCATCCAGGTTAGCAACGCCAAGAGCGAAATATTGTGCTCGCCAAATTCCTTTACACCGGTGACCACCTTACGGTCCAGCAGGAAAAAATCGGCGCCGGTGGCTGACATCTCTTTGAAACCAAGCAGGTGGCGCATCACCATATAGTAGAGTCGGGAAGACATTTTTGTGAGCCTACTCTCGCCTTCGCGCTTTTCTCGAGCCGCCCAGACCACCTGATAACCCGCCCGCCAGCGCTCCAGTAGTTCGGGAATTACCTCGGGGGGATCCTGTAAATCCGCCGCCAGAGCGACCACGCAGTCGCCCTCAGCTCTGTGTAGAGAGCAGGTTAGGGATAAGTGAGAGCCCGAGTTGCGGGCCAAACGTAGACCTTTAATACGAGCGTCCGCCTCGGCAATCCTAGAGATTACCTCAAAGGTCGCATCCGATGAGTGATCGTCGACAATGATCCACTCCCAGCGGACAGACAGCGAATCAAGTACAGAGCATAAGCGCTGGTAGAGGAGCTGCAGATTATCGGCCTCGTTAAAGGCTGGGGTCACTATCGACAATAACCCTTCAGTCGCATCCTGCCCATGTGGCTCAGTTTGCTTGCTAGAAACGTCCATCATCACCTCACGCTCGTTCTAATAAACTCTGTAAAGCACCCTTTAAGGTATTGCACACCCAGAGTTGCTCCTGCTTCGTCATCTGTACATAGAGCGGCAGGATAATCGATTGCGCCTGCGCCGCCTCACTGTGCCTCAACTGACCACACGCCTTTAGACCGTCGCAGCAACCCAAAGAACCGCAACGCCACTGCCCCGGCCGGTAGGCCGCCTCTCTGTGTATACACATCACCCCACGCCGAGTCGCCACACCGGCATCGAGCATCAACTGCATCAGCTGGGCTTGATCCACACCCGCCGGTAGGCGCACACAATAACTCTGCCAGTTACTCCTCGCCCAGTCAGGCTCAAGGGGCAAACCCAGGCCCTCAATGGCCGACAGCTCAGCCTGATAAACCACGGCCAGTGCTCGGCGCTGCTGGACCATGGCGGGCAAGCGTTTTAATTGCTCGCGGCCAATGGCCGCCTGGATATCGGTTAGCCGATAATTAAAACCCAGTTCGCTGTAGTGTTCATTAATCACCTGACTGGAGGCGTGACGAATGCGATCATTGACGTCCATACCGTGCTGGCGCAAGCGCCCCAACCGCTCGGCCAGACCGGACCGGTTGGTGGTCAACATTCCGCCGTCCCCGGTGGTGATCAACTTGCGCGGGTGGAAAGAAAAACAGGCAATATCGCCGAGGGGGGCGCCTATATTGCTCCAACAACCGTCTCGCTGTATCTGACTGCCCAGCGCGCAGGCAGCGTCCTCTACCACCGCAATATTGTTCTGCGCGGCGACCGCTAAAATACTGGCTAGATCACAGGGCATACCCAGTTGATGGACCGCGATGATGGCTTTGGTTTTCTCGGTAATGGCCTCGGCCAGCAGGCGGGTATCCACGTTGTAACCCGTCGCTTCTATGTCGATAAACACAGGGGTAGCACCGCAGTAGCGAATGACGTTGGCGCTGGCGATAAAGCTATGACTGACCGTAATGACTTCATCGCCGGGGGAAACGCCGAGCACATGCAGCGCCAAGTGCAGCGCCGCCGTGCAGCTGGAGACGGCGCAGGCATGAGCCGCACCGACAAGTTCGGCAAACTCCACCTCAAAGGCGGCGACCTCACGACCCTGCGTCACCCAGCCAGACGACAGGGGACGCTTGACGGCCTCGAGCTCCGCCTCGCCGAGCAGTGGTTTGGCGATCGGTATAAAGCTCTGCGGCTTTGTCATAGTGTGACTAATCTGTTCGCTGGTCATGCCAGTTTTTAACCACCTCGTGTTGCAACAGCTGCTCGACTGAACTGGGCTGCTGCTCATACCAGCTTTTTAAACATTGCAGGCCTTCGGCCAAACTGTAAGCGGGCGTAAAACCCAACAGTTCACGGGCGCGAGCAGACTGGGCAAAGAGCCGCAAGACATCCCCTGGGCGAGGTTCGGCATGCACCACTTGGGTGTTTCTTCCCAGGATTTCCCCCACCCTCTGAGCCAATTCGTTGATGGTGATTTCTTTGCCTTGGCCTATATTAATCGTCTGACCCAATGCCGCCTCAGAAAACCCAGCCAGCAAGATTCCCCGGGCCGTGTCACTGACATAGGTAAAGTCGCGGGTCTGGGAGCCATCGCCATGCACGATCAGCGGCTTACCGGCCAGCGCGCGCAATAGAAATTTCGGAATCACCTCCCCGCTGTCGCCTTCATGGTGGCAGCGTGGGCCAAAACTGTTGAAGGGCCTGATCACCACGGTCGGGTAGTCGTAGGTACGGTAAAAGGCCCGCGCATAGGACTCGCCCGCAAGCTTGGCGGCACCATAGACGGTCATAGGACTGGTGGGGTGATCCTCGCTCATGGGCGCCCATTGAGCAGTACCATAGACCTCGGAAGTAGACACATACACACAGCGGCCGACCCCTGAACGCTGGCAGGCCGCCAATAATGTCAGGGTCGCCGTGGCATTCACCTCGTGGCTTTCCAGCGGCGAGTGGATAGAGTGACGCACCCCAAGGCAAGCTAGATGAAATACCACATCTATACCCAGGAGCAGGACCTCCAGCGCCTCAACGTTACGAATATCAAGGCGATGAAACTCCGCCCCGGCGGAGATGACCGGGGCAATGTTATCTATTTTTCCATTCATCAAATTGTCGACGATAAGCAGTCGAGCCACCTGTGGCTGCAACTGCCGACACAGCTCCGAACCGATAAAGCCGGCACCGCCTGTCACCAGTACAGTGAGGTTTTTGGTCTCGGCGCTCATGTCATTCTTCTCATTGTCATTTTGACCCAGCATCACCCTGGAAACCCTCTCGCCAATGTAAGAAAACCGCGGGCACCCCCGCCACTACTGCAAAGTCCGGCACATCCTTGGTCACCACTGCACCAGCGCCCACAATGGCACCCTGCCCTACAGTGATACCGGGTAACAGAGTCGCGCCCGTGCCTATGTCGGCCCAGCGGGCAATCCTCACGGGCTTGATCAGCAGATCCGTTTCAATTATCGGCTGACTAATCGGCTGGGCGGTGTGCTCTGAGCCAAGAATTCTCACCCCCGGCCCTATTCCCACTTGATCTTCAATCGTTAGATCCCTAGCGTCGAAAAAGCAGTCGGGACCTATCCAAACGCCGTCGCCAATGATACAGCGACCATCGTAGCGCCCCTGTAAATTAACGCCTCGACCAATGAAAGCTCGCTCACCAATTGCAAAGGTTTCAGGGTGTTTTATGGCCACTCCCGTGCCCACGGTCAGTCCAGGACCACAGGATAAGAGCGAAGCCTTCCACACAGAGATGCGAAGAATCGTGTCGAGCGCCCCTTCGGCTTCGCGGTAATCACCCTGTAGCGCTTGCAGCCCCTCCAAGCAGTACTGTTCGCGAATATAATCCGCCAACTCATTGATAAAAGTAGGCTCATTCACAGAAGTGAGGGCGTGTACAGCTTTGACTCGCCGCTCATTAGAGCCATCGCTATCATCCATACAAAGTCTGCTTTATGACATCGCAAACCGTTTCGATATTGGCTTCACTCAGCTCTGGAAACATCGGCAGCGACAGGGTGCGTCCTGCTACGGCCTCGGTAACGGGAAGTACTTGAAGCCTGGCGCTTTTATAGGCCGGCTGTTGATGGATAGGAATAGGGTAGTGAATTCCGCTACTGATCTCGGACCCGCCCAATTTGTTGCGCAGTTCTTGGCGCTTATCGAGTTTAATCGCATAGACATGAAAGACATGTTTGGCCCAGTTTTTTTCAACCGGCAGCTCCAGGCCACTAGTAACCAAACGAGTTTGATAATACTCGGAATTTAGCCGTCTGGCTTGGGTCCAGTCATCAAGGTGGCGCAACTTAACCCTCAGTATCGCGCCCTGTATTGCATCCATCCGGTAGTTAAAACCTTTATAAACATGGTGGTACTTTTTCGTCTGCCCCCAGTCTCTCATGCAGCGTATTTTATCGGCCAGTGCTTCATTTTGCGTGACAACCATGCCGCCCTCACCATAAGCACCCAAGTTCTTTCCTGGATAAAAGCTGAAGCAACCCAGGTCACCAATACCACCAACCCGCTTGCCTTTGTATTCAGCGCCATGGGCTTGGCATGCATCTTCAATGACAAGCAGATTGTGGTGCCGCGCAATGTCCAAAATAGAATCCAAGTCAGCGGGGTGCCCGTGTAGATGCACCGGTAGTATTGCTTTTGTCTTTTCGGTTATCGCTGCCTCTATCATCTGTGGGTTCATGGTTAAGGTGTCGTAATCGACATCCACAAAAACAGCCTTGGCACCCGTGTAGTCAATAGCCGCCACCGTGGCAACAAAGGTATTGGCCACCGTAATCACCTCATCGCCCAGCCCGACCCCCGCCGCCAGAAGCGCCAGGTGCAGAGCACTGGTGCCCGAGTTGAGCGCCACCCCGAAGCGGGCGCCCGAGTATTCAGAAAACTCGCCTTCCAGCGCTTCGACCTCGGCCCCTAGGGCGTACTGCCCCGACGCCAGCGTGGCAATAACGGCCTTGTCTATCTGCGGTTTTATCGACTGGTACTGCGCCCTCAGATCCAAAAAAGGAATCATTTATAAACCCACCCGATCCAGCTCAATCGTGCAACCCTTTTCCTTCATGGACAGGGTCGCGGCTTCAAGTATGCGCACCACCGCCATGCCCGCCTGACCGTCGTTAAATGGTCGTTGCTTTTTATCGATGCACTCATAAAAATAGTTAGCCTCAAGGTTGAGTGCTTCGTGGGTGTCCAGGTGAGGCGCATGCATATCGCCCACGCGATAGCTAACCAGCGAGTCGTATAAACTCTGCCGATCGCTTAGGGTAATACCTTTATCGTAAATTTTAACTTTTTCGCTTGGCTCCAGATCATCATAAACCAGCATTTTTTTGCTGCCGCCAATCATCGAACGTCTTATCTTAACCGGCGACAGCCAGTTGATATGAATATGCGCCATCATGTGATCTTCAAAAAATAGCGACAAGTAAGCAATGTCCGCAGGCTTTCCGGGTATGTGCCCCATACCAGTGGCAGAGACTGCCACTGGGGTTCTATCAAACACATAGTTCATGATGGCCAGGTCATGGACGGCCAGATCCCAGATAACATTGATGTCTGGCTGGAACAAACCCAGATTGACCCTGACAGAGTCGTAGTAGTAGATGTCGCCAAGCTCGCCACTGCGTACCAGCTCACGCATCTTGCCGACGGCCGCCGTGAACAGAAAGGTATGATCGACCATCAACGTCAGGCCACGCTTCTCGGCCTCATCAACCAGGCGCAGGGCTTGCTGCGTCGTCTGGGTGAGCGGTTTTTCCAAAAAAACATGCTTGCCCGCCTGCAATGACGCCAGCGCCAGGTCAAAATGGGTCGCTACGGGCGTGGCAATAATAACCGCGTCTATATCCGTTGCCGCCAGCAGGTCCCGGTGATCGTTCGTCGTCCGCGTCCGCGGGTAGCGTTGCGCCACCAAAGCTAGGCGCTCAGCATTCATGTCGCTGACCGATACCACCTTTGCCACACCTGACTCATTAAAATTCCTAACGAGATTCGGCCCCCAGTAACCGTAGCCAATGACGCCGACATTTAGCATAGACAACCCCTTTTAGACAAGTGCAATCACCGTAATACCACCCAGGATAATCAGCATACCCAACAGCTTTTGTAGGCCTATGGGCTCAGCAAAAAACACACTGCTGCCACTGGCTACCAGCACAAACGTGAGCCCGACAAGAATCGGGTAGCCGATGCTGAGGTCTAACTTCGAAAGCGCGCTAAACCAGACAATAGCCGCCAACCCATAAAACAACACCCCCAACATAAACAGTGGTTGAAAAAGCAGTTGCAGAAGAGAACCGACAACTTGGTGGGCTGCAAGACTAAAATCACCAAATTTCAGCAGACCTGCGCGCAGCAGCAGGTTGGCTGCGCCAGTCATCAGGGCACTGATTACGATTAAACGCAGTCCATCAACAGTCATGTTAAACACTCTCCGCTGGCGTTTTTTCCCTAAGGTCACCCACCACACGGGCCGGTACGCCAGCCACAATGGCGTAGTCAGGTACGTCGTGGGTCACCACCGCACCAGCACCCACCAGTGCGCCCTCGCCAATGGTGACACCACCCATGATGGTGGCGTTAGAGCCCAGTGAAGCGCGGTCTTTGACACGCGTTTTCAGTAGCGGCCAATCGGCTTCGGTTTGCAACTCACCGGCGCTGGTAAGCGCATGGGGATGACTGTCGTTAATGAACATTACCCCGTGGCCCACAAACACTCCAGCGCCCAACTCAACTCCTTCGCAAATAAAAGAGTGGCTCGATATTTTGCAGCGTTTGCCGATCAGGGCGCCCTTTTGAATTTCCACAAACGCGCCAATGCGGCAATCATCCTCAATGGTGCAGCCGTATAGATTAACTAAATCTTTTTGCCGGATGCACACATTGCGACCCAGCCTGACATCGACCTCAACCACAGCAAGACTCCCAGTGTCCATTTATCCTATGAGGTCCGATAACTATAGGCTAGATTTCAACCTGCGCTGAGCCTCAGTAAAATTTCGGATAAGAAATGGTCGCCCCCAAAGTGTCTCGACAAAAAGACGAGAACACTTAAAGCTAATGACCCGTTAAACTAAGCCCACTTAAACAGCCACTCCAGCATGGACGGTGCTCTAGCCACAATTCAGACAAGCCGTGGGGTCATGGCACACACCTCAAGGCAACAAGTGAAACAGCCTGCTAAAATCATCTATGTTAATTAAGAGGCGTTAAGGCTTCCATATAGAACGCCATCCAGTGGTAGCCAATCACCTGCCGCACCTGTGATGGAGTTTTATGACTCAAGAACGGGCTTTCATTGGTCCAACTGCCACGCTGCAGGTCAATAAAATGGAGACGTGAAAAAACATGATTATCGGCATACACATCACGAAGCTCGCTTCTGCCATGGTACTTATAAAAATGCAGCGTCACCCGCAATAATTCTGCCTGCGCCCACCACCAATATGTATCATCTATGAGTTCACCACTAAGGTCCGCCGTGGCATGTAACCCACCTCTTTGTCGATGTGTCTCTTCCCCTTTACTGACGCCATAACGAATAGCAAAAGTAAGCAGTTTATTGGCAAGCTGTTGATATCGACTATCAAGCCCTTGGTGTACAGCGCGATCCAATAGGTACGCCCATTCAACTTGATGGCCCAAATA
>Ga0105357_10002006_pt1 | contig 10925 bp, 10 predicted proteins | sample GOMGulsemesocosm_4_FD_83660 | JGI IMG/M metagenome (GOLD analysis project Ga0105357, IMG submission 83660) | Methane-oxidizing microbial communities from mesocosms in the Gulf of Mexico - GOM15B Gulf of Mexico | ecosystem: Environmental > Aquatic > Marine > Cold seeps | place: USA: Gulf of...
GGGGTAGAAGTTGGAAAGTTAGCAAGTTGGAAAGTTGCAAAGCCGTAGTCATAAGTCGAAAACTGAAGACCCGACTTCGATGTCCGAGCTCTTCATTTTTTCTCTGTGTAGCGCAGCGCCTCTGTGACCTCTGTGGTGGAAAAAGAGCTTTAAAAGATTGGTTCACCACAGAGGCACAGAGGTCACAGAGGTCACAGAGGTCACAGAGGAAAAGATTGAAAAAGTTAGGGGGTAGAAGTTAGAAAGTTAGAAAGCTAAAAGCTAAAAGCTAAAAGCTAAAAGCTATGGGCTAAAAGGGTAGCTATACATTATTATGGGAGTTGCATTGATTGCTGATAATGGCTAGTGTCAATGTGACTCGCAGCAGCTGCGATTAAACGCCTAAATACTCAGCTTGTTGCTGGGCACTGATATCGCTGCCCAGACCTTGAAAGACATTAGTGCCTTTTTGCAAAATGATGCAATGGTCGGCAATGGGCAGTAGTTCTTTTAGGGTTTTGTCGATGACTAATAAAGACATACCGCCGGCTTTAAGGGCTTTAATGGCCGCCCATATTTCCTGCCTAATGACTGGCGCTAGCCCTTCAGTGGCCTCATCTAATATGAGTAATTTGGGGTTGGTCATTAGCGCTCTTCCTATTGCCAGCATCTGCTGTTCCCCACCGGACAAAGTGCTAGCATTTTGCCCTCTGCGCTCGGCTAGCCTGGGAAATAGACGTTCAACCTGGCTTTGGTCCCAGTGGCCATCGCTATGCTTGGGTGTTCTAGCCACCACTTGTAGATTCTCCGCGACACTGAGCTGACTAAAACAGCGCCGGCCCTCAGGCACTAAACCGACCCCGAGTTGCGCAACTTTGTGCGAGGCCAATTTTGCCGTATTCACCCCTTCGATATGAATGCTGCCTGCCGCTGGCTTAGACATGCCACAAATAGCGCGGATAGTGGTACTTTTGCCCATGCCATTGCGACCCATTAAGGCTGCGACTTGTCCCGGCATAATGGTTAAATCTAGCTGGTAGAGCGCCTGTGACTGACCATAGTAGACATCTATGCCTTGTACTTGTAATAGCGGTGTCATTTAAAGCTCTCCAAGATAGGCTTCGCGTACTTGCGGATTCTGCCGTATTTGCTCGACACTGCCCGTGGCAATGATTTTCCCGTAGACCATCACAGATATACGATCCGCTAAGCTAAACACCGCATCCATGTCGTGCTCGACTAATAAAATAGGTGCTTGATGGCGTAAATTATCTAAAAATTTGGTCAGTGCTAATGAGCCTTGTGTGCCCATTCCCGCCATAGGTTCATCCAATAGAAAAGCTTTAGGCTTAAGCGCGAGCACGATGGCGATCTCTAACTGGCGACGCTCACCGTGTGCCAGTTCAGCGGCACTAATATCGGCACGTTTTTCCAGTCCTACGGCCTGTAAATAGGTCAGCGCTTGGGCACGCAATTGCCGATCTTTGGCAACCGCTTTAAAAAAGTGATAACTCGAGCCCTGCGTCGATTGCACCGCCAACATCACATTGCGCAGTGCTGAATACTGCATTAGCAGTGATGATACTTGATAGGTCCTACCTAGCCCTAAAGCGGCACGTGCTGCTACATCGAGTGTATTAATTTCGCTACCCAAAAATTCTATACTGCCACTGTCGCTATCTAGCTCACCGCAAATCTGCTTAATTAAGGTCGATTTGCCCGCTCCGTTAGGGCCGATTAATGCGTGTATTTCGCCTTGATGCAACTCTAAGCTTAAATTATCAGTGGCGTTTAGCTCGCCAAACTTTTTATTAAGCCGTTGTATTTTTAGTACGCACTCAGTCATATTTACGTGTCCCCGCTATCAATCCTATAATGCCACCACGGGCAAAAAGCACCACAGATAACAGTACTAAGCCTAAAAATAGCCCCCAGTGCTCACTGAGGCCACCTAAGTAATATTCGAACAGGATAAATAGCGCTGCCCCGACAACGGGACCTAACAGCCGTCCGACCCCCCCTAAAATAACAAAGATCATAATTTCCCCCGAGGTGTGCCAAGAAAACATAGCGGGACTGACAAAGCGGTTTAAATCGGCAAACAGCGCCCCTGCGATAGCGGTAATCATCGCTGAGAGCACAAATACACTTAGCTGTATGCCAAACGGGCGGATGCCCAGAGCCGCTACTCGTTGCTCATTCTGCCTAGCGCCTTGTAGAGCTGCGCCAAAGCGCGAGTGCTCTATTCTAGAAACAATCACTAATACAATGATTAACAGGGAAAAACAGATTAGAAAAAAGGTTTCGGGCGCTAAGGTATTAAGCGCTAAAAACTGATTTCTAACGTAGATTGATAAACCGTCTTCGCCGCCATAAGCAGGCCAGGCAATGGCGAAATAGTAGATCATTTGGGCAAACGCCAAGGTCAGCATAATGAAATAAACGCCTTTGGTGCGCAAGCTAAAATAGCCAATAAAAAGTGCCACTAAACCACTGAAAAGCATCGCCAACGGCCAGATAATCAGCATATTGGTGGTGCCGCTTATATCGCTTCCCAGCCATTGGAACATGATTTCTTGATTGAGTGAGTGAGAGGCAAGTATGCCTGCGGTATAGCCGCCTATACCAAAAAATGCGGCGTGCCCCAGCGAGACTAAACCGCCGAGCCCCAACGCCAAATTAAGCCCAACCCCAGCCAGTGCCAGTATCACTACCTTAGTGAGTAAGGTGATATAAAAAGGCTCATTGAGAAATAGCGCCAGAGCATAAAAAGCGATAATAGTACTGATAATAAATAGGTTGGTGAGCTGCTCTTTGTTCAAATTAAGCATTGGCAGGCACCAGTCCTTTAGGCTTGAGCACTAATACAATGGCCATTAGTATATAGATGGCGATGGAGGACACTGAAGCACCAATAGTGGCGGCTGATTCTGCCGGCAACACCAGCTCAAGTGCGTAAGGTAGGAGAAAGCGGCCCATAGTATCAACCAAACCCACCAGTAAAGCTCCGACAAAAGCGCCTTTGATAGAGCCAATACCGCCAATCACTATCACCACAAAGGCGAGGATTAATACGGAATCTCCCATACCGACTTCGACTGATTGCAACGCACCCAGTAAGGCGCCAGCTAAACCGGCAAGGCCTGCACCTAAGGCAAAAACTAAAGTATATAAAGTGCGAATATCAACGCCTAGCGCGGCGATCATTTCTCGATCGGTGGCACCGGCGCGGATACGCATCCCTAAACGTGTTTTAGCAATCAGCAAATAGAGGCCGATTGCGACAACACAGCCAACCCCAATAATAAATAGTCGATAGCGCGAATAATCAAGCACGCCAAACAGATTAATAGAGTGTGAGAGTATATCGGGCACATCTAAATAGAGTGCAAAAGAGCCAAATAACCAGCGGGTTGCCTCGCTAAAAATTAATATCAGGGCGTAAGTCGCCAGCACTTGATCTAAGTGATCTCTTAGATAGAGCCTGCGAATAACGCTCACTTCTATCATTGCGCCGATTAGGGCCGCCACTAATATGCTGGCAATTAACCCCAGCCAAAAGGAGCCGGTGAGGGCGCTGATGAGCGCGCAGGCAAACGCGCCGATCATATATAATACACCGTGCGCTAAGTTAATTAAGCCCATGACGCCAAAGATTAAGGTCAGTCCCGCAGACATTAAGAATAACATCATGCCCAGCTGTAAGCCGTTAAGGATTTGTTCAAAGATTAAAATAAAGGACATGCTATTTCCGTCACGCTAAAGCGGGAGTACAGAAGGTGATCTATTAGTCTTTTTAGAGGGACTGATTCATTTCAAAATCAGTCCCTCTCTTCCCAAAAGTGCAGTTAATTCGCTATTATTACGTTAAAGCGCACATTGACTGGCATACACATCAGAGTGCGCATGCAGTGCAGTGGCAATAATTTTATTGGTTAAAACTCCCGCTTCTTCAACCACTTCTCGCACGTAAATGTTTTGTATTGGGTGCTGGTTACTGGCGAACTTAAAGTCACCGCGCACTGAATCAAAATGCGCCGCTTTTAGTGCCACTCGAAAAGCATCGGTATCTTTGACATCAGCACTGTCCATCGCCGATAAAATTAAATTGGCAGTATCAAAGCCCTGGCTTGCATACAGTGATGGCAAACGGCCGTATTCGCTCTGGAAGCTAGCGACAAAAGCTTTATTGGCAGCATTATCGATATCTTTATTCCACTGCGAGGTGTTTTTAACGCCCAGTGCTGCTTTACCAACCGCTTTTAAAATCCCTTGATCAAAGGAGAAGGCGGGTCCCATTATCGGTAATTTCACTCCCGATTGACTGTACTGTTTCATAAAGGAAATACCCATGCCGCCAGGTAGGAAGAAATAAATACTGTCGGCTCCTGATGCGCGTATTTTAGCAATTTCAGCCGCGTAATCTTTTTGCCCCAGCTTGGTGTATGTCTCTCCTGCGAGTCCACCGCTAAATAGCCGTTTAAAGCCAGTGAGTGCATCTTTACCCGCCGGATAGTTTGGCGCCAAGATATAAGGATTAGAGTAGCCAACCTTTGCGGCGTAGGAGCCCATGCCTTCATGTAAGTTATCGTTCTGCCAAGCGACATTAAAGTAGTTTTTATGGCAGCGTTTTCCGGCAAGCGCTGAGGGACCTGCATTGGGAGAGAGGTAAAGTTTACCTTGGGCGACGGCACTAGGCACGACGGCCATGGCTAAATTAGACCAAACAATACCGGTGAGGATATCAACTTTCTCACGTTGAATCATTTTGTCGGCAATTTGCACAGCCAGCGCCGGTTTGCGTGCATCATCTTCGACAATCAAAGATAAATCAGAGTTGTTACCTTGTTTGAGCGCCAAGCTAAAGCCATCACGGATATCGATACCCAGACTGGCTCCTCCGCCGGTTAATGTGGTGATCATACCTACTTTAACAGGCGCTGCATTAACAGCCCCCATGGTGACTGTTAGTGCCAGCGCTATCGCTAATTTGTTCATTGTAAATACCCGTCAGATTTATGGTGGTGTCGACAGGCAAATGCATCCTAACGCAAATCCAAAACTGTCTCTTTTTAAGTAAAACAACAGTTTTATGTCAAGTGAAATGCCAATAAAGCACTACCGCTAAGACGAGATACACTTCTGCCAGACCTGAAATTTAAGCTGCACGCTAGAGTATTAACCAAGTAACGGCGCTAACTTATGTGCTAAGTTAAGTGTCACTCATACCCTCTGTACGTGTTTTAACCAATTTTTTGATTCTATGTTGTAACATGCTTATTCTGTTGAGGTCTAAAATAATCTTCAAAATCAATAAGATTTTTAGATGTCTAGTCAATATCACAGTTGTTGTCGCGTTTTTAATACACTTATTTCTAATCAATTATCGCACTGCAAAAGCGAAGCGCAGCTACACGTGGCTCAAAGCTATCAGCTATTAATAACTATTTGGGAAAGTAACGGGAGCATTAAGAGTGCAACCATAATAGCGGTGAAAATGCATGAGCGCTGCGGCAGTTAAATGCGCTGCATTGATTGTTTAAGCATGTTGAGACGGCGTAATTGAAACGTTGCGGGTAGAGGCAAAAATTTTTTTTATAGTGGTCTATCTTTTGCTAGAAGAAACTTAAACATCAACATTATTAATAACTTGAGACTTTATCGGGGACCTTAATGCATATTTCAAATAACCTAGGGAAGATATCTGCCACCTTACCAAGCGTTGGCGGCAATCCCACTGCCAATTCTGCTGCGCAAGCGGCTAATAGTAAAAGTACAAGTTCTTCCATAACCGCGTTAGAAGCCTATTTTGAACAGAAAATTGCGATCTTAAAAGATGCGGATTTAGACACCGCTAGCACGCTAGAGTTAAGAGAGCGCATACGCGAGGCGGCTGAAAATAACAATGGAGATAGTCCAAACTTACCTTTAATCGTAGAGCACCCCAATGGCGGGGGATCAATCTTGACTAATGTTCATCTCAGTTTTGGTACTGAAATAAAAGCACAGTTAACAAATTTTAATCAGCTCTTGCAGCAGTCAGTCTCATTAAATAGTCTCAATCAAGAAACAACTAATCAGCCTGAAGGCAACCCGTTATTAACCGATAATGCAGTTATTCCAGAGTTAGCCCAAACAGTGTCAGCGCTGCATATAACTGATAATAAAGACTCCAACTTAGCGGTTACGCTGTCGTTATCCACGGTATTAATGGAAGAAATTAGCGCGGCCAAAAAATACTGGGAATAATCATAAATGGTGATAGGGTCATCAGAGAAAAGAGTTGAAAATTTGGGGGTAATAAAGGCGCATAAACATGGCTCTTATATTACCCATGATGTACCAGAGGGGATCATAGTCTAATCATAAGAGTGTATGATTAATGCTCTCTGGCTATTTCTGCTAGCGCTTTTTCGAACACTTCAGCGGGTTGCCCGCCACTGATCAAATGCTGGTCGTTAATGATGATGGCAGGTACCGAACTAATCCCTTGCTGCTGGTAAAAACGTTGTCGCTCGCGCACTTCTTGGGTGTATTGGTCACTGTTCAATATCTGGCTTGCTACTGTAATATCAAGCCCGACACTGTCCACCACTGCTAACAGTTGTTGATGGTTGCTGGGGTCGCCGTTGTGTTGGAAATATAAATCAAACAGCGCCAGCTTAAGTTGAGTTTGACGATCAAACTGCACAGCCCAGTGCAGTAAACGGTGCGCGTCAAAGGTATTGTATATTCTGCCCTCTTTATGATTGCTAAACTCATAGCCAAGCGCTAAACCGCGCTGTTGAATCATGGCTCGATTCTGCGCTACTTCCTTAACACTGATACCATATTTCTCGGTGATATGTTCAACAATATCCTGACCTTCTGTCGCCATGTTAGGGTTTAGCTCAAAGGGTTGCCAGCTGATATCGGCACGAATATCGGGTGCCAGTGACTCCAGTGCCTGCTGTAGTGCTTGATAACCAATAATGCACCAAGGGCAAGAAATGTCGGAAACGATGTCCAGTTTAAGGGTAGTAGCCATCAATAAATTCTCTTTTAACAATTTACGCCAGCATAGCGCATCTAGTTATTTTACCAAAACTATCTTGTTGCATAAATGCCAGCAGTCTCCTTTGATCGAAAGATGGACAGTATTTTCAGTTGTGTGTGGCTTGTAGTGGTATATGGCAAATAGAGCATGCTGAATGCCAACTGATTTTAAGCGCTAGAATAGAGCTTATTGGTCACAAAAAATGTAGATTTTTCAGCTGTTTATAAAAATTGGCGGTGAATTTGAGTACCGCTAACATTATTTTCTCAGTATTTTTCTTAAATCTTCCTTAAAAATTAGCATTTGATAACTTATAAACTATTCTCGTTATCATAATCATTGTAATAAAATTCACTATCTGCAAATTATTGCTGCATATACTGGTGATGAAATTCATCGGTGACAAAAACAATATGGCAGTACCAGCGGTTACTGCACTTGGCGGCTGCTATTTCAATGAACTATTCAGTGGCTTGTAACTTGCGCGCTGCAAATTTCAAAGGTCCTTTTCATAGAGGATAAAATTCATAAGGATATAGCATCATGCAAATAATCAGAAACTTACCAATTTACCAAAAAATGGGCGCGATGGTGTCTATCTTGGTCGGCTTATTAATGATCAGTTCTGCCTATGGCATTTTTAAAGTCACTGTGATTGGCAAGGAAATGAAAACGGTCCAAGCTGAAGATCTACCGCTTATTCAACTGGTGGCTGACGTCACCGTAAAACAGCTGGAGAAAGCGATCCTCATTGAAAAAGCGATGCGCATTGGCAAAGTGTCAGAGGTGACAGAATCCGTGGCAGAATTACACGCTAAAGTGCAGCACTTGGCGGAGGAGATTGACAAAGAAATAAAAGAGGGAGAGGCCTTACTGGCTATCGCCAAGACCCATGCGCTGTCTGCACTACAGGCCACTGAGCTAAATGAGTTGGAAAAGTACCTGTTTTCAATTGAAGAAGAACATAAGTTCTATGAAGAGCAAGTGGAGCATTTGATGGAGCTGTTGGAAAAGGGAGAGCATGTTGGTGCGCAAGAAGTGCTCGCGGTTGAAAAGGCGCAGGAACAGCTTAATCACCATCTAGAAGAGACATTACTCAAAGTAGAAACAATGACTGACCATGCATTAGAAACAGTCTTGCATGATGAAGAGACAGCGCTGATGGGCATGATGTTGATTAGCCTGATATCAACGATCATCGGTATTGTCTTGGGTTATTTAATGACCAGAGCGATTACTCGGCCTATCGCACATGCGGTGGAGGCTGCCAATAGACTGGCCGAAGGGGACTTCACGGTAACAGTCAAAGTGCGCTCTACCGATGAGACAGGGCAATTGTTAACCGCGATGAACAAAATGACACATAATATAAAGTCAATGGTGGGTAAAGTTATTGTGGTCACCGAGCAACTAACGGGATCTGCTCAAGAGATTGCGGTGGTCACTAAACAAACAGCAATGAATATAGAGGCTCAAAAAGAAGAGCTTGGTCATACGACTGTGGCGATGGAGCAGATGTCTGCTTCGATCCAGGAAGTGGCGCAGAGTGCGTCGCATGCAGCGCAATCAGCCAATGACGCTGATACAGAAGCCTGCAATGGCCGAGATATCGTCGATAAAGTGAGTGGTTCTATTAATACCTTAGCGAGCGACTTAGAAAGTACCCAAGTGGTTATTAATCAACTTGATAATGAAACTGAAAATGTCGACACTATCCTCGCGGTGATCACTTCAATCGCAGAACAGACCAATTTACTGGCGCTAAATGCCGCGATTGAAGCGGCCCGTGCGGGAGAGCAAGGCCGTGGTTTTGCGGTAGTGGCCGATGAAGTGCGTACGCTGGCAAGTCGTACGCAAACCTCTATTGGAGAAACCCAACAGCTGACAAGTCGCCTAAAAAGTGAGGCAAAAACCTCAGTGCAGGCGATGATAAAAGGCCACTCACAAACAATTGACACTGTCGATCTTTCGAAAAAAGCGGAAAAATCGCTGCTGGATATTTCTCAGGCGATCACCCATATTAATGAAATGAATATGCAGATAGCCAGTGCAGCGGAACAGCAAAGTACGGTCGCTGAGCAAACCAGTGCATCTATTCACAGCATGAATGAAACCGCCATTGAAAACTCTGCGGGCGCCCAGCAAATTTCCGCTGCCACTGAGGAAATCGCCCATTTATCGGTCGATCTTAAACAGCTTGTTGGTATGTTTAAAGTGGCCTAATGAAAGCAAATAAGTCCAAGGCAGCACAAGTGCTGCTTTGGATGCTGGGGTAAGTTGCTTCTCTGGTTAGTGCAAAATAAAGTCTGATTATAAAAATAATTACTCTTTAGGCAATATGCAAAAGTTGTTTATTCATCAATTTGTAAATTCAATACCGCGAAAATATCCTCCACTCTCACTTGTGGCCCCTCAGGATTACAGTCAATTTGCCCCATAATACTCAAGTGCGAAAACCCTTGTATTAGTGACCAAACAGCATATTCAGTGGCTTGATGCCCCAGTGGTCCGTGTTTAAAGGGGGCACATGTCGAGACTAAAAGTTTAAAAGCGGCATTGGCGTTTCTGCCGCCATTCGATTTAATAGGCTCAGCTCGCTTTTGATTAAACATCAAATTCGCCAGCGCTGGATGCGTTTGATAAAACGCCAAGTAACCTTCGCACATAGCATATAAACGCGGAAATGGCTGCGCATCAGCGGCGTCTATTTTGTCCTGCATGGCAGTGGCAAAGCGCGTCATGCCCTGTTGAGCAATGGCCTGAATTAACCCTTGTAAACCGGAAAAATGATGCGCGGGGGCCGCATGTGAAACGCCGGCGCGCGCCGCACATTTTCGTAGGGTCAGTGCAGAAATTCCGCCCTCTTCTAATAGTTCTATACCGGCGTTGATTAAAGCTTCACGCAAGTTGCCGTGATGATGGGGCTTGATCAGTGTTTTTGTCATAATGCTATTTAATCGCGACAGCTTGACACTGTCAAGTTGGATGTGCTTAACTGTGCTAACTTTACAGTGTCAAGTTTGCTCGATTGATCAAATCAACCCAGCAGAGCGCGGCATAGATAACAAATGCAAAGAGGGCAGTGGTGGTGAACACAAAAAAAAATAATCTCGAGTTTTGGGTGCGCCGGTTAGGCTGGTGGTTAATGACAGTACTGGTCGTGGTGCTTTGTCTGTATAGCGCGGCTTATTTTTTGCCGGGAATGCCGTTCAGTTTTAGGCCAGATGTCTATCCTATAAGTAGTTTTACATGGTTTTTATTGGCGCATATTGGGGGGGCAATGGTAGCGGCGTTAGCTGGGCCGCTGCAGTTTTGGGGAAGTTTTCGTCTAAAATACAAAAAATGGCATCGTTTTTTAGGTATGAGTTATTTAGCTGGTGTTGCTATTGCTGCACCCGCTGCGTTAATTATCTCTCCTATTTCTCAGGGGGGATTAACCACTCATATCGGCTTTGCGATATTAGCAATGCTTTGGGCGGGGGCGACGCTAATCGCCTATTACAAGATTATCAACAAGCAGTGGCGCGCTCACCAACAGTGGATGATTCGCTCATATGCTCTGACTTTGGCCTTTGTCTCCTTGAGACTGTGGTTAGGGGGGTTAGCGCTGACGGGAGCACCATTTGATGAAGTGTATCAGAGCGCCGCTTGGCTGTGTTGGGTGCCTAATTTGATTGTCGCTGAACTGTATCTCGGTTGGCGAGCAAGCGCTTTTGCTGGAGCTAAGTTGTCAGGAAATGCGGCTACTGCTTAGCTTCTTTAAAAGAGTGTCTTAAAAAAATTCATAAAATTAGTTGCTTGGCAGTCGCTAAATAAATTTTAGCAGGCAGTGTTCCCTTAGCGACAGAAGATTAACGGCTGCTGTTCATTACAAGGCATAGCTTGTATTTTTAAGGTGAATTGAGCAGAA
>Ga0105357_10002008_pt1 | contig 10917 bp, 8 predicted proteins | sample GOMGulsemesocosm_4_FD_83660 | JGI IMG/M metagenome (GOLD analysis project Ga0105357, IMG submission 83660) | Methane-oxidizing microbial communities from mesocosms in the Gulf of Mexico - GOM15B Gulf of Mexico | ecosystem: Environmental > Aquatic > Marine > Cold seeps | place: USA: Gulf of...
ATCCCGGGCAATGTGCTGCAGTACCGGCAACAGCGTTGGCGGCAAGGCATCATCTGGCCAGAACTCGGGACGGCTATCGGCATACTCAACCACATCCAGGCCGGGCGCCGTCATGCGTTCAACCCAGCGATGTACCCGCGGTGCGCGGCGCTGCATGATGCCCAGCGGCACCGGATCACGGCCCAAATGGGCAAACATGGGCCCGATCAGGCCGTAGTCGGCGATCGAAGGTCGGCCTCCCAGTAAATAGGGCACCATCGCAAAATGCGCCTCTAGCACCTCAAGTAGCTGCTCGAAGGACTGCTCGATCAACGCAGCGCTCTGCTCGTTCACGCCCAAGCGTGGCAAATAGGAGTTCATCCGCCCCATGATCTTGTCCGCCATGGCCTCACCGGAGCCGCTAGCGAAGGCATGGCGCAGAAACGCCTCCTGCTCGTCACGGTAAGACCAGCGGTAATGCATGGCATGCTTAAGCATTGCCTGACTGCCGTAATACTCGATGATCACCGCCACAACGCGTTGCAACGGCGTGGTGGGGTAAACCGGATAAGGCACACCCTGCGCTTCGAAAAAGTCGATGATATCGACCGTATCCTGGATTACACGACCGTCCGGGGTTTCCAGAACCGGAATAATCCCCCGCCCAATCTGCGGCAGAATGCGTGTGGCAAAGTCCGGATGCGAGGTCGGCACCTCTACATAAGCGATGCCCTGGTTGCGTAGATAACAGCGCGCCTTGCCCGTATACAGTGAGTGCGAGGCGCCATACAGGGTGTAGCGGGTATTGGAGACAGTCATGAAAAACCGTTTTTATGATTGGAAGACAACCGCAAAAGCTAGCCATATTCCGCGCTGACGGCAACCCTGGCGCAATCAGCTGTCCAGCCGAGCCTGTCGCAGACCGGTGGCGGTGAGCACAACGGCACCCGCCATCACCAATGCCCCGATCAGCGCATTGACGTGCAGCGCGTCTGTGAAACCCTGTTGCACCGCCACCAGCACTCCGTCCGCCAGTGCTGGCGGAAGGTGCTGAATGACGCCCAGCGCCCCGCCGATCGTGTCAGTGGTCACCTGCACCTGTGCCGGGCTGAGCCCAGCTGGCAGAGACTCGCTGACATGCTGTCGGTAAATGGCCGCCCCTATGCTGCCAATCACCGCGATCCCCAGCGCCATGCCCAACTCGGTGGCGGTCTCCGAGGTCGCCGCCGCAGCGCCTGCCTGCTCGGGCGGTACCGAGCTCACCACCAGGTCAGTCCCCAAGATCATCACCGGCATGATGCCAACGCCCAGCAGCACCGCGCCGATCACCAGGAGCGCCACGCCTTGGCTGCCCTGTACCCACAGCAGCATGAGCAAGCCAACTGTGGCCATTACCAAGCCCAGACTGACCAATACCGAAGGCTTAAGACGGCAAGCAATGCGTGGTACCAACAGCGACGCTGCAGTCTGCAAGGCAGCCGCCGGCAGCATCACCAACCCCGCCTCGAGCGCACTCAGCCCGGCCACGCCTTGCAGATACTGAAAAATCATCAGCCAGGCACCGGAAAGCGCAAAAATGGCCAACAGCATCGACACCACCGAGACGGTGAAAGCGCGGCGCCGAAATAGCGCCAGGTCCAGCATCGGGTCGGCCAGGCGCTGTTGGCGCAACGCGAACACCCGCGCGAGCACCAGCCCTCCCAGCACGGCGAGGCTGGCCAGCAGGTTGAAGCCATCGCGCGCCGTGTCCTTCAGCCCATAGATCACCAGCAGCAAGGCGCCGATACTCAGTAATGCACTGGCAATATCGAGTCGTCCGGCCTTTGCCTCACGGCATTCCGGCAGCAGCAAGGGCCCCGCCACCAACAACAGCGCCATAACCGGCACGCCCAGCAGAAACAGCGAGCCCCACCAGAAGAACTCCAGCATCACGCCGCCCACCAAGGGGCCGATGGCGCTGCCAACGATAAAGCCGGTCATCCACACGGTAATCGCCAGCGTGCGCTCACGCTCATCGTGAAACATATTGCGGATCAGCGATAACGTAGAGGGCATCAGCGTGGCGCCTGCCACACCGAGCAGCCCACGGGTGATTATCAGCATGCCTGCGGAGGTCGAGAATGCAGCGGCAACCGACGCCACACCAAAGGCAAAAGCCCCGGCCAACAGCACGCGACGCCGGCCGATGCGATCTCCCAGCGTGCCCATGGTGATCAGAAAGCCCGCCACCATGAAGCCGTAGATATCGAGAATCCATAACAGTTGCGCGCTGCTAGGTTGCAGGTCGGCACTCAGGTGCGGCGCCGCCAGGTGCAGCAGCGTCATGTCCAGTGCCAGCAACAGGGTTGGTAGCACCAGCACGGCAAGACCCCACCATTCGCGGCGGGTGGCTTTTGGCATCAAGTGGGCAACGGTGCTCTGGGACGGTATCACGGGCTTGGCTTCCTGCGGGGCGAGCGCTTCTTATACGCCGCGGCAAATCGGGCGACAAGATACAGTTGCACAAAAACAGTGCAAGCTCGGAAACGCAGTCCGACCAGCCCGCCTTGCCTGATGACCCCCGCCAGTCAAACAGGTATCATTACCGGCTTTCTACCGTCTACCCAACAGAAGCCGAGAACCCATGTCCAGCAACGCCCCATCTCGCCAGATCCTCGTTACCAGTGCCCTGCCCTATGCCAACGGTTCGATTCATCTGGGGCACATGCTTGAGTACATCCAGACCGACATCTGGGTTCGCTTCCAGAAACTGCGTGGCCATCAGGCGATCTACGTCTGCGCCGATGACGCCCACGGCTCGGCCATCATGCTGCGCGCCGAAAAAGAGGGCATTACCTCCGAGCAACTGATCGACAACGTCAAGTTGGAACATTCGACGGACTTTGCCGACTTCCTGGTGAACTTTGACAACTTTCACTCCACCCACTCGGAAGAGAACCGCGAGCTGTCTTCCCTGATTTACGAGCGTCTGAAAGACGCCGGCCATATCAGCACCCGCTCGGTGACCCAGTATTTTGATCCAGAGAAAGAAATGTTCCTGGCAGACCGCTTCATCAAGGGCACCTGCCCCAAGTGCGCGGCCGAAGATCAGTACGGCGACAACTGCGAAAAATGCGGCGCCACCTACGAGCCGACCGAGCTGAAAGACCCGCGCTCGGCCATTTCCGGCGCCACGCCGGTGCTCAAGGATTCAAAGCACTTCTTCTTCCGCCTCCAAGACTTCAGCGACATGCTCAAGCAGTGGACCCGCAGCGGCACCCTGCAGGAGGCGGTTGCCAACAAGATCGCCGAATGGCTCGACAGCGGCCTGCATGAATGGGACATCAGCCGTGATGCGCCCTACTTCGGCTTTGAAATTCCGGGCGAGCCTGGCAAGTATTTCTATGTCTGGCTGGATGCACCTATCGGCTATATGGCCAGCTTCAAGAATCTCTGCGCGCGTCGCCCGGAACTGAGCTTTGATGCCTTCTGGAATGCCGACTCCACGGCCGAGCTGTATCACTTTATCGGCAAGGACATCGTCAACTTCCACACCCTGTTCTGGCCAGCCATGCTGGAAGGCGCGGGCTTCCGCAAGCCAACCGCGGTCAACGTGCATGGCTACCTGACGGTCAACGGTCAGAAGATGTCCAAGTCGCGGGGCACCTTCGTTAAGGCACGCACCTATCTGGACCACCTGTCGCCGGAATACCTGCGCTACTACTACGCAGCCAAGCTGGGTCGTGGCGTGGAAGACCTCGACCTGAACCTCGAAGACTTCGTACAGAAAGTCAACTCTGACCTGGTTGGCAAGGTGGTGAACATCGCCAGCCGCTGCGCCGGATTCATCCACAAAGGCAACGACGGCGTGATGGTCGATGCCAACCCGGCGCCCGAGCTGACCGCCGCCTTCACGGCCGGTGCGCCACTGATTGCCGATGCTTACGAGAAGCGCGACTTCTCCCGCGCCATGCGCGAAATCATGGGCCTGGCCGACAAGGCCAACGCCTGGATCGCCGACAAGGCGCCCTGGTCGCTGAACAAGCAGGAAGGCAAGCAAGACGAAGTCCAGGCCATCTGCTCACTGGGCATCAACCTGTTCCGTCAGTTGGTGATCTTCCTCAAGCCAGTGCTGCCGAACCTGGCCGCCGACGCCGAGGCCTTTCTGAATGTCGCGCCGCTGCGCTGGGACGACCACCAGACACTGCTGGCCAACCACCAGCTGAACGCCTTCAAACCGCTGATGGCACGAATTGAACCCGCGAAGATCGAAGCCATGATCGAGGCATCCAGGGAAGATCTGGCCGCCGCCAGCGAAGCCCCCGCCGCGGCTACTGGCAATGGCGAGCTGACAAAGGAGCCACTGGAGGCAGAGATCAAGTTCGACGCCTTTGCCGCCGTGGATCTGCGCGTCGCGGTGATCGAAAAGGCCGAGTTCGTCGAAGGGGCCGACAAGCTGCTGCGCTTGAGCCTGGATATTGGCGATGCCAAGCGCAACGTATTCTCCGGCATCAAGAGCGCTTACCCGGACCCGAGCAAGCTCGAAGGCCGACTAACGCTCTATGTGGCCAACCTCGCACCGCGGAAGATGAAGTTTGGCGTTTCCGAAGGTATGGTGCTGGCGGCGGGCCCTGGCGGCGAAGAGATTTTCCTGCTGAGCCCAGATGAGGGCGCTAAGCCGGGCCAACGGGTCAAGTAAAACTAAACACAACGACAAAACCGGGAGCGGCCGTTGCCGCTCTGATTAGCCGGAGTCGGCCGCAGCGGTCAGCAGAATCGCAAGCCGATTTCACATATGGGGTTGGGTAACATGGCTGAATTTGCCCTTATTCTGGTCAGTACCATTCTGGTCAACAACTTTGTACTGGTGCAGTTTCTCGGGCTCTGTCCGTTCATGGGCGTGTCCGGCAAGCTGGAAACCGCCATTGGCATGTCGGCGGCCACCACCTTTGTACTGACGCTGGCGTCTATCCTCAGTTACCTGACCTTTCAATACATCCTGGTCCCCTTGGATCTGGAGTTTCTGCGTACCATCTCCTTCATCCTGGTGATCGCCGTGGTGGTGCAGTTCACCGAGATGGTGGTGCACAAGACCAGCCCCCTGCTGTACCGCGTACTGGGTATTTTCCTGCCGCTGATCACCACCAACTGCGCGGTTTTGGGCGTGGCTCTGCTGAATACCAATCGCGCCGAACAGACCTTCATGAAGTCCGCCACCTACGGTCTGGGCGCGGCGATCGGCTTCTCTTTGATCCTGATTCTGTTTGCCGGCCTGCGTGAGCGTATTGCCATCGCCGATGTGCCCGCGCCTTTCCGTGGCGCCGCCATCGGCATGATTACCGCCGGCCTGATGTCTCTCGCCTTCATGGGCTTCACCGGCTTGATAAGGTTGTAAGCATGTCGATGATTCTGACTGCCGTCTTGGTCCTGCTGGGGCTGGCGCTGATTTTCGGCGCCATCCTCGGTTACGCCGCCATTCGCTTCAAGGTCGAGGGTGATCCCATCGTGGATCAGATCAACGACGTGCTGCCGCAGACCCAGTGCGGACAGTGCGGGCATCCCGGCTGTAAACCTTATGCCGAAGGTATTGCCAACGGTGAGCCGATCAACAAGTGCCCGCCCGGCGGTGAGTCCACCATTCAGGCCCTGGCCGATCTGCTGGATGTGGAGGTACTCCCGCTGGACGCAGAACACGGCGAAGAAAAGCCCAAGATGGTCGCCTATATCCGTGAGGCCGAATGCATTGGCTGTACCAAGTGTATTCAAGCCTGCCCGGTCGACGCCATTCTCGGTGCCGCCAAGCAGATGCACACCGTGATCACCGATGAGTGCACTGGTTGCGATTTGTGCGTTGAGCCCTGCCCCGTAGACTGCATCGACATGCTGCCGCTGCCCACCACACCGCAGAACTGGAAATGGGACTTTCCCCTGCCCGGCGCCGCCGTGATTGCCACCGACGCCCAGCGAGGAGCTGCCTGATGAGCGCTGCCAGCCCCATCCGCATCTGGGACATTCCCGGTGGTATTCACCCCGCAGAAAACAAGCACCAGTCCACCCAGCACGGCATAGAAACCCCGCCCTTGCCCAAGCAACTGATTCTGCCGCTGCAGCAGCATCTCGGTGCACGCGCCGAGCCCGCAGTGCAGATTGGCGAGCGTGTACTCAAGGGGCAGCTGATCGCCGAAGCCAGCGGCATGATTAGTTGCCCGCTGCATGCGCCAACCTCCGGGACGGTCACCGCTATTGGCCCGGCGCCCTACCCGCACGCCTCCGGGCTGGAAGAGTGGGCCATTACTCTGGAAGTGGACGGCCAGGATGAATGGACAGAACTCGCCCCCATTACCAACTACCGGTTGCTGGAAGCTGCCACGCTGCTGGAAGTTATACGGCAGGCCGGTATTAGCGGTCTGGGCGGCGCCGGCTTTCCGACCTCGGTCAAGCTCAAGGCCCGTCCCGAGCAGAAAATTCATACCCTGATCATCAACGGCACCGAGTGCGAGCCCTACATCACCGCCGATGACAGTGCCATGCGTTATCGTGCCGAACAGATCGTTGCGGGCATCGAGATTCTGCAGCACATCCTGCACCCCGAGCAGGTGCTGATCGGCATTGAAGACAACAAGCCAGAAGCCATCGCCGCGATGCGCGCCGCGGTCGGTGAGCGCAGCGCCATGCAGGTGGTGGTCTTCCCGACCAAATACCCCTCGGGCGGCGAGAAGCAGCTGATTCAGATTCTGACAGGCAAGGAAGTACCCAGTGGCGGCCTGCCAGCTGACATCGGCATGGTCTGTCAGAATATCGGTACCTTGCTGGCGATTCACGATGCCGTTCTGCTGGGGCAGCCACTGATCAAGCGCATCACCACGCTGACCGGTGATGCGCTGAGCCACCCCACCAATGTGGAAGCGCTGATCGGCACCCCCATCAGCCACCTGCTGACATTTGCCGGCCTGCAGCCCGAGCGCCTTTACCGCCTGGTCATTGGCGGCCCGATGATGGGCTTTACTCTGCAAAGCACGGCTGCGCCCATCATCAAGACCACCAACTGTCTGCTCGCCGGCACGCAGGATGAGCTGCCGCCGCCCCCTCCGGCGCAGCCCTGTATTCGCTGCGGCCTGTGTGCCGAGGCCTGTCCGGCCGAGTTGCTGCCACAACAGCTGCACTTCTTTGCGCTGGGCAAGGACTACGATCAGCTCAAACGGCAGAACCTGTTTGACTGCATCGAGTGCGGCGCCTGCTCCTACGTCTGCCCCAGCAGCATTCCGCTGGTGCAGTACTACCGCGCAGCCAAGTCCGACATTCGCGCGCTGGACCTGCAACAGCACAAGTCCGACCACTCCAAGCAACGCTTTGAGCATCGTCAAGAGCGACTGCAGCGTGAAGCCGAGCAGAAGGAACGTGACCGCCAGGCCCGCGCGGAGAAAGCCGCTCGCCTGAAGGCCGCCAAGGAAGCCGAAGCCGCCAAACCAAGCACCGAAAGCGCCAACAGCGACAGCGCTTCGGCCGAACCAGACGTCGCACGCCTGCAAGCGCAAAAGCCAAGCGGCCTTAGCCCCGAGCAGAAACAGCTGAAGATCGCCGCCGCTACCGCGCAGATGGCACTGAAAAAAGCCAACAAGCAGCTCGCCGCCAACCCAGACAACACTGATCTGCAAGCGCAGATTCCGGAGCTGGAACAAGCCGCACGCGACGCTCAGGAGGCCTTCGACAAGGCTCAGGGCGAGGTCGCCACTCAACCCACTGCAGAACCCAGCGCCGGCGCCGACGACGCCAAGAAACTCAAGATCGAAGCCGCCATGCTGCGCGCCAACCTGAAAAAGGCCGAACGTGCCGCCGGCGAGAATCCGAGCGCCGAACAGCAGGCAGAGCTGGCCAAGCTGCGCGAAGAGGCCGAGGCTGCGGAGGCGCGGGTACCGGCCACGGCGACAGCCAAAAAGCCGGTCGATGAAAACCTGAAAAAAGCCAAACTGGATCTGGCCATGGCCCGTGCGGCGGTGAAACAGACCGAGCGCGAACTGGCCAACAACCCGGAGGATGCGGCGCTGCAGGCGCAGCTGGCGACGCAGCAGCACAGTTTCTCGGCCGCCGAACAGGCCCTGCATGAGGCTGAAAACAACAGCCCCATCCCGCCGCCCGAACGCCATAAGGTCGACAAGAAACCGGTTGATGAAACCCTGCGCGAACTGAAAACCAACCTCGCCACCAGCAAGGCCGATTTCAAGCGCGCCGAGCGCGAATTGCAGGCCGCCAAAGACGCAGACACCGATACCGCGCCCGCGCAGGAACAGCTCACCGCCAGCCGCGCCAAACTGGATGCCGCTGCCAAGGCCTTCGCCGATTACATGGCCAGCAAGGAGACCGACTGATGGCCCTGGTACGCATGACCTCGCCCCACGCCAAGGGCAATAACCACACCCAGACCATCATGCTCTGGGTGCTGGGCGCCACTCTACCCGGCGTGCTGGCAATGACCTGGTTCTTCGGCTTCGGCACCCTGATCAACATCTGCTTCGCCAGCGTCGTGGCACTCGCGGTCGAGAGTCTGATCCTGTGGATTCGCAAGCGCCCTATTGCCTTCTATTTGCGTGACGGCAGCGCCTTGGTCACTGCCTGGCTGCTGGCCCTCGCTCTGCCGCCCTACGCGCCTTGGTGGCTGACACTGGTCGCTACTGCCTTCGCCATCAGCTTCGGCAAGCAACTCTACGGCGGTCTGGGCCAGAACCCCTTCAATCCCGCGATGCTGGGCTACGCTGTAGTGCTGATTTCCTTCCCCGTCGAAATGACCAGTTGGCCCGCCTGGCGCGGTGTAGAAGCCGTACTCCCCGATGTGCAGCCCACACTTGGTTTTTTTGAAGGCCTCTCGCGTATCTTTCTGCCCGCCAGCCAAGCGATTGATGCCTGGACCATGGCCACGCCGTTGGATGTGGTGAAGACCAACACCAGCCTGACCATGGCTGAGCTGCAGGCCAGCAAACCGGTGTTCGGCAGTTTGGCCGGGCACGGCTGGGAATGGGTCAGCCTGGCATATCTGGCTGGCGGCATCGCCCTGCTCTACAAACGCATCTACACCTGGCATGCACCGGTCGGCATGCTTGGCGCGCTGGCCGTCATGAGCTTGCTATTCTGGAACGGCAGCGGCTCGGCATCCCATGGCTCGCCGCTGTTTCACCTGCTCAGTGGTGCGACCATGCTGGGGGCCTTTTTTATCGTTACCGATCCAGTTTCCGGCGCCACCAGTAAGCAGGGTCGTCTGATCTTTGGCGCCGGTGTCGGCATCCTGGTCTACTGCATTCGTGCCTGGGGCGGCTACCCCGATGCCGTGGCCTTCGCGGTACTCCTGATGAACCTGGCCGCCCCGACCATCGACTATTACAGCACGCCGCGCACCTATGGCCACCGCAAGGCCAAGCGCGGCATGGGCAAAACGGACTGAGCATGGACAACCCTGACAGCACACGCAGCTCGGTTCTGCGCAACAGCATCATCCTGGGCCTGTTTGCCATGGCGACTGTGGGTATGATCGCCATCACTCAGCAAGGCACTGCCGAGCGCATCAGCGAAGCCCAGCGCCGCGTACAACTCAGCGCACTGAACGAAATCCTGCCGCACGAACAGCATGACAACGACCTGCTGGCAGACAGCTTCAGCGTTGACGATTATCAACACCTGCGCCTGAGCGAGCCACGCCAGGCCTACCGTGCACGTCAGAATGGTGAGGTAGTGGCAGTGATACTGCCGGCGGTTGCGCCCGAAGGTTACAGTGGTCGCATTGACCTGCTGGTAGGCATTTACGCCAATGGCGCGGTAGCTGGGGTACGCGCCGTCAACCACCGGGAAACCCCCGGCCTGGGTGACAAAATCGAGATCAGCAAAAGCCGGTGGATACTGGATTTCAACGGCAAGAGCCTGAGCATGCCGGTACCGGAAAATTGGGCCGTAAAAAAGGATGGCGGTGAGTTCGACCAATTCACCGGTGCCACCATTACCCCGCGCGCCGTGGTCCAGGCCGTGTATCAGAGCCTGAACTACTTTGCAGAGCATCGCGACAGCTTGCTGCTGTCCGCCGAGGAGTCAAGCAATGGCAACTAAGTCGCTGTCCGAAATCACCGCCGACGGCCTCTGGCACAACAACCCCGGACTGGTACAGCTGCTGGGCCTCTGCCCATTGCTGGGCGTCAGCAGCTCGGTGGTCAACGCGCTGGGGCTGGGTATTGCCACCATGCTGGTGCTGACCGGCTCCAACCTTGCCGTGTCCCTGATCCGCAGTGCAGTAACCGACGCGGTGCGCCTGCCGGCCTTCGTGATGATCATCGCCGCGCTGACGACCTGTATCGAACTGTTGATGCAGGCCTTCACCTACGAGTTGTATCAAATCCTCGGCATATTCATCCCGCTGATTGTGACCAACTGCGTAATCCTGGGGCGCGCTGATGCCTTTGCCTCGAAAAACGCGATACTGCCCTCACTGGTCGACGGCTTCATGATGAGCCTTGGCTTTGCTCTGGTGCTGGTGGTACTCGGCGGCCTGCGCGAGCTGGTGGGTCACGGCACCCTGTTTGCCGGCATGGACCTGCTGCTGGGCCCGCTGGCAGCAGACTGGAAACTGGTGGTATTCCCGAACTACAAGGACGTGCTCTTCGTTATTCTGCCGCCCGGCGCCTTCCTGTTCATGGGGCTGTTGATTGCGCTCAAAAACTTAATCGATGCCAAGGTCAAGGAACGCGCTGCCGCCCGCGAGGCCAAGCCGGCCGCCGGCAGTAAGCGAGTTCGCGTCACCGGCACCATAAGCTGAGGCGCCGGATGAACCAGGCAAAACGCTTTGAGATCTTCCGCCGCCTGCGCGAAGACAACCCCACGCCCACCACCGAGCTGAACTTCAGCTCGCCCTTCGAGCTGCTGGTGGCCGTCACCCTCTCTGCCCAGGCCACCGATGTGGGCGTTAACAAGGCGACCGCCAAG
>Ga0105357_10002010_pt1 | contig 10910 bp, 7 predicted proteins | sample GOMGulsemesocosm_4_FD_83660 | JGI IMG/M metagenome (GOLD analysis project Ga0105357, IMG submission 83660) | Methane-oxidizing microbial communities from mesocosms in the Gulf of Mexico - GOM15B Gulf of Mexico | ecosystem: Environmental > Aquatic > Marine > Cold seeps | place: USA: Gulf of...
CGCCGAAAGAAATCTCAGTACATCGTGAAGAAATTTACATGCGTATACAAGCTGAGAAAGATGGTACTGAGCCAACAGGTAACATCTAAGTTATTTTTTGTATAATTCTATTATTTCTAAAGCACCACATTTGTTGGTGCTTTTTTTTGCCTAAAGTAAAGTTGCTTCAATAGGCTCAAATTATATAACTTGATGTATCTCTGCTGCTAACGGTCGAAAATTATCATTATTGTTTGAATTCTCAGCAAACAGTTAGAAAACAAAAAATAAATACACAAAAAGGTTTGACTTATTTTTGAGATATATTAATATGCGCACCACTGGAGAGGTGGCCGAGTGGCCGAAGGCGCTCCCCTGCTAAGGGAGTATCTGGTTTGTAGCCGGATCGAGGGTTCGAATCCCTCCCTCTCCGCCATTATTTTACATTGTAAACTAATGGATGTGTATCTTTAGACTAAGATGTAAAACATAGTTTATATGAACATATAATTTAGTTAGTTTAGATAGAGTTTTTATTGATACTGAGATAAATGATGTTTGTATATATCAGTTAAGAAAGTATAGGGGCGCGTAGCTCAGCTGGATAGAGTACCTGGCTACGAACCAGGCGGTCGCAGGTTCGACTCCTGCCGCGCCCACCACTTTTTAAGTGTTTAAGTGTTTAAATAATGAAGATAAGAAAGTATTAAAGCTGACAAAATAAATACATCTTGGGCGCGTAGCTCAGCTGGATAGAGTACCTGGCTACGAACCAGGCGGTCGCAGGTTCGACTCCTGCCGCGCCCACCACTTTTCTAACTCTTATTAATAGTGAGAGTAAAAACCTAGCTTCGGCTGGGTTTTTTTATGTCTAAAATAAAGTAATGCATCTACAAACTTAACTCAGGGAAGTAGGATAAAACCAGTTTTATTAATTAAGTGATCTATTTTAGCCAATAGAAATGATTATCTATCAAACGACAATAACCTTGAAAAGCAGCAGGATTAACTGATCACCTTAAAATAGAAAAATCTACCTTACTGCTCAATCGAAATGGATCGCCATTGATAAAAAGAGCGTTTACCCAGAAGTGTCCTTCTGATCCCAACAATATCGTAAACTTAATGATACTGATATCATTTCGCAACATACTTTGGTGCTTGTCTCAATTGGAGGCCGGTTAGATTATTCAATGGGTACTCTGAATAAAATTCATACTAATTTAGTTGTGCTACGTTAGTGGTTTCCATTTTATAATAAACATAGTGCAAAGCTAATGAATATATTAACTATATATGTATATTGTATAAAATAACTCATTCTCTTACTAATCAACTTATTTTTAATGGCGTTATACTGTATACAATATCTATTTTATGCAATTTTATTTGAATAACTACTCTAAAGTACTGGATATTCTTTATTTTTCAGTTAACTGTAAGTTATTTTTCTGAAAAACAAAAATAATGTTTGTTTTTAGCTAGTAGAGTGATTATTCTAATTTTATAACATTACGAATGAGAAGAAATAATGAACAGTATGGAACAACAATTTTTAGAAGCTGGTACTCTTATGTTCGCCGGAATGGTGGTTGTATTTGCTTTTTTAAGCCTATTGATACTTTTTATTACTGTAGTGTTGGCGAAGTTAGCGGTTAAATTCCCTGATCCTATCGCACCCACAACTAATCGTTCGAATAAAAAAAACAAAAAAGCTGCCAGCGGAAAGATATCACCCGCAATTGTTGCAGCGATAAGTGGGGCTGTTACTCGTTATCGACAACAGCACTCTCAAAAACCTTCTTCTTCACAGAAAGCAAAAATATAAGGGCATAATCATGAGCAAACCATTAGGTATTACCGAAGTTGTCTTAAGAGATGGCCATCAATCTATCTTAGCAACAAGGCTTCGCTTAGAAGACATGTTGCCAATTGCGTCAATACTTGATGACGTAGGTTATTGGTCTATTGAATCTTGGGGTGGAGCAACATTTGATTCATGTATTCGCTATTTAGGTGAAGATCCTTGGCATCGTATTCGTGCGTTGAAAAAGGCGATGCCAAAAACAAAACAGCAAATGTTATTTCGCGGTCAAAATATCCTCGGTTATCGCCATTATGCTGATGATGTAGTCGAAAAATTTGTTGAAAGAGCACATATTAATGGTGTTGATGTTTTTCGTATTTTTGATGCGATGAATGATGTTCGTAATTTAAAAACATCCATTAAAGCCGCTGTTAAAGTAGGTGCCCATGCACAAGGTACGTTAAGTTACACTAAAAGCCCTGTTCATACGCTTGAAGGTTGGTTGACTATGGCCAAACAGCTTGAAGATATGGGTGCACATTCTTTATGTATTAAAGATATGTCTGGTTTATTAAAACCTTACGATGCCGCTGAGCTTATTAGTCGACTTAAAGAAACCGTTGCCTTACCTATAGCGTTACATTGCCATGCAACTACTGGCTTGAGCATTGCTACGCAAATGAAAGCAATTGATAGCGATATTGACATTATTGATACGTCAATATCGTCAATGAGTATGACTTATGGCCATTCACCAACAGAAACTATTGCGGCTATTGTTGAAGGCAGTAAACGTGCTACAGGTTTAAATGTGGAAAAAATGGCAGAAGTTGCTGCCTATTTCCGAGATGTTAGGCAAAAATATGCCGAGTTTGAAGGTAGTTTAAAAGGTGTTGATGCACGTATTTTAACGGCACAAGTACCGGGTGGTATGTTAACTAATATGGAAAATCAACTTAAAGAGCAAGGCGCGAGCAATAAGTTTGATGAAGTATTAACTGAGATCCCAAAAGTTCGCAAAGACTTAGGCTATATTCCATTGGTAACGCCAACGTCACAAATTGTTGGTACACAAGCGGTATTAAATATACTAACAGGTGAACGTTACAAATCTGTGACGAAAGAAACGGCGGGTGTATTAAAGGGTGAATACGGCTTAACTGCTGCGCCTGTTGATGCAGAGCTACAAGCACGTATTTTAGATGGTAAAGAAGTGATCACTTGTCGCCCAGCTGACTTGCTTGACCCAGAAGTCGATAGATTATCTACAGAATTGCAAAAATTAGCCAAAGAGAAAGAGATTGAACTGGCAGATGAAATTATAGATGACGTATTAACCTATGCTTTATTCCCACAAATTGGTTTGAAATTTTTAGAAAATCGCAATAACCCGGCTGCTTTTGAGCCTATTCCGACTAAAGCAAGTACTAAGACGGCTAAGTCCTCAGAGCCAAGTTTAACCACTAATCCAGAAAACTATGCGGTGAGTGTTGACGGTAAAATTTATGATGTAGTGGTGGCGCCAGGCGGGTCTATTGAAGCGATTACACACCCAGCAGGTGATGATGCGATTAAGCAATCAGCATCGATCACAGCGGAAGAAACCTTGAATGCTCCTTTATCAGGTAATATTTTTAAAGTGCTTGTTGATGAAGGTGACGCTGTTGAAGCGGGTGACGTGGTTATCATCATGGAAGCGATGAAAATGGAAACAGAAATTCGTGCAGTGAATGCTGGTGTTATTACTCGTTTGCACACTAAAGAAGGCGATTCTATTTCTGTTGGTGATGCCTTACTTAGCTTTTCATAGGGGATAGCATGGAATCATTAAATAAATTATGGTTATCAACTGGTTTAGCTAACTTTGAATTAGGCCAGGCGATTATGATGCTAGTGGGTTGTGGTTTACTGTATCTCGCTATTGCTAGAAATTTTGAACCGTTATTATTATTACCAATGGGATTTGGCGCTGTTTTAACGAATATTCCCGTGGCTGGTTTTAGTGAAGCGGGCGGCTTTTTGAGTTATGTCTATCATGGCGGTATTGAAACCGGTATTTTTCCCTTAATTATTTTTATGGGTGTGGGAGCCATGACCGACTTTGGCGCCTTAATCGCTAACCCCAAAACTTTACTTTTAGGGGCTGCAGCACAAACCGGTATTTTTGCTACTTTATTTGGTGCCATTGCCCTTAATGCTATTCCGGGCATTGAATTTACCTTAAAAGAAGCATCAGCCATTGCTATTATTGGTGGAGCTGATGGTCCAACCGCTATATTTTTAGCCACCAAACTTGCTCCAGAGTTACTTGGGGCAATTGCGGTAGCGGCTTATTCTTATATGGCGCTAGTACCTATTATTCAACCGCCTATTATGAGAGCGTTAACAACATTAGAAGAACGTAAAATTGAAATGGCGCAACTACGCCCAGTAACTAAAATAGAAAAAGTTATTTTTCCATTAGGTGTATTGATGATGACCATCTTCTTCTTACCCGCAGCAACGCCGCTCGTTGGCATGTTCTGTTTAGGTAATTTGATGCGTGAATCGGGTGTAGTTGATCGTTTAAGCTCAACAGCGCAAAATGAATTGATTAATATTACCACTATTTTGCTCGGCTTGGGTGTGGGTTCAAAATTAAGTGCAGAAGCATTTTTGAATATTGAAACCTTAGGTATTTTAGGACTAGGTGCGGTTGCTTTCTCTATAGGTACTGCATCGGGCGTATTAATGGCAAAACTAATGAATAAGGTCTCTAAGGTACCTATTAATCCATTAATAGGTGCTGCTGGCGTTTCAGCGGTACCAATGGCTGCTAGGGTTGCCAATAAAGTAGGCTTAGAAGCTAACCCTCATAACTTCTTACTAATGCACGCTATGGGTCCTAATGTGGCTGGTGTGCTCGGCTCAGCAGTTGCGGCGGGTATACTGTTAGCCTTAGTAGGATAAAATTCAACCGCTCTAAATGTGTTTTATAACATCTAGGCCCATACATCAGGATTGTCATCCCCGTGGCGTTTAAGTTGGGGATCTAGTGTCTTAAATGCAATGGGCCTTCGATCAGAGACTTCGAGGATGATGTTTACAATGAATTCCTGAGTAAACCCCATTAATGGTATAATAGTCAACTGCGTGATGTGTTAGGTAAAAATAAGCGATCACTTAAACTAAATCATTTGAAGATCTTTTCAGCCTGCATTTAATTCCAAATAAAATACTGGACTTTGAATGGTCAGGGTTACATTACCGCTGTTATACTGGGTGTCATTTTTGGGTATATTATTCCCCATGTTACTGATTTTTAGGTCTTACTATGACAGGTGATATTCAGTTTATTTTCTTGCTCCTTGCTATTACGGTTGCACTGTTTATTTGGGATCGAATTCGCATGGATATCGTAGCGCTTTCGGTGGCGGTTACTTTAGCTTTTTCTGGTATTTTAACACCAACGGAAGTGGTATCAGGCTTTGGTATGCCGGTGGTCGTTATGATTGCAGGTTTATTTGTTGTAGGTGAAGGACTTTTTCGTACAGGTTTAGCTGCTTCTGCTGGGCAATGGCTACTAAAAGTTGGCGGTACCAGTGAAGTACGTTTATTACTTTTTATGATCCCCTTGGTGGCTTTTTTGTCGGCGTTTATGAGTTCTACTGGAGCCGTCGCTTTATTGATCCCCGTTGTGTTGAGTATGTCGCATAAATCAGGAATGTCGCCATCAAAACTGTTGATGCCGTTAGCATTTGCTTCTCTAGTCGGTGGCATGTTAACGCTAATTGGAACACCACCTAATATTGTTGTGAGCTCACAAATGGAGAAGGCAGGTTTAGCGCCCTTTGGGTTTTTTGATTTCACGCCGATAGGTATAATTATTCTATTGGCTGCGATAATTTATTTGGTCTATTTTGCCCGTCACTTATTACCCAATCGCGGTATTCGTGATCCAGAACAACCTCATCCGCATTTTCATGAATTTGCTGAACGTTACGGTATAGTCGATCAAATTCATACTTTATCTTTACCTGTCGACTCTGCTTTAATCGGACAAACGGTTTCTTCGGTCGGCTTACGAACAAATTATGAAGTGACTGTTTTTGGTATTAAACGAAAGGGTCGGTTGACCTCGTCTTTAATGGCGGTGATGGTTGAAACGTCAATTCAACAAGATGATATTCTATTAGCACAGGGCACGGCAGAAAATATTATTCGCCTGTGTGAGGAGTTAAAGGTTACTTCGTTAGGCTTTCCGGTTGCGCAAATGAGGCAAATGCATCAAGAATTTGGTGTTGCTGAAGTGATGTTAAGAAGAACCTCATCACTGATGCACAAAACGATTAAAGAGGGCGTTTTTCGCGAAAAATTTGGTTTGAGTGTTATTGGTTTGCGTCGTAACGGTGAAGCTATTGCGACTGAATTTGATGGTACGCCATTGCAATTTGCCGATAGCCTCTTGGTGGTTGGTGGCTGGAAACAATTAGAAGTATTGCCCGATAAACGCGATTTTGTTGTTGTTGAAACGCCCGCTGAAATGATTGAAGCGCCTTCTCATGGGCAAAAAGCTCCGCAAGCTTTATTTATTATGATGTTAATGTTACTTGCGATGGCAACGGGAATCGTACCTGCGCTAACAGCAGTATTCGCTGCCGCATTAGCTATGGTGATCACAGGTTGCGTTAGCATGGAAGAGGCATATAAATCTCTTAATGGGCCAAGTTTGATTTTGATCGCTTGTATGTTACCACTCGCCTTAGCGATGGAAAAAACTGGCGCGGCGTTATTAGTAGTGGAGCAGTTAGTTGCTAGTTTTGGTGGCAGTGGTCCAATGGCGTTAGGTGCGGCCTTATTTATATTTACCTCTGTATTTAGTCAATTTATTTCTAATACAGCAACAACTGTTTTGGTGGCGCCTATTGCGTTATCCGTAGCACAAAGTATGAATCTTAATCCTGAACCTTTTATGATGATGGTGGCATTAGCAGCATCAACTGCTTTTGCAACACCCATTGCTTCACCAGTGAATACCTTAATTTTGATTCCGGGAAAATATAGTTTTAAAGACTTTATAAAAGTTGGCGTACCATTACAATTACTCGCCATGGTTATTGCATTACTGCTCACGCCACTTTTCTTTCCATTTTATTAAGTACTAGGGTAACTATTAAATAAATAACGCGGTAGTTGGTGATTTTAACCAGTAGAGATGAATACATATTTCAGTTTTGATTACGCTTGTACCAAAGAAATCTTCTGATAGAATTAGCATAATATTTTATTTTTTATAGGTAGCTAAGCCAATATGGTTATAAAAGCTAAAAGCCCTGCAGGATTCGCTGAGCAATATATTGTTGAATCTATTTGGAATGGAGGATTTCCTCCGGGATCAATTTTACCTGCAGAGCGTGAATTATCCGAGCTGATTGGTGTAACCCGCACAACGCTTAGGGAAGTTCTTCAGCGTTTAGCCAGAGATGGTTGGTTAACAATAAAACATGGTAAGCCAACCAAAGTTAATGATTTCTGGGAAACATCCAGTTTAAATATTTTAGAAACGCTATCTCAATTAGATCAAGAGGGTATCCCTGACTTGGTAGATAACCTCTTATCGGCGCGTACTAATATTAGTGCTATTTATGTACGTGGAGCGATAAAAAACAACCCAGAAAAAACAATTAAATTATTAAGCTCTTATGTAGATGTAGAAGATACTGGCGAGGCTTTTGCTGAGTTTGATTATCAATTGAACAAAGCGCTAGTTACCGCTTCGGGTAATTCTATTTACTTATTAATATTAAATGGTTTTAGAGGCTTATATTCACGTATTGGTTGTTTATACTTTTCTCACCCGACGGGACGTGAGATATCTAGAACTTATTACCAAAAGTTAATTGATTTAGCAAAAGAAAACCGTTTTGATGATTCTATCTTTGCAGTAAGAAAGTATGGTATTGAATCGGGTAAACTTTGGGCTGACTTAAAAGGTGATGTTTTGAAAGAGCTTACCGTAGACTGATTTTTAAAAACGTAACTCAAATTTGTAGGGCGACATGATTGTCGCCTTCTTTATTTGTTAAGTGCTTTGTTTTTTCTTGTACAATTTTAACATTAAACTGCCATAAGTAATGTAAGTACTTCGTAAACTTATAAGCGCTATGTGATTACGTTGAAAAAATATTTTATTCAGCCGTTAATTGTTTAAGTGTGTAGTAACTCTCATTACTGCCTAATTTAGTTTTCATATAAGGTAATATTTCTTCGAGCTGTTGAGATAGTTGCCAAGGCGGATTAATGATAAACAACCCTGATCCGGTCATACCGTATTCATCGGTATCATTTTCTAAGCAAAATTCTACCTGTAGTACGTTTTTGACAGAGCTACTGCTGAAGGACTCACTCATTTGCTCAACCAACTCACGTTTAACTACAGGATACCAAAGAATATAAGTACCCGTTGAAAACTTGGTATAAGCTTTAATTATCGTTTTTACTGCTTTTTGATAATCTTCTTTAAGCTCGTAAGGGGGATCGATAAGGACCACACCACGACGACTTGGTGGTGGTAATAAACCGAGTACACCTTGATAACCATCAGACTGTTTAACAAAGGCTTTACGCCAGCGTTGGCAAAAATCTTCTAAGTGCTGAATATCAGTTGGGTGTAATTCAAATAAATGACTACTGTCTTGGCGACGTACAAAGGCTTTAGCTATTCCAGGAGAGCCTGGGTAAACTTCAAGATCACTGTTTAGGTTAAGACTATTGATTAATGATAAATAACACGACAGTGATTCAGGTGCTTCGTCATCATTAATAATCTTTGCAATACCGTCTTTATATTCTCCGGTTTTTTGCGCATACTCATCGGCTAACTGATACATACCCGCCCCAGAATGGCTGTCTATATAGCAAAATCCTTTTTCTTTACGGGTCATATAATCTAAAACAAGTGATAAAACACTATGCTTTAATACATCGGCAAAATTGCCAGCATGAAAGGCGTGACGATAACTAAGCAAAGTAATTCCTTAAAGTGGGTGAAAGTTTTATGCCTGACTAGCTAAATATTCATCATAAGTGCCAGCAAAATCAACATAACCGTCTTTGGTTAGTTCAATAATACGGGTGGCAATAGTTGAAACAAACTCTCGGTCATGACTAACAAATAACAAGGTACCTTCGTAACTTTCAAGGGCCATGTTCAATGATTCAATTGATTCCATATCCATGTGGTTGGTTGGCTCATCAAGTGCCAAAATATTGGGTTGTTGCATCATTAGCTTACCAAATAACATCCGACCTTTTTCACCACCAGAAAGTACGTGAACTGATTTTTTAATATCGTCAGCAGAAAAAAGTAAACGACCTAAATAACCGCGAACGGCTTGTTCATCATCCGTTGGTTGACGCCATTGACTCATCCATTCAAATAATGTCATGTCAGTTTCAAATTCGTATTCATGATCCTGTGCATAATAGCCAATATTGACATTCTCAGACCAAGTTATATTGCCAGAAGTCGCTTCATAGCCCACTTCATTCATCAATGAACGTAAGAATGTTGTTTTACCAATACCATTTTCGCCAATAATAGCGATACGTTCACCCACTTCAATTAACGCTGAAATATTTTTTAAAATATGAGTGTCATCAAAGCTTTTATTAAGTTTTTCAATCACGAGTGCATTACGGAATAGTTTCTTTTCTTGCTCAAAACGAATAAACGGATTACTACGACTAGAGGCTTTTACTTCATCAAGTTGAATTTTATCAATGCGTTTAGCACGAGATGTTGCTTGTTTTGCTTTTGATGCATTGGCAGAGAAACGTGCCACGAAGGCTTGTAGTTCACCAATTTGTGCTTTTTTCTTGGCGTTATCTGATAATAAACGGGCTCGTGCTTGGGTTGCTGCCAACATATATTCGTCGTAGTTACCCGGAAACAAACGTAGTTCACCGTAATCTAAATCGGCCATGTGCGTACAAACACTGTTTAAGAAGTGTCTATCATGGGAGATGATAATCATGGTTGAATCACGCTCATTTAGCGTATCTTCTAACCATTGAATGGTATGAATATCTAAGTTGTTGGTTGGCTCATCCAGTAATAAAATATCAGGATCTGAGAATAAGGCTTGAGCCAGTAGAATACGTAATTTAAAACCCGGCGCAATTTCGCTCATTAAACCGTAGTGTTGCTCAACAGGAATACCGACACCCATTAAAAGCTCACCGGCACGACTTTCTGCAGAATAACCGTCCATTTCAGCGTATTCAGACTCTAAGTCACCCACTTTCATACCATCAGCTTCACTCATTTCAGGTAAAGCATAAATGCGGTCGCGTTCTTCTTTTACCGCCCATAACTCAGTATGTCCCATAATGACGGTATCAATGACATTGTATTCTTCAAAGGCAAACTGATCTTGGCGTAATTTACCTAATCGTTCACCCGTATCTAAGCTCACGTTACCAGAGGTTTGTTCTAAATCATTACCTAAAATTTTCATAAAGGTAGACTTACCACAACCATTTGCACCGATTAAACCGTAACGGTTACCGCTGCCAAATTTTTGTGAAATATTTTCGAACAAAGGCTTAGCGCCAAATTGTTGGGTAATGTTATTAGCGGTTAATATAAGTCCGTCCAGAGAGTGCAATTAAATATTGGCGCAAATTATACGTTAAGTACTATCGTCATTCTAGTAATTCCCCCTTAGCATACTGAGCAAACGGGTTTAAACCCATCAACTAGGTGATAATTTAAACAAGTAACTTTTATCTATTAACCGATACGAGAATAAAAAAATTTACGCTACCCTTTAGTTAATATTATCACTATTTCTAACGGTGCCATTATTTGTGGGTGTGATGATTTTTCTCGATTGAGGTAGTACGGTAAATCTAAAGCATGGCATACCCAACTACGATACTTTTTCTATAGAGAGTAAATACATGCGTAGAATATTAGACAAAGTTTCAGGCGCCTATTTTAATGTTTGATGAAGCGACTTCATCACTTGATAGATAATTGGACTCCCCCACACCCGAAGGTGTAGGGTAATATACCGTTACCACACAAATATATTAAAAGAGTCCTTAACATGTATCGTACCAAAGTTGGCGTTGATTTAGC
>Ga0105357_10002013_pt1 | contig 10896 bp, 11 predicted proteins | sample GOMGulsemesocosm_4_FD_83660 | JGI IMG/M metagenome (GOLD analysis project Ga0105357, IMG submission 83660) | Methane-oxidizing microbial communities from mesocosms in the Gulf of Mexico - GOM15B Gulf of Mexico | ecosystem: Environmental > Aquatic > Marine > Cold seeps | place: USA: Gulf of...
CATTAATAAGCGCATAATGTTTTGCTAATTGGGCAATATACTCAACTTGCTCTGGTGCCAGCGCTATTGCTTGTTTTATTAACTCAATCGCTTTAGCAGTATTATGGTGAACACTGGCAATCATCGCCAATAAAAAATAGCCGTCAGCGAAGTATTTATCTTGCGATAAAATGCTAATGATAAGTTGATGCGCCTGTTGATACTGCCCTTGGTTAATTGCTTGTTGTGCTTGTTTATGTAGCTGCTTAATATTATTTACCATTTACCATTACCTTGAACAAATGTAGCTTAAACCAATGTAGCTTTACGCGTGTACTCTAGGCGAATTTAACCTATAAACATAAATAAAAAAAGACATTGAACGAACCATTCAATGCCTTTGTTACTTTACCTGTTAATAATGACCTATTAATCAATAGGTCTGTTGTAGCACGTTGTTGTTGAGTTTTCTTTATTGTTCTTATCACTATGTAGGTTGGGCTTTAGCCCATCACATTGACGCCCTAAAGGGCGACCTACAAAGTATATAAAATCAACGTTTTATAGCGTAGACATCAGTATCATGGAACAGAGCCTAATCAATAGATGTCGAAGACATTACCAATCATCAGATAGATATCAAAAATTACATATCAAACATATAGTCAAAACGTAAACCAACTTTACGTGGTGTTAGTAAGAAGTGACCGTAATTACGTTGAATATCTACGCCATTCGTTACGCCATCAGTAATCATGCCTGCATTTTGTCGTACTGAAGTATAGGCATATTTATCAAACATATTATCAACGTACAAGGTAACTGACCATTCATCACCTGATACCCGTGCCGACATGTTACTTAAGGCATAACCGGGTAATTTCTCACCAAAATCACGTAAACCTACTTTAGTATAGATATCACTTTGGTAAGTTAAACCATAGTTAACATCAAGTAACTTATCATCTAAAATTTCAGTGCGGTAAGTTAAGCCAATGGAAACTTGCTGTTCAGGTGAACCTGGTAAACGATCGCCAGAAAAAGCATCAAAAGAGGTATCTTCAAGATCATCCGGCACACCAAACAAATACTGGGCATCTTCAGTTAATTTTGCTTGCGTATAGGCATAAGTAGCATAAGCGATCAAACTATCTGATAGCATAGCACGAGATGATATTTCAATACCTTTCGATTCTGCCGAGGCTGCATTTGACGTAATAGGTAATTGGCCATTAGCCGTTGCTCCACTTACTTGAGCATCACCCCACTCAACAAAAAATAACGCGGCATTAAAGTGAAATTTATTAGAAAACCAAGTACTTTTAAAGCCTAACTCGTAGTTGGTAGTAGTATCAGCAGTATAAAGCACTTCATTTGGTAGTGCACAAAGCGCTTGTTTATCACTAGCAATATCTTCAGCCGTACAAGCAGGAACAGCATTTGCGCCACCAATTCTAACGCCTTCACTTACTGTCGCATATGCTAAAATATCGTCATTAAATTGATAACTCACATTGAACTTAAATATACTACCGTCATCATCCGCTGACAGTTTTTCTAAATCAATATTAATTTCATCTGGAGCATAATACTGTTGATTTCCATCATCATCTTCATAACCAAATAAAGTATAAAAAAGCGGTAAATCAAATGCTGAACTAGCTTTTACATCGTATTGATAAAAACGGGCGCCTAAGATAAAAGATAATTGCTCAGTTGCTTGATAACTAAGTTCACCAAAAATTGCTGATTCAGTAATTTCAGTCTCATCAATGGAGATATATTCTAACGCATCAGGTCGTAACCCATTTGTTCCCCAATTATCAAAAGCGTATTGATCAAAACCTGGAGTAAATTCTTCACTAATACTTTTGTCTTCATATTTGTTATAAAAAGCGCCAACAATCCAAGATAATGCAGAATCACTAGTGGATACTAAACGTAATTCTTGGGTAAAGGTATCAGCCTCATCTTCTTCTCGAGTAAAAGCAGAAAAAGCAGGAAATTCTTCATAGCTATAATCTAAACGAATTAATAAATCAGTTTGATCACGTTGACCATTTGTTTCTGACTTAGAAATACCTGTTGCCGATGTTAATTCTGCAAAACCTAAATCAGCAGTGATTTCTAAACTGATTAAAGAGTCTTCATTTTCAGCAGGCTCAAGGTAGCGATAAGCTGAGTCATAATCGCCAATAATAGTTGATAACGGGTTGTTATTACTTAAGCTATTCGCGTGAACAATAGAACGCCCACCAATTTTTTGTTTTTGATAAAAATACGATAAGGTACTATCAATTACATCATTTGGCTGCCAACGTAACATAATACGTGCAGTGGTAGCCTGCTCACTATTAACATCATTAACACGTTTAATATTTTCTTCAACAGCTGCAGAGTCAGACCAATCAGGATCAGCTAATGAAACACCCCCTTCCTTGACTGTATATGCATAGTCAACATAACCAGGTTCATCTAAATAATTAAACGCAATGCGTAAGCCTAAGGTGTCATCAATTAATGGTGTATTAAAAACAAAACCTGCCTCACCACCAGTATCATCACTATGAGCAATGTTAAACACATCACCATAAATAGAACCTGAAGTTTCATCTAAAATAGGTTTATTTGGTAAATAGCGTATTGCGCCACCCAACGTACCTGCACCGTATAAAGTCCCTTGAGGACCAATAAGCACTTCAACCCGTTCAACATCAATAACTTTCATATCAACAAATAACGGAATTTCCCCCACATAAGTGGCAACTGTTCCGCCATCAGAATCGGGACCAGATGAGTTAGTATTTAAACCACGTACAATAATAGGTGAGCTATCGCGGCCACCTTGATCCTGCACAGTTAGACCCGGAACCCAACGAGCCACGTCAGATAATTGTGTGATGTTTTGATCTTTCATCACATCACCATCAAGTGCAGTGATATTCATTGGCGCTTCTTGTACTGTTGAAGCACGGCGCGAGCCAGTCACTTCTATACGTTCAATACCTTCAGCTTTGATTTCGGCCTCTTCAGCTAAAACGTAACCGTTTGCTGTAAAAGCTGAACTTAACGCCAAACAAAGCACAGACTTTTTAAAAGTCTGTTTAGTGTGGATTCTCATTTATTTCCCCTGGTTATAGTTTTTATGTATTTCTACTATTTTTTATTGGTTTCTATTAGATGTATTCAATAAGGATAAAACCTTACCACTACACATTTGATCTTATTTATCACAAAAATTATGAATAACTAAAAGTTAAAACCTAAATTTAGGATCTCATATTTAAAAACCATTGTCGCTAAATTTATCCATGTAACGCCCTTTTTATCTAGCTTTCAGGTCAATCATGCAAAGTTTTCGCATAATTATTTATTAGTGTTTTTTAAACAAAACTCTTAAAAGCTTTTTCATATCTGTACTCATAGTAAAAAAAACTAAAAGCAGTCCTTGTCATATTTACTCACAAATAATTTTTTATGACCAAAAACAAAACGCCGCTTCTATAGTTTTATTTTATAATGAGTGTGCTTTTTGCACAAAATGTACATTTTTCATTTGAATTGGTTAAAAAATATGGTATTAAAAAGAGGTAGTTGATTTGTGTTTTTCAAAGAAAATCTATTAAGGGGTACTTTATGGATAGTTCAAACCGAGTTGTAGGATCAATTAGTCAACCAGCAAAAAGTAAGTCTGCCTCTAGTAAAAAAAGAAAATGGCGGGAAATAGAACAAATGAGAGATAAATTCCAACTTGAAAAAGAATTAAAAATATATGAGGACTCGTTAGAGTATATGTTGGAAGAGTTCTAAGCTAATTACTCTTAAAGCATTTGTTCGTTATTTAAAACCCAGCTAAGCTGGGTTTTTTAATGCCTTAATAAAAAATAAAGTTTTTCCCTCAAAGTTCTGCATTGACAAAATTCAAACAAGCGTTTAACTTTCTAACTATCAGTATATATACATTAGCGATTAAATGACTAAAACCCTTATTAATTTTGTCCATGCCAACGGCTTTCCAGCAGGAAGCTATCAAGCTTTATTTAATTATTTCCCCAAAGAGTATCAAGTAATATCTCACGAAAAATATGGTCACAATAAACAATATCCAGTGGAAAACAATTGGCAGCCATTGGTTGATGAGCTGATTAATTTTGTCAAACAACAGCTTGTCATCAATAATCAACAGCAAGTTATTAATGTTGGTCATTCCTTTGGTGGGGTTATCGCCTTTATTGCAGCTTGCCAGCAGCCACAATTATTTAAAGGTTTGATCATGCTTGACCCACCTGTTGTTACTGGCAGCACTGCAGTAGCAGTAAAGCTGCTTAAAAAAACGCGGTTAATGGATAAATTTAGTCCTGCAGGTAAAGCAAAATCTAGACGTACAAATTGGCCATTAGGTACTGATATAGCGAAATTGTTTGCTCCTAGGAGCTTATTTAAGAATTTCGATAAGCGCTGTTTAACCGATTATATTAGTCATGGCGTCATCGAACGAAATAATCAGCTAGAGTTAGTTTTTTCTGCGCAAGTAGAAGCTGATATTTTTAGAAACTTAGCTTCAAACTTATCTAATTACAAAAATCAACTTAAAGTGCCTGCCAGTTTAATTTATGCTGAGCAAACTGATGTTTTTCCTCATGCTTATTTTAAAAAATTTGTGAAGTTAAATAAAACTATTGATCTTAAAGTAACTCAAGGGGGTCATATGTTTCCTCTTGAGAGCCCCGAAGATACCGCGCAACTTATCGCAAATACAATTTCACAATGGTAGAGGTGAGTTAAATAAATGAAAACACCAAAAAATTGACGATTAAAATATAAACAAAATAATTTTTTGGTTACACAATAAAAAATATAAGAGCTATTATATTTTTATATTAATTTACAAGGTATTGCAATACTTCAATCAATTAACAATCGCGTCAAAAACTCAGTTGGCATAACATTTGCCTTTTCATGGTTATAAAAGGTTTTTATGCTGTGAAGGTTAATTATGTACTCCCTAAATTTAACGACTATAAAAAAAAGTGTTAGCTTATTACTTTGCTTAACTTTATTTGCCTGTAGCTCCACTGAACACGTTAGTAATAAATTACCAGGAAATAGTTATGGGCAAACTTACGTTGGTACAAACTCTCCCCACAGCCAATTTACTCCGATAAGCAAAACGAGTATTAAAAAAACGTTAAATTCTGATCACCAATTAATGATGTCACTTTTAAATAGACCAATGACAGCAGATCAAGCAATGATGCTAGCGTTTGCACAAGAGAGAGTAAGTTATGCGAATACCTTTGCTAATTATGCAAACAACGGCGTTATGATAAAGGGTGATAAGGCCTCAGAGAATCCTAGCAATAGAACCAAGCATGCTTATGCTCAGTACATTTCCCAAGATATAAATGCGGTGTTAATTAGTGCTCCGCAATAAAGTATATACTCAAGACAGCTCCAGATATAGAATTCTGTTAGCAGTATACAAGGTTTCTAAACCCGTCCTTTGGAGATTACTGAAGTAGTTTGGGTATGATCATCAACCGACCAATTAAGTTCAGTAAAAACATGTTTCCACTGCGAATCAAACTCAGCGGTAATAGTGACTTTTTTATTAGTTATAGGATGAGTAAAACATAAAGATTTCGCAATTAGCATTAATCGCTTAAAGCCAAAATGTTTAATGAAAAAGGGATTTTGTTTATTATCGCCATAATTAATATCGCCTAAAATAGGGTTGCGTAGATGCGCGAGGTGTCGACGAATTTGATGACGTCTCCCCGTTATCGGCAAAAGCTTAACCAAAGAATAACGAACACTATCAAACTTGCCTAAAGCAATGGGTAAACTAGCCTGTTTAATGACTTGATAATGGGTTTGCGCTGATTGTGGTGCTTTATCACGACTAACATTTTTATCGCCAAGTTTGTCTAATTTTTCTTTAAGGGGGTAATCTATCAATTCAGCTAAGATAGTGAAGGGCAAATGCCCTCGAACTAATGCATAATAAGTTTTGGTTAAATCTGTTTTACTGTTGTTTTCACCTACGGCATGGCTATTGGATTTATTAGCGAAAGCCTCATTTAACTTTTGAGCTACGTCTTTACTTAACGCAAATAATAATACACCTGAAGTTGGGCGATCTAATCGATGCACTGGATAAACATATTGGCCTATTTGATCACGTACCAGTTGCAAAGCGAAATATATTTCATCTTTATCCATAAAGCTTCGGTGAACAAACAAGCCAGCAGGTTTATCTACAGCGACTAAATATTCATCTTGATAAAGAATAGTCAGTACGGGCTTTTCAGGTACCGCTTGTTCAATTTCTATCGTGTTGGTAGGGTCAATCATTAAACGTTTCTGCCCGAAAGTAAACAATCAAGTTGACTAATAACCCCAAGAAGCTTGTTCGCTTCTTTACCATGGATTTTAAACGACTCTTCTGCCATAGGTAGTAGTGATATTTCGCTTGGTAATGCCTGTTTCTCTTCAATCAGTTGATTGATACGTTCTATAAAAACAAACTGCAACCATTGCTCCAAAGTTAAGCTGTCATAATGAAAAGGTGCTGTACTAGCCATTTGTTTTAAATTAGGCCGACAACTTTGCCATAAAGTTAACGCTTTTAATTCTTGGCTTAATTGAGCTAACAACATTAATGTTTGCTGCTCTTTAGATAGTATCATATCAACTGCGTTAGGTTTATTTTGCTAGATGACACTATTATCCTTATAATAGCAACTTAACACAATCCCCATTTATTTTCCTACAAGGCTTCTACAGTTTAGCGCACCTATGGATACTATCGATACTATCTCACAACTTTTACACTCTTCAAATTCTCAGTTTCGTATTTATGATATAGGTCGGAAAATAGAAAAAATACCAAAAGAGCTATTTGAGAAAATTGAACTAAACCAAATGCCCTACCCAACACCGTCACAAGGACATGCCTGTATTGCTGTTGCTTTTTGGCAAACACAATCTCCACAGCCTTATTTATGGTTATTAAAATTACCACTTGATGAGCGTGGTTTACTCAATCAAGGGGCAAGAAATCACTTTATTGCTATTATTGTTGAGGCACTTGGTGCTGATTTAACCCAAAGTGTAGATAAAGAACAAGAAGAGTTGTTAAAAAATAACCCTTATTTATATACACCTGCACAATACAAATTAGCAGCACTAAATAGCAAAATAAAGTTTGAGTTAAAACAAGCACCAAGCGAATATTTATCGCCCTTTGTAAGTTACATTACCGGGGATAATGGTTGGGATAACTGGCAAGCAGTTGGCGTACAAGGGATTACCGACTTTGCCGTACGTATAAAAACAAAAAATTATGGTGAGCTTTTAGTTAACGCACTGCCATCTCTTCCAAGTGAAGTGCTATTACCACTATGTGGTGCTTTAGAAAATGAAGCTTTCTCTGCCGGCTTGATAGATGCATTGTTAAAGTTATTCAAAGAAAAATGTAAACTTACACCTAAAACTGAAGCTAACGTGCAATTACAGCAACATTTACTACGTAGTTTAGCAAGTAATTGTCAGCACGTGCATGTAGAAAAACTAGTTGATGAATTATTACAGCAGCAACATGTTGCTAGTGAACTATTGATTACTCTTTCAGGTCGCTGTTGGTTAGCGCTTGGTATTAATGAACGATTAATGGCATTCTTCGAGCACTTAGTTTCATCTGATGATCAAGCACTATTTAATAGTATTTTTAAAGACCTTGTATCAATACCAGCTATTCGCCCCATTGTTTTTCAGTGTATGCGCGCACCTGAACGTAGTGCCGCATTATCAAAAGCAATAGGACAGTTATTTCATTAAGGTTAAAAGCATCCATGGAAAACATTTATTATTTATTATTCGTTTGTTTGATTTTTTGGTACTTTATTTATTTGAGAAAAGTATCTGAAGCCGCACTCGTACACGCTAAACATTATTGTGAACAAAGTCAGTTACAATTTATTGCTATCGCTAGACGGTCAAGCAGATTAACCTTTAACAAAAAGTACGGTTTAGTTTGGTTTAGCTTATTCGATTTTGAGTTTAGTGGTGACGGCGAGTCCAGCAATAATGCTATAGTAAGCTTATATGGGTTGAAATTAGGTAATATTGATATTCCACCCTATCGAGTAAATTAAATGTAAACCTTAATAACCTATTAGTAAACAATGATACATACTGCTGATCTGGTAGTCTGAATTAAAGCAGCATGAAAATATTAGGCCGTGAATAACCACTTTTACTTAAATTTTTAATTTTCCATTTTCCTAGGGAGACACAGTGCAACTTTTTAAGTCACTTTTTTGTTTACATGGGCTTGATAATCGAACCCGTTTTTTTGCCATTTGTAGTACTGTTTATGTGATTTTCATCATGTTAATATCTACTTTTACTGGTAACGTTTTTATCTCTCTTACCATTTTAGCACTCTTTACCCCAATACTTGCTTTTACTAGTTTACGCCGGTTAAAAGATGCAAAACTCAATAGAAATTGGTTGTTTGTACCTAACATCATATTCGCCCTAACTGCCTTAATTATTATATTTTCAGAGCAAAACGGCAGTTATTACCTACTTATTATTTCTGCATTTTGCTTAGCTATATTATTAACTTACCCTAGCGTTAGCAAGAAAAACTCAACACCACTTAACTATGTACTTGGCTACTTTGGTCCGGTTGATATGACCGAATATCAGCAAATTACACACCAAGGTAAACAAGCAAAATTTCGTATTGAGCCAACTTTAGTAGGCAATAATGCAGCAAACCTTAATAACGATGAGCAAGCCGTGTTGCAAATACACGAAACAAAGTCATCTTATGGTAAAAGTGAGCACCAAATAGATTTAGGTGAAATAATTCGTTTAAAACTGCTAAGTAATAGAAAAGCTCAACTGGCCATCGCAATAATATTAACAATAACCTTAGTCAGTGTTTGTGCGTCTTGGCTTATGGATTATTTATCGAATAATGAACAATCACAAACAATACAAGAGTCGAATAAGGTAACTAAAAATACTCAAGATGTCCTTGAGCGCAATCATCCATTGGTCATGCCTGATAATTTTTCACTATTTTTATCTCAACACCAAGGTATTATCATTAACTGGCAAGCAGATGAAGTAAACAGTCCTTTATTATGGTCACAAACCAGCACACAAGGCGATGTTAGTTGCCAACAAATTAGCTTTAATAAAGGTAACCCTATTCGAACTTTGATGGTACAAGTGGAAAATAATACCTCTGTAGCTAACGAAGTTTACAATAATTATTTTGCTAGTTTCTCACCGCTCGATAGTAAAGCCCTAGTTCAAGCGCTAGCCTTTCGTGGTAGTTTTTCTTTGTGTGGATATGATTTTTCACTAAAAGGCAGTCAAGCAGCTTTAGGGAAGAATAAACAATATGCAAAGTGGGTAGAATATTAGCATATCAATAGCTGCGTTTTAGTTATCGCGAGTAACGAAAATACCTTAATTACTGTTTGCGCCACTCTCGTAATGCTTTAAACGAGTATCAAAGTTTATAACTCGATACTCGAAACGACTAATTGATTATACCATTTTCATTAAGTTTGTGATCTTGTTGTACGTAGAGATAGTATTTCAGGGCAAGGCGCTCGATTGAGTAATAGCAGGCTATTAGGATTGAGAGCAACGCCGACATGGACTATTTTAACCAGTACAAGTGAGCAATAATTTAATCAAATTGGTATTACTTAGGTTTTTGAGGAAAACCAAAACCTGCTTCAAATAACTGTTCATAAATGCTTTTCATTGCGATAGTATTTTCAGTTAATGAGTCATCCCATTTACTTCGTTTCTCAAAACCTAAATCACTAATTAGATAATAATAATCTGCCTTTAAATCACTGGCTTCAAGATATGATTTTGTACAAGATAAACTACAACCATCAATAGCAATAATTGGTCGCCCTGATTTAGCCAAATCCATAATAGGGCCAACTTTACCAATAACACCTGAAATACACGACATTTCAGCAATATCATCACCATCAAGGTTTAACGAAATATTATGCGCCATTTGCGCTAGATTTGAACAACCAGAGCAAGAATAAACAATTGGTTTTTGTAGTTGCTCAACTTGTTTGATTTTTTTATTGTCAGACACGGGGCTATTTCTCTCTTAACTTATTAGTGGTATAGCCTTAAAAACAAGCTATATAGAACGCCGAACTTCTAATTCTAACAAGGCAAAGCAAGCATGATTTGATTTACATCAATGTTTGTATCAATCACCTAACAATTGATCAGTTTTCTTTGTATCAGATATTGATGATAAGCATCATTGATTCTTAAAATGGCTATATAATTGAGTTAATTAAAAACTTATATCTTGTCAATATTTCTTCTGAGCTAATAAATAACGGCTGTTAATAATTCAGTGGTACAAACATGTAAACAAAGCGACCCCCTATAATTGCTAACTTTTTACTTTTTATTTCCATACTGATAGGAATATTACCTGCCATAAGCATAACTTTACTGGCATAAAATGTGACTCCTTGGATTATTAAGGGTTTTGTACTTACTATCATGGGCTGTATAGTGAACACTTATTAAATACGCCTAGTTTACAAAATGTTAAATATTGATAAGATTTAATGTTATTTAATTCATCATAAAAGTGACTATTTCAGCTATAATCAGCATCATAATTTAGTAGCAACTATTTACAATGGATATCCTCATGGAAAAAACCTTTATTAAAGGCAAAGATTCGGACTTAGAAACCTCTATAGCAACCATGCAAGAAAAATTAAAATCGTTTGGTTTTGATATTGAAGAAGCTTCTTGGCTGAACCCAGTTAAAAACTGCTTTTCCGTACACATTAAAGATAGCAGCTGTGGTCTAATGTTCACCAACGGTAAAGGTTCAAC
>Ga0105357_10002014_pt1 | contig 10895 bp, 11 predicted proteins | sample GOMGulsemesocosm_4_FD_83660 | JGI IMG/M metagenome (GOLD analysis project Ga0105357, IMG submission 83660) | Methane-oxidizing microbial communities from mesocosms in the Gulf of Mexico - GOM15B Gulf of Mexico | ecosystem: Environmental > Aquatic > Marine > Cold seeps | place: USA: Gulf of...
TAATAACCAACCCCACCCTTTCTCATTTGCAGCGCTGCTTTTTGCAGGTCGCGGCAAGAAATTCCAGGGAAACGAATATCTAAGGCTCGGCCTTCCATGTGTAAACTGTGTTTAGCAACGCCATTGCTTGCAGCGCGCAGCATTTGATTGGTTTGCGGTGAACGATAGCCGGAGATGATTTGAATTGGCTGATTAGGATTCAGCGCTTGCTGTAGCCGATATAGATTTAGATAAAGATCGCGTTGCATCGCTAAGGCTTGATTGGCGCGGTGGTCACGCATTAACAGGTCAATGTCTTGCACTTCACTATCAATGAAGCCGCCATCTGCCCAAAACGTCGTTTTTAAGGATTCGCCAGTGTGTATGTTGTATAGACGCAGTGTTTTTTCTTCTTGGCTTGCGGCATTGGCCAATGGGCTAATACCAACCAATCCGGCAGTTCCGACTAGCGCGGCCTGTTGAAGAAAACGACGACGATCCAGCATACCAAGGACACCTCAGTTACAGTTCGGTTACAAGAAGTCGTCAGTATGCCAAAGGATTACCGCTCTGGCGCATTTGAGCAGGTATTGATAGTCGCTAAGGACAGTTATGTCAGGATGATTAGTGTAACTACGCTCGGTTAAGCCCGCCTTAGGCATGATTACGGCGTGCGAAATAAAGATTACAGACTTGCTTGGCGATGCGCGGCCATACCGGCGGTTAAATCGCGCTGGTAAACATCTTCGCGAACTTGCAGGACACCATCGTCATCGACCCATGTCGTCCAATACATTAAGTAGACTGGTACGGGTTGCTCTAAGCGAATGCGTGACGTGCGGTTTTGATCAATAGCAGCATCAATGTTAGAGCGCTGCCAGCCGGTTTGACGTGCAAGAAGTTTCTCCGCCAGTAATCGCGGTTGTTCTACACGAACGCAGCCAGAACTGAGTGCTCGTTTCTCTAAGGCAAATAGCTCGCGATGTGACGTATCGTGAAGATAGATGTCTTGTAGGTTTGGAAATAAGAACTTAACAGTTCCCAATGCATTATGAGGTCCCGGCTGTTGCACTAAGGTATATGGGAAATACTTGCTGCTGTATTTATTCCAGTTGATGTCTTTGGTCGATACATATTTTGGCGCGCCATCTTGGTACGTTATAACCCTAAAGCCTTTTTGTTCGAGGTAGGCTGGATTACGCTTAATTTGTGGCAATAGGCTAGTAGCAGCAATGCGAGCTGGCACAGTCCAAGTAGGCGAAATTTCTATCGTGCTCATCATTTCGCTCATGACGGGGGTGCGTCGCTGTAAATTACCGATCACTACTTTCATATCAAGCGTTGGCGTATTGCCATCCATCAAGCGTAAACGGAAGTCAGCCATGTTGACCATGATATGGCGCTGCCCAAGTTCACGTGGCAGGTGACGCCAGCGCTTCATGTTCAGAGCGATACGCTGTGCGATCTGGTACGGCGGAATATTCAGTTGTAAGCGGGTTTCATCGTTTAACTCGCCAGTTACTTCTAATTTGTGACGTTTTTGAAAGTGCATTACGGCTTCTTTTAAGGGTTCGTCAAATAAGAAGCGTGGTTCTTCCATATTGATCTCTTCACCTTCCAGCGGCCATTGGCTGTGGCTTTCTTTCTCTTTGAAGAGCCAAGACAAAGCCCCTTTAGGCATGTCGCCATACTGACCTAGCACCCAGCGCAGATAAGGCATCATTTTATGACGCTGACCTTCACTTACTTGCATATCTGCCGGCAACTCTTCCCAAAGACCCGTTGCATCAATAGCTCGATAACGATTCAGCTGTTCACGCAGTTTGAGATAGCCAGGTTGGTTTGGAGTTAGCTGGGTCAATAGTTCATCAAGGTTGTCGTCTTCAACCGATTTTTGTAGCAAGCGCACCACATCCTCAGTGGTGATGCTCGATAACGGTTGCTCCGACGATACTTTGCGAATCGGGTGGTCGAGTTCGCCCGTGTCGGGAATAAGCTCTGAGTTTAGTGATTGTTGAGCATAAGTAATGAAGGCATCGGTGAGCAGAATATCTACCGCAGTTGCTTGCTTCGGTACATTCGATAGACGGTTGGTTTCACGCTCTAACGTTGGCAGAGCGTAGCCATAGTTACGCCAATCGTCGCCTGCGGTTTCGCGCAGCACTTGAATCAGTTCTTTAGCCGCAGGTTTTAACTCATAGCTGTCCATCCATACCGGTTGATAGTCGCGGTGTAGATAGAAAGGTTCAATGTTTTGAATGTGCTTTAAACGAACTTCACCGGCAACATGGCGCGACGATTCTATCAGCCATTCTTCCATATACTTTTGCGCCACATTCGGTGGCATGTAAGGCTTGGTGTTCACACTTGCTGCCAGTGCAGCGAATAAAAGACCGACGCACAGCAGCCCGATCACGGCAGGGATCGCTAGATGTTTATTTGAACGAGGCGTGCTCGTCATGCGGTAGTGTGTGTCGTATCTCATACATTGAGTATGGACAGAGATTTTAAAAAATGTGATTCAGATCGCTATTTCATCGCAATGATTTGTAACCAGATGTTGGCTTCTGTTGCGCCGCGCCCGTGAGGTAAAGGAATCGTTACAAGATGACGCTGAATTGTTCCGTTTGTTGCTCGTTGCCTTTGGCATTCCACGTTGTTTCGGCTATGTGCAGTGTATTCTTTTGGCCGACAAGTGCGGTGCTAGAACGGGTTCCATAGTCCGGCGCATGAATAAACTGTGCTGATAATAACCGCTCCCAAGCAAATGGTACGCCAGTATTAGGGAGTTCGTGGTCTGGGTAGATCTCATGACGAGATAATAGTTTGGTGAGACTGCTCAAAGGTATGGTTGAGTCTTGGCTCTGCTGTTCTCGCCAAGTTGCCAATTGTTGTTTGGCTAATATGGCTTTTGGCCAAGGCGTATCGAGTTGCGCATTGCTGACCACATAGAGTCCGGGCTTTAGCTCGGTTTGATAGCGGTCTGGGTGATTGCGCAGATAGAAAAGTGAATCTGTGGTGCCGACGATGAGATTGAATGGCGCATATGCGCTGGTTGTTAAGCTATTTAGCCAAGCTTCTGGGGCTAGATTAGACTTCAGGTAATCAAGCACAAGATGTCCACGTGATATGGGGTGTTCTGGTCCAGCATTCATCACACGTATGTTGGTTAACGCAGCAAAGCGTCCCGAGCGACTAATGCCCAGCCAAGTGCCACCTTGTTCTAAATCCCGGCCAGCGATAATCCCCGACGCATCGTCCCACTCGGCTAGTGGTAACGCAGGCCGCTGAAAAAACTCATCACGGTTGGCACTTAAGGTTAGCCATTGTGACTGCTTGGGTTGCCAGTCGAAGACGATTAAACACATGCCGCTAGTGTACCCAAAAACTGGTTTTTTAGTCTGCTTGGCTTAGCGGTGAGATTCGTACACCAGCCCGTTTTGCGCCATAATGCCCGCCCTATTAAATTACTGAGTTTTGCCGCATGTTTTTGCTGTATCTCATCGTTGGCGCAATCGCTGGCGTGTTGGCAGGATTGTTTGGTGTTGGCGGTGGCATGGTGATCGTGCCAGTACTTATTTTTACCTTTGCAGCTCAAGGTGTTAGCGATTCGGTGGCTACTCATATGGCGGTAGCCACCTCGTTGGCGACGATTGTATTTACGTCGATGAGTTCGGTCTGGGAACATCATCGCAATGGTGCGATTGACTGGAGCATCGTAAAAGCCATGACGGCGGGTATTGTTGGCGGCACATTCGTAGGCGTGTTGTTGATTACCTCAGTGCCGGGGCCGGTATTGCAAAACATCATCGGTGTGTTCGCATTACTGCTTTCTATTAAGATGTACTTCAATATTGAACCTGGCAGTACCGGCGAGCGTCCAAGTGCGGCTGGTTTAATGAGTGCTGGTGGTGTGATTGGCTTTGGCTCGTCATGGTTTGGTATTGGTGGCGGTACCTTCACTGTGCCTTATTTGAGCTGGATGCGATTTCCTATGCGTCAGGCGGTTGCCACATCGGCAGCATGCGGTATTCCGATTGCACTGACTGGCGCTGTTAGTAATGTCTTAACGGGGTGGGGGCATGCTGATTTACCTGAGTGGACAACGGGCTTCTTGTTTTGGCCCGCCATCCTAGGTATTGCCATTACCAGTGTCCCGTTTGCTAGAGTCGGTGCGCGCTTAGCGCATCGCCTCGATGCCGTGCTGCTAAAAAAAGCGTTTGCCGTGTTACTCTTCGTCGTCGGAATTCGCTTCTTGGCTTTTTAAGGTCCAGCGTCAGGTGCGATTTTTACTTATATATTCGTCGATTCGTCATCTTGCTCCGGCAAGCTTATTGCCCATTTGACGTCTCGTTGCAGGGAACTCGTTATGCTTACATATCCAGAAATCAATCCCATCGCCATTGAGCTTGGGCCGCTGAAAGTGCATTGGTACGGCATCATGTATTTATTGGCATTTGGCACCGCCTGGGGGTTAGCTAATTATCGCGCGAAAAAAAGCAGCAATAATTGGGATGCACAGCAGGTGTCTGACTTGATCTTTTTTGGTGCTATGGGCGTTATCTTAGGTGGGCGTTGTGGTTACGTATTGTTTTACAACTTCGGACAATTTTTAGACGACCCACTCTGGCTGTTACGAGTTTGGGAAGGGGGTATGTCGTTTCATGGTGGCTTGTTGGGTGTTGCTCTGGCGATTGCCTACTTCTGTCGGAAGTACAAACGCAGCTTCTTTGATGTTGCTGACTTCGGCGTTCCCTTTGTACCGCTTGGTTTAATGTTTGGTCGTATCGGTAATTTTATCGGCGGCGAATTATGGGGTCGTATGGCTGATCCTGCGGTAGTCCCTTGGGCCATGGTGTTTCCGCACGGTGGGGATGTGCCGCGCCACCCATCGCAGCTTTATCAGGCGGCGTTGGAAGGCTTCTTGCTGTTTGTTATTCTGTGGTTTTATTCGTCACGTCCGCGCCCGCAAAAAGCGGTGAGTGCTGTATTTTTAATGGGGTACGGTATCTTTCGCAGTTTTGCCGAATTTTTCCGCGAGCCCGATGCACAAATTGGTTTTGATGCATTTGGTTGGATGAGCCGCGGACAGCTGCTTAGTTTACCTATGATTATTATTGGCGCGATCTTGCTGGTGGTGGCCTATCGCAGCCCGAAAACCGAGGAACAAAAAGCATGAAACAATATCTCGATTTGATGCGTCATGTGCGTGAGAACGGCACCTTCAAAGAAGATCGTACCGGTACGGGCACGTACAGCTGTTTTGGCTATCAAATGCGGTTTGATTTAAGCAAAGGCTTTCCTTTGGTGACCACCAAAAAACTGCACCTGCGCTCGATTATTCACGAGTTACTGTGGTTTTTGAGTGGCGATACCAACATCTCCTATTTAAAAGAGAATGGCGTCAAAATTTGGGATGAGTGGGCTGATGAAGACGGTAACCTCGGCCCTGTTTATGGCTCGCAGTGGCGCAGCTGGCCTGCGGCGGGTGGTCGTTATATTGACCAAATCACCCAAATCGTTGAGCAGATTAAAAGTAACCCAGACTCGCGCCGTTTAATTGTTAGTGCGTGGAACGTGGGCGAAATCGAAAATATGGCGTTACCACCGTGCCATGCTTTTTTTCAGTTTTACGTTGCCGATGGCAAATTGTCTTGCCAGTTATATCAGCGCAGTGCGGATATATTTTTAGGTGTGCCGTTTAACATCGCTAGTTATGCATTGCTGGTGCATATGATGGCGCAACAATGCGACTTAGAGGTTGGTGATTTTGTTTGGACAGGCGGCGATGTGCATTTGTACTCGAACCATTTAGAGCAAACCGATTTACAACTAAGCCGTGAGCCTCTACCGTTGGCTAAACTCGTAATTGCACGTAAACCTGACAGTATATTCGACTATAAATTCGAAGACTTTGTAATCGAAGGTTACGAATCTCATGCGCATATTAAAGCGCCGGTTGCGATTTAAACGGGTAGCGTAAGGAATTATTTGTGAAATTATCGTTAATGGTCGCTGTTGCCCAAAACCGTGTGATCGGCCGCAATAATGCATTGCCTTGGTACTTACCAGAAGACCTAAAGTATTTTAAAAAAACGACCTTAGGTAAACCCATTATTATGGGTCGTAAAACCTTCGAGAGTATTGGTAAGCCATTACCGGGACGTACCAATATCATTATTACTCGCCAGCCTGATTTCACCGCTGATGGCATTAAAGTTGTACATACGGTTGAAGCGGCACGTGAACTCGCCGAAAGTATTTGCTTAGTTAATGGTCAAGACGAAGCTATGATTATTGGTGGTGCAGAAATTTATGGATTAACCTTGCCGCATTGTGATCGTTTGTATTTGACCGAAGTACATGCTGATGTGGAAGGGGATGCTTTTTTCCCAGAGTACGACAAAGCCGCATGGCAAGAAGTAGCACGTGAAGACTTTGCCGCCGACGGCCCTAACCCATATGACTACAGCTTTGTTGTGTACGAACCGGCATAACATTCATTCCGATAAATGACCAAAATACTCTGAGTATTGCGTCTTTAACTCTTTTAGCGGCAGGATGCTCACGGTACAACTAAGCCTCAATATAAAGCTTGAACGTTTAGGAGTTAAACCGTGACCCCGCCCGCCTTAAAAATTTTTGCCGGTAGTGAAGCCCTCGCCCATATTCGTGCGAATGGATTACAGCCAAGTGATATCGAAATGCTGCTGGCAGCGTCCGGTGGGCCTAAATGGCTAGCCCTAGCCTCAATGGATCGCTACCTCCTGACTCATTGGTTTAACGAGCGTACCGAGCCTTTGCATGTACTCGGCACATCCGCTGGTGCTTGGCGTATGGCCTGCTTTGCTCAACAAAACCCCCTTGAGGCTCATGCACGCTTTCAAGAAGCCTATTTAAGCCAACAATATTCAGCAAAGCCTACCGCGCAAGAAGTGGCAACAGAATGTCGCCATGTATTAGATGTGATTTTAGGCGATAACGGCATTGCCGAAATTATTAATAATCCTAATGTGCGTTATCACACCCTTGTGGCGCGCTTTAAAGGACTCGCCGGTATTGATCAAAAATACGTGCAAATGCTCGGTATTGCTGGGGCCATGACGGCTAATTTGGTTTCTCCTGCAGCCATGCGCCCGTGGATCGAACGGGTTATGTTTCACCATCCAGAAAAACCGCCCATTGATCACTTTCCGCATTTACCTGCGCGACATGTCGCACTTACCGCCGAAAATTTAAAACCGGCTATTTTAGCCAGCGGTGCAATTCCATTAGTGATTGCCGGTGTGCGTAATATTCCCGGAGCGCCGAAAGGCACCTACCGTGATGGCGGCGTAACCGACTACCAATTTGATTTACCTGTTATGCCCGAAAAAGGCTTTGTGCTGTATCCGCATTATTTTGCCCAAGCCCCCAAAGGCGGCTGGTTTGATAAAAAATTACGTTGGCGCGTCGCGTCGCGCGAATATTACAAACGCACCATTATTATCGCGCCGTCGTGGGAGTTTGCTGCTACCTTGCCCGGTGGGCGTATTCCGGATTTAGATGATTTTTATGAATATCCAGATTACAGCATCCGCAGAAAACGTTGGGATGAGGCAATGGAAAAGTGTGAACGACTGGGTGAAGAATTAGCCGAGGTGCATGATGGCCAAAAATGGGCAGAAGTAGCAGAGCCATTGCCGTGGTGATGTGATTATTACTCAACGTGATTGTTGAGTATTTTAATCTGGAATAATTATAAACAAGGACAGTAAGGTGTTAGTTAAAATATCGTTTTTTTTATTATTACTTCTCCGCAGTACTATCTCTAGTGCTGATACTATTGATTCAGATTTTTTGGATAATGAATTACCGCCGCCGCACACGGGCACGTCGATGGAATATCGCACGGGTGTATGGTTGTTAAAGATAGAAGATGTAGCGAATTACGAAACGGTAAGTGGCTCAGATTATACGGTTTCTAAATTAGAGGTAAAAACCACTGCGTGGGTTTATGCGTTGCTTGAAGGGGCGTTGATAGGTTTTGAAGATAATACATTCATCTATGACTTTATTAATCATCGGCCTTTCTCGTTCTACTTTGACGAAGATTTAAAAGATGGCGATGCTGCAGATATCGAAATTACAGATTCTGGTTATCGCCTGAAAAATTATTACAAAGAATCAAGTACCGATAAGCAGATTGTAACTGGAGAGTTGGTTGTCTCATTTTCAGATGATGGACGATTGCTCGGTTATGGCGAGTATGGTTTTCATCCTAAAGGTCTTGTTAAACGCTTCGATGGTGAAAATTTGCTTGGTCATAAAAGGAAAATAACGGGAGTTAAGCTAAGTGATACAGCTTCGTTTGATGACAATTTAGATATTACCTTGAATGGTAGTCAGTACCTTTTGAGCCCTGTAGGTATTAAACGAGTAGAGCGACTACTAGATGGCAGAACTTCTACTACCGGCGTCGAATTAATCTGGAATCAAAGTGGTCTTGATTCGTTTGTTCAACTTCCGAGATTTGATGGCTATGATTTTAGTTTTTCTATTTTGACGTCTGATGATGAAGTCGTTGATTATTCTTTAACTTTTAATGAAAACTAGATCATGAAATATATCCTATTAATTACTACCATCTTGATGGTCTCAGCTTGCTCTGAAAAAAGAAATGAACCTGACAGCCTATTAAGTCATGAAGTTGAATTCAGCGATTACGGTACGTATGGTCGCACCTTATACTTTGAAGATGATTCAGGCGATCAATGGTGTTTCTATAATGTTCTTAAAGTTGAAAATCCTAACTATGTTGACGTCGTATATTCATATCCTATAAAAGGTTCATGTAATCTCGATACTACCTTGTTAAGTGCGAGCTTTAGATCCCTAATTGTTAATGAAAAAGTGGATGGTGATAGTGCTTACACCTTGCTTGTGTCAGGCACCAATGTGAATGAGTATTTATACGCAAGCAACGGGGATTTCTCAGAAGGTAATGAAGAGTATCAGCAATATTTTACAGCACCAATAAATCCTCTTGCTATAAAGTACATTCTTCCTCGTAATGGCGAAGAGCCTACAACTGATAATTCAGTGTATGAGTTGAAACTATCGTTTCAAGATGGTTTTTTGATGTCGAATGTTTTACCACTCGTTCCGTATTTCGAAGGAAATGCATACTTGTCTATTATTGTTACCTCCTATTTAGACTTACTCGATATGCTTGATCCTTTTTACGAGTATGGAAGAAGCCTCCCTGACACATCACTGCCTTTTCCTGAAATGGCGAGCGGTGGTAATGATCTTAAACTGATTGATGATCAGCCTTATACTCGCTTGTATCCGACGGATAATGATCCGTTTGTATTTAATCAGATTCCGGTTGTTGGCGAGTGAGCACGTTCGTTTCCTGCAAAAGCTTGTTTCAGGCGGGCTTTATGATACCGACACCGGCTTGATTCGATTCGGGTATCGTGACTACGATCCAGAAACCGGACGCTGGACAGCGCGAGACCCAATAGGCTTTGATGGTGGCGACACTAACCTGTATGGGTATGTGTGGGTGATCCGGTGAATGGGATTGATCCGGAGGGCTTAGAGGTGCATGTCGGTCAGTCTTCTGGAGTTTATATAGGGGATGAGGGGGAGCCTTATATTGTTCAGGGCTTGTGCTGGGTCTGCGAAAATGGAAATGTGGTTCCTTTGCCTAATACTGAAGCTAGGTATACTCCAGATTCAGGGGAAGCATTAGATTGGAGTGGTGAATTCGAATCCTTAAGTCCAACTAAGGATAACCCTCATAGGCTAGACTTTTATAATGACTGGAGAGGAATAGACAATGAGGTTCTTTGGGATAGGATTGAACATAACTTTTATCCATAGATTCATCTTTACTTTGTATTTGTTATTGGGGCCTTCAACAACATTTTCGGGTGAGGCTTCCGATATTAGAGAGAGCGTTACTGTTTACGATGACGCTGCTTTCAATACTCTTTTTATTGGCGTCAGGTCTTTACTCTTGAATAATGAACCAGATGCTGCGATAGAGTTTCTTGATACTCATCCAGAATTTTATATGGCCAAATTAATTAAGGCTTCGATTGAAGTTCTTTATGATAATAAATCGATCTATGACTGGAGATCACAGGCGCATCAGAAAACGGTCTACTTATATGATGGGAAATTTCTGGAAGATGCTCTTCTCGTTCTTAGTCTTGAAAAAATGGTCGGTTTAGTACACAAACCGACATTGAATTCTGAAGATCTCCCATGTGGTAAGCTGGGAATAGAGTTATTCCTTAATCAATGGATGAACGATAAAAATCCAGATCATATAATTCACGCTGCTCGTCTAAAATCTCACTGGAGTGGAATTAACTATGGTTGTACTAGTGGCATGAAAGATCATCCAGAGTATCCTGATCTTAATTCCCCAGAATTATTCTATTACGTATGTCGAAGATCTGAAGACACATTATCGGAGCTCTTGCGGTACGATAGAAGCATAGGGGACGAAAATTTTATTAAATACATACCTATGGTGAAGAGCGTTATGATAACTAAGTGTGGATTCAGCTCTGATTTTGTTAATAGTATTGTTCCTGATTTATCGAATAACTCACTTTAATAAGGTCATGCAGAGTATTAAATATTAGACGCATTGCAATTATATTGACCGCTGCTTAGCGGATATCGAACTGCTATTGGGCGGGTTAGTCTCTAGACCTACAATCGCAACGCCTTCGGTAATCGTGTTGCCAAACTGGTGGATGGTGAAAAATACCTCTGGGAAAACAAAACCCGCTTGCTGGCAACCTACGATGGCAACAATAACCTCAAACAACGTTATGAATACACCATTGGCAATACACCAACGGCCTACACCGAAGGCAGTAATCGCTACTACATCCTCACCGACCAACTTGGCA
>Ga0105357_10002018_pt1 | contig 10889 bp, 9 predicted proteins | sample GOMGulsemesocosm_4_FD_83660 | JGI IMG/M metagenome (GOLD analysis project Ga0105357, IMG submission 83660) | Methane-oxidizing microbial communities from mesocosms in the Gulf of Mexico - GOM15B Gulf of Mexico | ecosystem: Environmental > Aquatic > Marine > Cold seeps | place: USA: Gulf of...
CTAGATTGGTAGCTACTATAACTGGGGTTGAACCACAACAAAACAAATCAATTGTAGGTAAAAATGCATTTGCTCACGAAAGTGGAATACACCAAGATGGAATGTTGAAAAACAAAGAGACTTACGAAATTATGAGACCTGAAGATGTGGGTGTTTATAAAGAAAGTACTTTAATTTTAGGAAAACATTCTGGTCGTGCAGCTTTTAGAGACTCAATTCAACATTTAGGTTTTGATAATGTTACTGATGAAGAATTAAATGCTGCTTTTGAGCGATTTAAAATTTTAGCTGATAAGAAAAAAGAAATTACTGATGATGACGTAAGAATGTTAATTACAGATGAATCATTGAATACGGATAAAACATACGAATTAATGGGATTACAAATTTCAGACTGTTCAAATGGAATCCCAACTGCAGCAGTTTCTATTAAATTTCAAGATCAGATTATGAAAGATGCAGCAATTGGTGATGGTACAATGGATGCTATTTTCAAAACAATAGATAGATTAACCGGTTATAATGGTGAGTTAAATGACTACAAAGTAACTGCTGTTAGTGAAGGAAAAGATGCTTTAGCAAAAGTTATTTGTAGAGTTTCTTTTGACACGGAAACTCCTTCTATGGTTGGACATGGTTTAAGTATTGACACTATGCTTGCAACTGCAAAAGCATATTTAAGTGCATTGAATTCTTATTTATCACAAAAAGAACGATTAGCAAAAAACTCGCCGCACCAAGTATAAAACAAAGTTAAATGCAAGACTCCTTGCATTTAACACCAAAAAAGGTAGTTCAATATGATGCAGTTTAACTTTTTTCTCAAATTACTACGAGATTCTTTTCGAGATTTAATACCCATTATTTTAGTGATTTTATTTTTCCAATTGGCAATTATTCAATCAGTCCCAGAAAATTGGGTCTCAACAGCTATTGGTATGTTAATTGTGGGTGTTGGGCTTGCAATTTTTTTACAAGGTCTTGAAATTGGTATATTTCCCGTGGGAGAGGGACTTGCACGTGATTTTGCAAAGTCTGGCTGGACTACATGGATATTAATATTTGGTTTCTTAATTGGATTTGGTACAACTATTGCTGAACCAGCCCTTGCTGTTATTGCAGATAAGGCGGCAAGTATTTCTAGTGGACGAATAGATGCTACTGTGTTACGACTTGTTGTTGCGGGATCTGTTGGATTTGCTATACTTTTAGGTGTATTCAGAATTATTAGAGGGCACCCAATACACTATTACATTATTTCTGGATATATCTTGGTTGTTGGTGTTACTTTTTTTGCTCCCAATGAAATCATTGGTCTTGCATATGACTTGGGTGGGGTTACAACTTCAACTGTAACTGTGCCCTTAGTTGCGGCACTTGGAATTGGGTTGGCCTCAACGATTAAAGGTCGAAATCCAGTGATTGATGGTTTTGGTCTTATTGCTTTTGCATCTTTGACCCCAATGATTTTTGTTCAGATCTATGGAATTGCTGTTTATAACCTGGTTGATGCAAAAGAAGTTGCTGATGTAGTTATCAAAGCAACAGTTTCCTCCCCTTCTGATATAACTATTTTTTCTATTTTTGAAGGAATCTTAAATGTCATAAAAGATGTGGCTCCCATACTTGCAATTATATTCTTTTTTCAATACGGAGTTTTAAAAAAACATATTAAAAATCTAAGCACTGTATTACTTGGATTTGCTCTTGTTATTCTTGGTCTTTATGCATTTATTTTAGGTCTTGAAATGGGGCTATTTTCACTGGGTGAAACAATGGCATATCAATTGACTAAGCAAGATTCAAAATTGTTAATATATACATTTGGATTTGCCATTGGTTTCTCAACAACTATGGCTGAACCTGCATTAATGGCAATTGCTAAAAAAGCAAAAGAAATTAGTGATGGTAAAATCAATGATTTTGCATTAAGGCTATTTGTTGCCTTTGGTGTTGCGTTTGGAATTGCTTTAGGTGCATTTAGAATTGTAGATGGTGGACAAATTCATTATTATATAATTGTTGGATATTTACTGGTTATTATTTTAACTTTTTTGGCGCCAAAATATATTATACCAATTGCATACGACAGTGGTGGGGTTACAACTTCAACTGTTACAGTTCCTTTAGTTGCCGCTCTTGGAATTGGACTTGCCACAAATATTGATGGAAGAAATCCATTAATTGATGGCTTTGGTCTTATTGCTTTTGCTTCACTATTCCCAATGCTAACTGTAATGGTGTATGGAGTATTAACTGAAAAACTTGGTGTTAAATCAGATACTGAAATTGAAACTGCAAATATATTAAAAGATGCACTAATTGATGCAGAAAATATGGATTTAGCAACAGTTAGTGTTGATGGGTCAGACAGACGACATTCTTATAAAATGGCTTTTTCTGCTGTAGTTATAATAGTCCCTAAAAACAAAAAAGTTGATGCCATACAGGCAGCTCACAATGCAGGTGCAAGTGGAGTAACTGTTTTAAGGGCTGATGGAATTGGTTTTGGCGAATTAGATAATTATTATCGAACCAGCTTTGAAGCAAATGACTCATTATTATTATTTTTATTACCAGAAAGACTTGTTAATCCTGTGATTAAATCAATAATTCACTCACTTCATATTACTACAACTGGGAAAGGTCTTGCTTTTGCATTTCCTCTTACTCATATGAAAGGTATTAGTTTAAGTAGAAAAGAAATTTTTGAATCAAGACATGAAGAAAAAATAAAAGAGAAAAAACAACAAGAAGAAGAACACAATCATATTAAAGAAGAAGTCATAGCAGCTCTGAAAGAAGAAACCATTAAAAATGATTAACTCTTTAGATGAACTAAAACAGCAAATTAGCAATAATAAAGCTATTTTGGTTTATTTTGGAGCACAAAACTGCTCCGTGTGTGAAGTCCTCAAATCTAAAATAAAAACTATTTATACTCCAGTTTTCCCAAAATTGAAACAAATTTTTATACAAGAGAATACTTCAAATGAAATAGCATCAAATTATGGTATATTTTCATTTCCAACTATTTTGGTTTTCTTTGAAGAAAAAGAATTTTTTAGAGTAGGGCGTAATGTGTCTATATCTCAATTTAAAAATGATATTCAAAGAGTTTATGGATTACTATTTAAGGATAATGAATAAAATATGCTAGCAAATGAAGTAAATGAACTATTACTAGACAAATCTCAATTATTGACAGTGACTTATTTTAAGTTGCAAAAAATGTTTGAAAATAAGTATGGCAAAAATGCTGTAGTACTTATGGAAATTGGAACGTTTTTTGAAGTTTATGAAGTAAATAATGAAGAGGATCAAATAGGGAAAGCAAAAGAGATTGCAGAACTCTTAAATATCCAACTCACCAGAAAAAACAAATCAATTATTGAAAATTCACCTGAAAACCCTATAATGGCTGGAGTGCCAGCTATCTCATTAGAGAAGCATCTGGCAAGAATAATAAATGAGCAAAAGTACACTGTTGCCATCATTAGACAACGAGGTCTTCCTCCTAAAGTCTCACGTTATTTAGACACAGTTGTTAGTCCTGGTACAAACTTTGATTTTGTAATTGACCAAGATGAAAATAATATTACATCTTTAATCGTTGATCAAAATAGAGGTATCTACTCTCTTGGTTATAGTGCAATTGATGTTACAACAGGAAAGTGTTACTTCAATGAAGTACATGGTACCAGTGAAGATAAATCATATGCTTTAGACGAAGTATTTAATTATATGAATATGCATAAAACAAATGAAGTTGTTATTAGTTTTGCTGATAAAAATATCAATGAAAAAGAGGTTATTGAGTATTTAGAGCTTTCTCATAAAACTTTCCATGTATCCAATTTTAGACCAAAAATTACCTATCAAAACGAGTTATTTAAAAATGTCTTTTCCATTGAGTCTTTATTAACTGCAATTGAGCATCTAGATATGGAGAGAACCCCACTATCCAGTGAAAGTTTGGCGGTGTTAATAGACTTTGTCATTGGACACGATGCTAAGATTATTCAAAAACTTTCATTACCTCAAAAACTTGATGTGAGTAAATATATCTACTTAGGTAATAACGCTTTAGAGCAATTAAATGTCATTGAGACTTCACATAATCCAAGTTTGATTAAATTGATTAACAACACATCAACAGCCATGGGTAAAAGACTTTTAAAAGAGAGATTAACACATCCTGTTAAAGATGCTAAAGAATTACATAGGCGATTTGCTTTATCTAAAGAACTTTATGATTATCATACACCCATTGAAAATGAATTGGCAAATATTTATGATATAGAGCGATTAACAAGAAGAATCAAACTTGCTCGCCTGCATCCATTTGAGTTGAACTATTTGCATGACTCACTTTTAAGTATAAAAGAAGTGGTTACATTTATGGAAAACTATAAGTTTTTTAAAACGCCTTGTAGTTCTGCTGATTTGGAAATATTCATTGCTGCTATTAACTCAACTTTTGATTTAACAATCAGCGGAAAGTATATGTTAAAAGATGTAGAAGCGAATATGGTTAATGATGGGGTAAATGCCAAAATTGATGAGTTTATGAAAGAAAATGAACTTCTTAAAGAAAAATTGGAAATATTTAGAGTTCATATTTTATCTTTCTTAGGTGGGGGCGATGGAAACTTTGTAAGTATCAATAGACTTGACAAAGAAGGTTTTTATATAGGTCTTACAAAAAATAGATATAAGTCTATAAAAGAAAAACTACTTGAGAGTCATTTAATTGTTGATGATGAACTATATTTATTCAAAGATTTTAAAATCAAAGAACAAACCAACTCTGTAAAAATTAGTAATAAGATAATAGATGAGATTTCAGATAAATATGTTCATAACATGAGAAAAATCATTGAACTAAATAAACTTGTATTTAAAGAGAAAATTTCTGAGTTTGAAAAGAAATTCTCATCTCTTTTAGATGATTTGGTTTTATTTATAGCTGAAATTGATTTAACGGTATCTAATATTAAAACAGCTAAAAAATACAATTATGTTTGCCCTCAAATTATTAAAACAGAAGATGATTCAAACTTTATAGAGTTAATAGACGTTCGTCATCCTATCATTGAGAGTGAGCAAGAACAAGGTATTTATATTCCCAATGATGTTATTTTAGGGAACCTAGCGCTGGCTAAAAAAGAATTTCAAGATAATGTGATTATTAAAAACTCACATCCAGTTAATTTCTATGACAACAACATGCATGGAGTACTTTTATACGGAATAAATAGTAGTGGTAAGTCATCATTGATGAAATCTGTTGGGATTGCGGTCATTATGGCACAAGCAGGTTTTTTTGTGCCTGCTAAATCTATGCGATTTAGGATCTTTGAATCGGTATTTACGCGAATAAGTGGTGCTGATAATATTGCAAAAGGTTTATCTTCTTTTGCTGTTGAGATGTTGGAATTAAAAAATATTTTTAATAGAGCCAGTAAACAATCTCTTATACTTGGTGATGAAATTAGTCATAGTACTGAAACAATGAGTGGTGTGAGTATTGTAACCAGTGCTATTATGAAGTTGGCAAAACTTGAGTCAATATTTATGTTTGCAACTCATTTGCATCAACTTCCAGAACTAGAAGAAATTCAAAGACTTAAAAATATTATTTGTTTACATCTATCTGTGATGTATCAAGAAAATGAAGATAAACTTATTTTTGATAGAAAACTTCAAATTGGAAGTGGAAGTAGTATGTATGGTTTAGAGTTTGCAAAGTCTCTACATATGGACAAAGAATTTTTAAAAGTTGCTAATGATATTAGAAAAAAGATTACAGATGATTATGAGCCTATTGAGCGATTAACCAAAAGAAAAAGTAGTAAATATAATAAAGATTTAATTGTAAGTACTTGTGTGATTTGCTCTCGCCCAGTTGATGATGTGCATCATATTAAAGAGCAGAGAAAAGCTGATGAGCAAGGATTCATTGGTCATGTAAATCAAAATCATAAATACAACCTAATTCCTTTATGTAAAGAACATCATAAGATGGTTCATGATGGAAAAATAAATGTTAATGGGTTTGTAGCTACGTCTAAGGGGTTGGAATTACATTATTCAATGGTGGATGAAGAAAAGTAAAGAAGAGTTAATGAGAGGTTTAACCTCTCATCAATTGTTTAAATTGTTTTAAAATTTCTTTTTCGTCACTGTGAAGTTTCTCAACTTTCACAGCTTGTTTTTTAATAGCTTTTTTAATATTGTCTTCTACTTGTGTGTCGGGCTCAATATCAAGGGAATTGTTAAAATCATGTTTGATGATATTGGGATTCATTGTGTCTTCGAATTCTTCTTGAGTTGTATCATTTTCAAAAATATTGATGGTACTGTCCAGATGGTGAATTTCATTCTTTTTTTCTTCAATGACACTTTCCAATTTAGAAATAAAAGCGTTTAGTTCATCTTTTTTTTTGTTTAACTCTTTAATTACAATTTTAGTAGCCACAATTTGTCCTTTATTTTATAATACTTTAAAAGCTTCTTCTAAATCTAAGGTACCTTCGTAAAATGCTTTTCCTACAATAACACCAGCAATATTACCATTTTCTTTACAGTTCGTGATATCATTGATATCTTTTACCCCACCACTTGCAATGGTATCTACTCCACTTGCAAGCGCGATCTCTTCAGTAAAGTTAACATTGACTCCACATAACATACCATCTTTTGAAATATCAGTGCAGATAATAGCTTCAACGCCAGCGTTTGCGAACTCACGAGCAAGATCAGTTGCCTTCATTGTTGATACTTCAGCCCAGCCTTCAACTGCAACCATGCCATTCATAGCATCGATCCCAACAGCAATTGGGTATTTGGCTGCCATATCTTTCACAAATTGAGGATCTTTTACTGCAATTGAACCAAGAATCAGTCTGTCAACTCCAAGTTCTAAATACATCTTAATGGTTTCTTCGTCTCGAATACCCCCACCAAGTTCAATTTTTAAGTTACAGTTTTCTCTGATTTTTTTGATTTGTTCTAAGTTCGCTGGTTCACCTTTAAAGGCACCATTTAAATCAACAATATGCAACCATTTACTTCCAAGCTCTTCAAATCTTTTTGCAACACTCCATGGCTCATCACTATATATTTTTGCACTATCCATTAAACCTTTACTAAGTCTTACTGCTTTTCCGTCTTTTAAATCAATCGCTGGTAATATATCCATCTATTTTAGTCCTATAAGTTAATAAAGTTTTTTAATATTTTCAAGCCGTTTTCATGCGACTTTTCTGGGTGAGGTTGAAAACCGTAAATATTGTTCTTGTGAACAGCACTTACAAATTCATATCCATATTCCGTTTTACCAATAACATTTTTTGGGTCTGTTTTTACGTGATAAGAATGTACAAAATAAAGGTACGGATCTTCTAATCCTTCAAATAAAGTATGCTCATCTTTAGTTTTAATTACATTCCAACCCACATGAGGTATTTTTGTATCATCATGCATATTGTCTTTGTCAAATTTAACTATATGTCCATCTATGAGTCCCAAACCAGAGTGTTCACCAAATTCATTTGAGCTTTCGAATAAAAGTTGCATCCCAAGACAAATACCTAACATTGGTTTACCCGTTTTGGCATATTCTAAGATGGCATCTTTCATTCCTGTTTGAATTAAGTGCTCCATCGCGTCACCAAATGCGCCAACACCTGGAAGAATTAACTTGTCATATTCGTTTAATGTACTTGGATCACTAACTATTTGTGCATTGCCGTCCAATAAATGACAGGCATTGTAAACACTAGCAAGATTTCCCATATTATAATTAATTATTCCAATCAATTTTATTCCTTAAAACTTGGTTCCCAAGTTTTAAGGAAACCAGTATACAGTATGACTTCTTTTCACAAAATGGTAATGCCATTTTTAAAGAAGAAATTATACTAAAATTTAGCATCACATAAAGTTAAAGCAAAGAGAGTTTGACACTTGTGTTTGAGTAACTTTTTTCTGGCTTCCATAAGTGTTAAACCAGTTGTTACTAAGTCATCAATTAATATCACCTTTGTGTCATTTTTTCCTGAATATTTAAACTTACGGGGATTGTTTTGTCTAAAGAGTAAATCTTTACCAGCATATTTTATTTTATTGCTGGCTTTTAAAGTGGCATATGTTGGAGTTATAATTTTTGATTTTGTATGTCTTGCTAAGATTGCACTTTGAGAAAACTCATGTCTGGTGTGATCATCAATGGGAAGACTTGTGATGGGGTGTTCATAATTAAACTCTTTAGCAAACTTTGAAAAAGAGAGTTTTGCCAAGACATTAAATACTTTATCCCCAAAAAATTCATATTTGGTATTGAGTAAATCTTGAAGTTCTTCATAAGAGTAAAAAGAATAAACAAAAAAATCTTCATCCAATTGACGTTGATTCAGTGTAGGTTGCAGTAGGGTAGTTTGACAAGTTTTGCAGATAATTTCAAAAGACCATTGTTCACAAGTGATACATCTCATAGCTAGAACTTTTATTTTAGTATAGCAACTTTTATGAAGTTTTGGTGTCACAAATATTTGCAACACCTATATGGAAAATTAAGATAAAAAATTTCTTTTTAATACCTCTACAAAATCTTTTTTTGCATCTTTGATATCTAAATCACCTTTATGAACATCATGCAATGAATATGATTCAAGTGGTTGCGCACCGCAATATTTGAAAGTTTTGTGAGTAGCTACATTGGCTTCATCTAAATTCATACCTTCAAAAAAACCATCTACATTATCAAACTCAGTCTCTGGGCTGTTATAAGTTACAGATAACATATATTTTTTTTGTTTTAGCAAACCGCCTGTCCCATATTTTTTTGAAGGGTCTGTACTACTTCTACCATCATTTAAATAAGTAACCGTTCCATAACCATGTGAAAATATTTCATCAATGTATTTTTTAGTAAGCCATGGTGCTCCCATCCAATAAATCGGGAATTGTAAAAATATATAATCTGCCCACGCAAACTTATCTAACTCATCTTGTATAACATAATCACTTTGTGTAATTGTATTTTTTATATTAAACCCATGCTCTTCTAAAAACTCATTTGTCGTTGATACAAACTGTTGAGTTAAATCTCCATTTGCAACACCCTCCCATTTTTGGTGACCATTGATAATTAAAACATTTTTCATTTTCTTCCTTTTGAATTTTGATAGAAGAAGTATAGTACTAAGAATCTTATAGTATCCTTAGGATACTTTTGACTCCTTAGGGATATCAAGTATCCTTGGAATATATTATAACCCTATTTAAGGTTGCTGTGTTATAATTCAAATAAAAAGGCAATGTATGTATATTGTAAATGAGAAAGAATATGTTTGTCCAGTAACGGTTACTAATGAAATATTCAATGACAAATGGAAACTTGATGTAATTTGGTATTTACTCGATGGAGAAAAACGATATACAGAATTGTTTGATGTTATAAATAATATTACAAAAAAAACTTTAACAGCAAAACTAAGAGAGTTAGAAAAAAATGGGCTGATAAATAGAGTTGCATACGCAGAAGTACCTCCTCGTGTCATTTATTCCCTTACTCCTCTTGGAGAAGAATTAAGACCATTGTTAGATGAAATGTATAAATGGGGACTCACCTATGTCAAAAAACAAGGGAGAATTACTGAAGATTAAATTTTTAAGATATTTTTTTCTAAAAAAAATCTTTGTTTTAAATTATAAAAGAAATCACATATAAAAACATCAGCTTAGTTGAATTAATATAGAGATATATTAATACTATGGGCTAAGAGGTACACATGGATTTTCAACATATTATTATTGATAGAAAACTTAAAATAGTTATACTCTTGGAAGAAAAACTTTCTAGGCTAAAAGAAGAGTCTTTTGACTCTTTAGAAATAAAAGAACAACTTATACTTTCAAAAAAAATGAATCATTTAACTAAAGAATTAAACTTTCAAAGAAAAATAAATTACTATATGAATAAATTACTAAAAAGTATAGGTGAAGGTTATATAGATGAAGCATATAGAATATTTAATAACAAAGGAACTCCAGAAGCTAGGGATTTTATAAAAAATAACATGCAATCTGATGTTGACCTTGATAATAAAAAAGAAGCAGAAATTTTATTGTTTGAAGCAAAAATGACCTTATCCGAGAAAAATTTCCCAGATACGCAGCTATTATATGAAGATGCTATTGCTTGTCACAAGAGTGTTGACAACTTGTTTGAGATGGGGTATTTTTTCCAAAGATATACAGGAGATTTTGCAAAAGCAATTTTATCTTATGAAAAAGCATTGGTTTTAGCCAATGAAGACACTGAAAAGTACAAACCTAACATTGAAATGATACTTAACAACTTAGCAAATCTTCATGCTAAAGACTCATCAAAAAGAGGCGAAGCAGAACAGGAGTATTTTAAAGCGTTAAATTTGGGAAAAGAACTGGCCCAAACCGATCCCAACACCTATTTGCCTGATGTAGAAATGACACTTAATAATTTGGCCACGTTTCATTCCCATGATAGTTCTAAAAGAGTTGAAACAGAGAAAGATTATCAAGAAGCTCTAAGCTTAGCGAGACAATTGGCCAAAACCAACTCAGCTAGATATACTCCCAAAGTTGAAACGATATTAAATGATTTGGCTACTTTTCACTCCTTAGACAGTAGCAAAAGAGAAGAAACACAAAATGAATACGAAGAAGCCTTAGAGATAGCACGAAATCTAGCTCGTACAAATCCGCATAAGTATTTTCCAGATGTAGAAATGATTTTAAATAATTTGGCCTCTTTTCATGCTAAAGACAATACAAAAAAGATTGAAACTGAAGAAGAATACAAAGAGGCATTAAGTTTGGCTCGCGAGTTAGCCAGAACCAAC
>Ga0105357_10002019_pt1 | contig 10888 bp, 7 predicted proteins | sample GOMGulsemesocosm_4_FD_83660 | JGI IMG/M metagenome (GOLD analysis project Ga0105357, IMG submission 83660) | Methane-oxidizing microbial communities from mesocosms in the Gulf of Mexico - GOM15B Gulf of Mexico | ecosystem: Environmental > Aquatic > Marine > Cold seeps | place: USA: Gulf of...
CTATGGCAGTGTTTTTACAACCGTTAGTAAAACCTTCGACATCCAAGCCGTAACGGACCCGGTTGATATCAAAATAAACGGCTCAGATGTTAGTCATGACGTCACCATCGACGAAGACTCGGTGTTTGACCTAGCGGCGATACTCAGCACCAACTTTCAAGATTTAGATGGCAGCGAAAACCGAAGCTTTGTCATCAGCAACCCAGCGGGCAATGCCGACATTTTTGTTAACGGCACCTTGGTAGCCGCCGGCGATAGCATAACCGTCGCAGCGCCAGGACTTAGCAGTAACATTACAAGCCTGCCGAACATCACAATCAAGGGCGGCAATGGTTTCAGCGGCGACATTAACAATATTGAAATTAAGCTGGTATCTACCGACACAGACTCCGACAGTAGCGGTAGCATCACCGAGCAATCCGATAGTGTTTCATTAAACTTGTTTATCAACCCCATTGCCGGCGACGTTAAAATCGACCCGATCAGCGGCACCGAAGACAGCCCTATCGCATTTTTAAACAGCTTAGCGGTAACTGACACAGGCTCCGGTAATGAAATCATCAACGCTATTACTCTTAAAGCTCTAGATAGTGGCTGGGTCTTAAAAGATGCGACTGGGAATGTGGTTTTCACTGGGGACGGAAGCAGCGATTTCACAATCCTACCAGCTGACGTAATAAGCGGAGACTATCAAAACTACACACTCCAAGCTCCGGCCCATTCAAGTGCCGACATCGCTCTAACATTAGACATTGGCTCGAGCGATACCAACACCGTTAACGGCGTGGTGCTTACCGACAACAAAGTTACATCGCTCAATCAAAACATCACCGTCACACCCTTAGCTGAAGAAGTAGCCGGAGATACCGACCAAAATAGCAGCGACGATTTCACGATTACCGCCGGCCATACATACAGCAACCTAGCGAACGAAGATAATTTCTTCAATTTAAACAGTGATGGCTTTGCGCTGGTAAACGATTGGACTAACGAAGATGCCGACGAGGCAATTTTTGCCTTACTTTCCATAACAATAGACAATGACTCAGCACTCGCAATCGGTTCTGAGTTGCGTTATATGGATGCCGGCGGCCAATCAGTCACGGTGATATACAATGGTGCTGATGTAGAAATTCCACTGGCTTCGCTGGCAAGCCTAGAGTTCAAAGCACCGGTAGATATTTCAGGCGATGTAACCATCAACATTCAAGGTAAGACAGTTGATACCGACAGTGATAGCAGCAGCATTAGCGACACCAATGTTTCTGGCAATGCCAGTTTAAACTTTACGGTTAGACCAATCGCCGATAGCACATCGTTAACACTTCGTCCGGCACAGGGTTTTGAAGATACTCCTATTGCCCTAACAATTCGGCCGAGCAGCAGCGACGCATCCGAAACGTTCAACATTACCATCAGCGATATCCCCGCCGGCGCACAAATAGTTTATGACGGTGTTGCGGTAACTCTTATGAGCGGCTCGGCAACGATAGTTGATTTCGACTCAACTAAACCATTATTTTTCTTACCGCCACCAGACAGCAACGCCGACCACGTCCTCACCATCGAGGCCTTCTCGGTCGACACCAACGGCCCAATTAGCGACACATCGCCGATCACCACGCTGCCTCTTACTATTACCGTTCAAGGTGTGGCGGACGCCGCCAATGTTGTCGTTGCTACACCCATAGTCTCCGAGGTTACTCTTGATAATAACTCGGGTGAAGTATCGCTAGCGGATATTGTCACCACCGCCTTGACGACCGATATTGATGGATCCGAAATTTTATCGTTAAAACTTACCGGGCTTGAAGCCGGCATTACTATTTCTGGCGCCGTTCCTTTAGGGGGAACAGGTACTGGAAGAAGCTGGGCTATTGACCCGAACAATCTTGCCGACGTGAAAATAGTATTGCCCGAAAACTATAGCGGCACCGTAAACTTTAGCCTCAGCGCCACGACGACAGACGACGACGGTGCGACGACCACGGGATTATTGATCCCTGCAACGGTTGAAGTCACGCCATCACCAGAGGCGACCATCAACACCGAACTGACACTTATAGAAGATACTTTAAAGGATTTTGATTTTTCTATTTTGCTGCAAAACGACGACAACAATGAAACGCTCACATCGGTCTGGATAAGTGCCGCCGACGTTGCGGCTAGCCAGTTACAATTATTTTACGGCAATGGTACCGGCTCGGTTTTGGCCGATGGGCAGGCTGGAGTTGTTTTGGATGCCGGTTACTTCAAACTAACAGGACCTGCACTCAGCAATGTATTTATAAAAGGCGCCGACAACTTTTCAGGCAACCAAAGTTTATCGATTCTGTATGAAATCACCGACCCATCCAGCGATGGCACCTTGCCTGCAACCACAACTCAATCGGCGGCAAACTATGCGATTGAAATAACCCCCGTTACCGACGCCATTGAGGTCAATGCTAGCAGTATCGACCTAGACGATCCGACCCGAGCGACTCTTAGCGGAAATACCATAACCGCTTCTGCCAACACCAAGTTCACCGTTAACTTTGCCATTGAAAAACTCGAAGATGTCAACGCCAACAACAATATAGATACCGATGGTAGTGAGACGCTACAAAGAATCACCATCGACAATGTGCCTATCGGCATCACCGTCGAGAACGCCGTTTACGTTGGTAATACCGATGGTAACGCCGATACTGCGCAGTGGATAATAGAAACCAACCAAGCATTTACGAGCGACACTATTAACCAAGCTATCGTATTTTCCCTTGACGGTGACGTGACCAAACTCGGCAGTTTAAACCAAGATATTACGATTACCGCAATAACCATAGACGCGCCGGCAAGCTCTGTCACAGACTCGATTACCATTACGCTGACAACCGACGCCGCCTTCGACGACACCGATGCACTGAGCAACATTCCTGCTGATGTTAATCTATGGGAGTTCACCACAACGCCGCCGCTCGTCAACGAAGATAGCAGCGTTAGTTTAAACAGCCTGATTGATGCAACCTTGGGTATTGATGGCAGTGATTTTTCAATCACCCTGACTAACTTGCCACCAGGTACAGAAGTCATTGGGATGACTTTAACCAGCGTCGACGGAGTCAATGTTTGGACCGCGGATGGAAATGGCGGTGATGCACAGCTGCAAAGTTTGCTCAATAGCATCATCATAACGCCGCCAGAAAACTTTAATAGCAACACCAGTAACTTGATCTTTAACGCCAGCTTTACCAGTTACGCCCCAGGTGGAGCCAGAAACGACAGCACCACTTTAGTGGACCAACCGATCAAACCGGTAACCGACCTTGCAACCATAAGTATTGCCACCACGGAAGGCGTAGAAGATGGAAGCACCGACTTTACGGTTAACGTCAATAATGTGACCGACTTAAGTAGCGCAAATATTGTCGATGGCAAACTCTACTTATCCCTAGACACAAGCAACCTCACTCCAGTGGGAGATGGAACCTTAAGCCATAACGGCACCGCGCTAACATTACAAACTATCAGCGGTGTTACCGGCGTGCCCGATGGACAATATTACGTTATCGAAAACGTTAACAGCCCGAACGATAGCTTAGACCTAAGCTATCAAGCGCCAAGCAATAGCCACGGTACTGTAAACTTACAAGCCTTTGTAAATAGCTTGCAAAGTAATGCTGACAACACGCTCACCAGCCAGAGCGACGTCGCAGAAATGACCATAACGGCCGTAAACGATGGCTTTAACCTCACTGCCAGTGATATCACGGGAGACGAAGATAGCGCTATAGAATTGCAGCTCGGTGGTACAGGTTTAATTGATACCGATGGGTCTGAATCGGTACAAGCTGCGCTTTTGAGCGGCTTACCCGAAGGTTTTATTGTTATGTACGGTGCCGACGAAGCCTCAGCGGTTATCGCCAGCAATACCGGAAACAATGGTAATAATAATAGCTGGGCCATACCTGCTATCGGTAACAGCCTGCCCGCCTACATAGCTATCGTCCCACCGGCGCACTGGAGCGGCAGCCTGAACAATTTACAATTAGGCGTACTCACTCAGGATGAAGGCTTAGAGCCCGTTATTAGTAATGCTGACTTCACCTTGACCGTGACCCCGGTTGCCGACGGCATAACTCTCGCGCCAGCAACGTCCTTTGGTAACGAAGGCGAAATAATTCAGCTTCAGCTTAACTCAAGCCAACTCGATTTAGATGCCTCAGAAGCCACAACCTTGACCTTAAATGGCCTAGGAGAATACGCGGCCTTTTACAGCGAAGGCCTGCTACTAAGCCCAACTTATGACGCGGCGTCCGACACCTATACCATCGCTGGGCTTAGCAAAGATCAACTCGACGACCTCGGTGTTATACAGTCCGCAAATCATGGTGGAACCATTGCAGTTACCGCATTCACTACCGAAGGTAGCAGTACTTCAGCTACGGTATCAGCCAACGCCACGGTCAACATTACCGCTGTCAGCGGGAGTTCCGGCAACGACAATTTACTCTATGACGGCAACAACGAGGACGCCGGCGGTGGTAGCGATACACTTAGTTTGAGACTTGGGGAAAATATCGATTTTAGCGGCGCCGCTAGCCTGAGTAATTTCGAAGTTATCGATTTGATGCCACAAGGACAGGACCACAGCTTAAGTAGCTTGAGCCTACAAGATGTATTAGATATTACCGACTCGAACAATATATTACTCATATTGGGCGACAGCGGTGACAGCGTCAGCTTTGTGGATGGTGCGTCTGATACCTGGAGTAGTATTGCGGGCAGCGGCTCCGACGCAGGTTACGACATTTATACTAACAGCGCTGACGCGTCGGTTATTGTAAAAGTAGAAACCGATATTATCGACGGCGTAATGTAACGACCGAACAAGGGTTAAACTGGCTACTCTCAACCGCTAGTTTTAGCTGACATTTTTAGACAACCATTTTAGTCGGTATATTTAGACGGCACGACCTAGACACCCAGACAACAGTTCGTTGTTGGGGTGTTTTTATAAGGCTTATAAAAATTTACCGAGACCAATCGACAGTGGCGATTTTTATAGTGAGATGCTAGGTTTTTCACCACCGGGCAGCGCTTCCCAACGATGGGTTTCACCATCACAACCATCAACTAAAAATTCAATCGTACCCGTTGCGGGTATAGCTTCAAACCTGCCGGTATCGATATTGATGCAAGTCTGACTCGCTCGACTATTTACAACACTGGTATAAAATAGAGTAGCCAAAATAAATACTCCAAGCGCTAAAACTGTTGAAAACTCTCGCCATTGCATTGTCGCTTTCATCATCAAACTCCCAAAACAAAAGACTGTATTGTCTTACTTCTTGTTAGAAGTATAGCTCATGGTTGATGAAAAGCCTGACGTTCAAAAGCATGATCATTCGCTCACACTTTAGGTTATTAATAGATGAGTCATTCACTTTAGATACGCTCACAGTAAAAGGCGTAACGTCAAAGCCACGCCCCACAACACCGATCATTTCAAACAAGCCTGAAAATAGTTTATCTCTAAATTATTGAGAAATTATTGAGAAATTATTGAGAGACGATGTCGTTCAAGAATTTCAAATAACATTGAGCGACTTCTTCAGGAACTTCCACTTGGGGGTAGTGACCGATATCTTTTAGCTCTGCTAGATAATCCAAGCGGCAACCCAGTTCCTTATACCGCTGCACCATGTGAATGCCTGAAACAGGATCCGCCGAGCCATTGATTAAACCTACCGGTACCTGAGCATTTTTTAAAGCCGAAACCCAACGCTCCCGGTGCTCTATTCTATCTCGCATATAGGTGATCAAATTATGAAACAGATGCTTTCCGTCTTTGATATTGATCAGGGTCCAGAATTCATTCAAAGTTTCATCATTTGGCTGGGTGTTTTGCCCAAATATTTTTTTAACCATCACATCGAATTGCTTACGTCCCAACATAAAATTCAAGACGGGACCTAAAGGACTCAATAAGAGTTTTTGTGCCAGTAAGGCTTTATGGGTTTCAGGAAACAAGCCGCCATTAAGAAGACAGCAAGAACGCCACTCCCCCTTAGCAGTTCCGTCTAATTGCCTAGAAAGTAACTCTTGGGCAACGGTATCGCCGTAGTCGTGAGCCAAAACATGAAAGGATTTGAGATCAAGGTGTTCCACCAAGGCTTCGACAATGTCGGCCTGCTTGTGAATGGTATAATTACGTTTATTAGGCTTATCAGAATAACCAAAACCCAATAAATCCAACGCAACAAGGCGATATTTATCTTGCAGAGCGCCCCAGATAAGTTGCCAGTCCCAGCTCGACGTTGGGAAGCCATGGATCAATAATATGACCGGTTTTTCTTTATCGCCTTCATCGATAAAGAAAATTTCATGCCCAGCCGTTTCGAATGTACGGCCACGATTAGGCCAATGGTTAAACTCTGCACTAAATTGTGCTTTTGCATCAGAATTCATAAGCGCTCATTATTATGGGTGATTGAAGCCACGAACAATAATAACGAAACTCAGGGAAATTTCTCGTTGAGAATAAAGTTTATGCTCAAAAAACAAAGAATAGCAAAAAACAGACTTCAAAAGTCCGTTTTCGCTGATTTCACACTGTGAGCTGGCTTTCACACATGAGCTGGCGCTCGAATTACGAGAGGGAACTTAAGCTGGTGCTCGAACCCCAGCTGAGCTGTAAGCTACAACTGGGGTTTTACCTTACACTTCGGTTTTTAGATTACAGTTCGGTTGTTAGATTACAGTTCGGTTTTTAGATTACAGTTCGGTTTTTAGATTAGAGTTACTCGCGATAGAAGCTCCGCCCTTGGCATACTGTTTCTTTTTCTCGTCACTCCATTGATCAACCTCTTCCTTGTTCGTGCCATACAGCAAACCCCGAGCCACCCCAGGGCGCTCACGAAGCCGCTGTAGCCAAGCATTGATATTGGGTTTATCACTGATATCAACCTTGCTCCACTTCCACCCTCGTAACCATGGGTACAATGCGATATCCGCTATGGAATAAAAGTCCCCACACACATAAGGGCCTCGCCCTAACTGCTGCTCGAGCACGGCGCTCAGTCGCAAGGCCTCCTTGCCAAACCGCTCCAACGGGTGACGACGCTCTAGCTCGGGCACATCAACAAGGTAACGGGTATAGCTCAACTTATTTCCAAAGACAGGCCCAACATTGGCCGCCTGCCAATACAGCCACTGCAATACCGACCACCGTCGATCATCTTTAGGCAGTAAATCGCTATCAAACTTTTCGGCTAAGTACTGCAAAATAGCGCAGCTCTCCATCAGACTAGTATCGCCATCCACTAGAGCCGGGATTTTTTGATTCGGGCAATGCTGAGTGAACTCTTCAGAGAACTGCTCACCCGCCATTAGGTTTATAATCTGAGTTTCGACCTGATCCTCGACCAAACCCGCTTCTATCAGCTCTTCGAGCATGATGCTGACCTTCCAACCGTTTGGTGTTCCTGCCGTGAGTAGTTTCATGACTTCACCTCTTTTACGGGAGCTTCTTTTCTCATTGCCGAGGGTTTTACCTTGCTGGAGTCCCAAGCAAGGTAAGCGGCTTTATCGAGTGGGTCCTGACCTTGCAAATACTTCTCGATAAAGACAAAGTCATCGTAGCCAAAGAACAGTTCACTATCGCTGCCTGTTCCTACCAACATAGACGGGATGCCAAAAACCCCCTGCTCTACCGCAGAGGCGGTTTGAACCTTGAGTCGAGTTGATATTTCTTTGCTTTGGGCCTGCGCTATAATGTCCTTAGCATCCAAATCTGCAGCAGCCGCAGCAGCCGCGACTACATCAATATCGCTGATGTGTTTCTGATCAACCCAGGCCGCTTTGAACAGCTGGTCTATTAATACTCGACGTTGGCTTTCGGGCATATCCGCTGATGAAGCTCGCAATGCCAACAGAGGATTAAACGGATGATGCTTCGGCACCGCTATAGGGACCTCTAGCAGAGAGGCTTTGCGGAGTATATTTTTACTCATCCACGCCCGCTTCGCTAAAATTTCCGCGGGGCCAACATTATTATGGGACTTCAACAGGCCCGCAAACAACACCGGAACAAACTCGATCTGCAGATCAAACTGCTTCTCCAAGACCGGCAGTTGTGTCCATGCTAAATAAGCATTATTTGAAATATAATCGAAATAAAAACGTAATTTTTTCAAATCAAAGCTCCAACTGATTTTATAAAGAAAGATCCAGCGACAGTTTCTGCAACGTCGGACCCAACGACTCCCAACACACCCAAGAATTTAGATATAGCTTTATATCTTGAATATTCTCTGGGCATTGCCACTTAAAAAGTCTGCTTTTGCCTGCTCACTCAAACCTAATTCATCAATCCCCTGGAGGGCTTTTTCTGGCATGATCATAGGGTAGTTGGTACCAAACAATACTTTTTTGCTACCGTGGCCACGCATAAACTCGACAAGGTTCTGGGGGTAGCGCTTTACGGTATACGCTGAGGTGTCTATAAATACATTTTCATGTTTTGTGGCTACCGCAATAGCTTCTTCCGTCCAGGGGTAACCAATATGGCCACCAACGATTTTCAACTCGGGAAAGTCTAGGGCAACTTGATCCAAGTAAATCGGCCGACCTACTTCCGAAGACATTAACGGACCGGTGTGCCCTATTTGAGTACAAAAAGGGATATCCAGTTCACAACATGCAGTATAAATTGGGTAAAAACGACGATCCGTAGGCGGCAGCTCGCACAACCAAGGCAATACACGAATTGCCTTGAAACCAAGTTCATCAACACAGCGGCGAATCTCGCGAACCGCCTCCATAGGTTTTGAAATATCCGCAGAGCCCACACCAATCAAACGGTCTGGCGCTTGGCTGACAAAGTTGGCGACCTCGTCATTTGAGATCAATACATTACGCGGAGCAATCCAGGCGCTGATCAAGCTTTTATTCACATTACCTTGATCCATCATTGCAACGGTCGCGGCTACCGGCAACTCCTCGGTCGGAGTTTCTGTTTTTGTCCATCGACGCAGCGAATCAAAAATCGGGTCTTGGGAGTGTCGAAGTGTCGGGTGTTGTGCCCATGCATCAATAATCATAATAATTCCTGCTAACAAGGTTTTGAGATATCTAAGAGCGCGCTAAAACGCCACGGCCTACATCTTTTGTTTCAAACTAAACTTCGTGAGTGCCATTCATGGCAGCACTGCACGCGTGGCACACTCGGTGAGAACCGGTATATGCCGTCGTAAATTTTGCGTGTCTTTTGCCGCCAACCATCGCCGGACCATCAATTGCGCAGGCCCAATTAACTGGCTAAAAAACATGTCGCGGATCTCGGGCCTAATTTTCTCGGCCTTAATTAAAGGGTCCCGCCATTGGGATATGCCCTCGGCAAAAAGGTTGTTCTCTTGGGTTTGAGCCTCGCGAATTGATGACAGCCATTCTGCCCGGGCCTGCTCAAAGAGAAATTGTGCCGCACCTCGATTATCGACCACCCACGAGATATGACTGGAGATCAAATATTCGATGCCCTCTGGGGCGCTCATGTCCAACCGTAAACCCGACAACAAGGCCTCGTGATAATCCTCCAACGCGTTTAAAAACAAGGCAGAGGCGATGCCTTCTTTGCTGCCGAAATGGTGAAACAAACTGCCATTTGAAACCCCCGACGCCGTACAAATTGCCGAGGTTGTCGTGGCTTCATAGCCTTTTTCATCAAAGCAGGCCAAGGCGGCCTGAAGAATCAATTGTTTTGCCGTTGCCAAATTTTATCCTCGACACTAATAAACGGTGAAAATGTTGTGCTGAGATCACTCGCCAACTGAGTTTTCAATCTAGGGAAAACACCCCAAGAAAACTAGAGCAACACTCCACCAAGTCAATTTAGAGTAATACTCCAATCTTTACAATTGACCATTTGTATCGCGCCGACAGACAAACTCTACCCGCCTATCAGATCTCCCATCGCCAAGTATGAATGGTATTATTCTTGGCGCAAAAAAAGGTCTAAATCCGCGTAAGTATTGGGGTTTCAGCATCAACAGGATACAATTCTCACCCTCACAACGTTACCAAGCAGCGGAGCTTCTAGACCCAGAAACTTTATGTAGTAAACGCTGCGATATAAAAATTATTCAAATAGAACAAGGGCATCACCATGCAATCAGTTAACGATAACGAAGAGATGAATCTATTCCGGGAAATGACAATCCGGTGCTTGGAGCAGGAAATATCGCCCCACTATGAACAATGGGAAGAAGAGCACGCTACCCCCAGGGGAATATGGAACACCCTTGGACAAGCAGGACTTTTAGGGCCAGACCTCCCCGAAATGTACGGAGCAGCTGAAACTTCATTTGAAGTTAGCCAAATGATTACCTATGAAATGTCTCGAATGGGTTTTGGAGGTTTATCGAGTGGTTACAATATTCATTCAAATATTGTGATGCCCTATATTTTGCATATCGGCACAGATCAACAGAAACAACAATGGCTACCCAAAATGGTCACCGGCGAGGTGCTCAGCGCGATAGCGATGACCGAACCCGGAGCAGGAAGCGACCTAGCAGGAATGACCACTAGCGCCGTAAAAGATGGTGATGACTGGGTACTTAATGGCTCAAAAGTATTTATCACTAACGGTATTTATGCCGATCTTGTTGTCGTTTGCGCTAAGACAGATCCGAATGCAGGATCCAAAGGCATTTCCCTCTTTTTAGTAGATACCACGCTTCCTGGTTTCAACCGAGGAAAATCTATTCGTAAAATAGGCCAGCATTCTAGCGATACCGCTGAATTGTTTTTTGAAAACATGCGCGTACCGGCAAATGCCTTACTTGGCGAGCCAGGCAAAGGCTTCGTCTACCTCATGCAAGAGTTGCCACGTGAGCGCTTAGGC
>Ga0105357_10002021_pt1 | contig 10885 bp, 6 predicted proteins | sample GOMGulsemesocosm_4_FD_83660 | JGI IMG/M metagenome (GOLD analysis project Ga0105357, IMG submission 83660) | Methane-oxidizing microbial communities from mesocosms in the Gulf of Mexico - GOM15B Gulf of Mexico | ecosystem: Environmental > Aquatic > Marine > Cold seeps | place: USA: Gulf of...
CTAGCCAACAAGCTGCAAATGCTGTCATTGCACTACTCCCTCCTGTTTTCAAATGTAAAGCGTAGGTAATATGCCTAAGAAAAACATGTCTAATAAAAAAAAACTTGCCCCGTTTGAATACCCCATTGCCTACTGTATTGCCGGAGTTGATGAAGTAGGCCGTGGACCTTTAGTAGGTGACGTTGTGACTGCCGCAGTTATTTTAGATCCCGACAACTCTATTGAAGGCTTGATGGATTCAAAAAAATTATCAGAAAAAAAAAGAACATTATTGTCACAAGAAATTAAAGATAAAGCGATTGCTTGGTCCGTTGGTCGGGCAAGCCCAGAAGAAATTGATACCTTAAATATTCTCCATGCCACGATGTTAGCAATGCAACGTGCGGTACAGGGATTAACGGTTTTACCGGATTATGTGCTAGTTGATGGTAATCGAACGCCAGCTTTTGCTAATAAACAAGGCCATATTAAGAGCCAAGCGGTGGTCAAAGGTGATGATCGTGTTGTTGAAATTAGTGCCGCCTCAATCGTCGCAAAAGTTACCCGCGATGAAGAAATGATTGCCCTTGATAAATTACACCCTGAATATGGTTTTGCTAAGCATAAAGGTTACCCAACTAAAGCGCATTTAGAAAAAATAATTGAATTAGGAGTACTTGATTGTTATCGCCAAAGCTTTAAACCCGTTGCCAGAGTATTAGGGCTTATTAAATGAGTAAAGAAGCTGTGTCAGAACCTAAATCAGAAATGATATCAACAGAACAAAATAACCAGCCTCGTTTTATTCACTTACGCGTACATAGCGATTATTCAATGTGCGATGGTTTAAAAAAAGTAAAACCTATTATAGCGCGCGCGGCAGAATTAAATATGCCTGCACTAGCACTGACTGATCAAACAAACCTTTGCGGCTTGGTCAAATACTACCATGCGGCTCACGGCGCTGGCGTTAAGCCTATTATCGGCTGTGATTTTTGGGTGAAAAGTGATGAGCTGAAGGATGAGTTATCTCGCTTAGTCATTTTAACCACCAATAATCAGGGCTATAAAAATTTAACTGAGCTGATCTCAAAAGCTTACATGCGTGGCCACTTGCAAAATAAAGCAGTGATTGATAAAGCATGGTTAATTGAATTTAAAGAAGGTTTGATCCTTCTTTCTGGTGCGAGAGAAGGTGATATAGGTAAAGCTTTATTGAAGGGTAATAATGAGCTTACGCTGAAAATGCTCGACTTTTATCAATGTCATTTTGATAATTGTTTTTATATTGAGTTAATCCGTACGGGCCGAAATGACGAAGAAAACTATCTACATCTCGCGGTTGAATTAGCTACCGAACATAATTTACCGGTAGTTGCTACTAATGAGGTGATGTTTCTATCGCCAGATAATTTTGATGCCCATGAAATTCGGGTGGCGATTCATGATGGATATACCCTTGACGATAAGCGCCGGCCTAAGCGTTATAGCGCTGAGCAATATTTACGCTCACAGGACGAAATGTGTGAGTTATTTAGTGATATTCCTGAAGCCCTAGCCAATACCGTCGAAATAGCTAAACGTTGTAATGTTACTGTACGTCTTGGTGAATATGTATTGCCAGATTTTCCCACCGAAGGGTTAGAGATTAATGACTTTTTTATCAAAGTTTCAGAGGAAGGTTTAGAAAGGCGCTTAACAAAATTATTTGATAGAGAAGCGGATAACTTCGCTGAAATACGTAAACCTTATGATGAACGCCTTAAAATAGAGTTAGAAGTTGTAAATAACATGGGTTTTCCCGGTTATTTTTTGATCGTCATGGAATTTATTCAGTGGAGTAAAGATAACAATATACCGGTAGGTCCTGGTCGTGGTTCAGGTGCAGGGTCTTTAATTGCCTATGCATTAGATATTACCGATCTTGATCCGCTTGAGTATGACCTACTGTTCGAGCGCTTCTTAAACCCTGAGCGAGTATCCATGCCCGATTTCGATATCGATTTTTGTATGGATAGACGTGATGAAGTTATTGATCACGTGGCTGAACTTTATGGCCGTGATGCGGTTTCACAAATTATTACTTTTGGTACCATGGCCGCGAAAGCCGTTATTCGTGATGTGGGTAGAGTACTTGGGCACCCTTACGGTTTTGTTGACCGAATTTCAAAACTCATTCCAGCAACACCCGGTATGACCTTAGCAAAGGCCTTTGAAGAAGAGCCAAAACTGCCTGAAGTATATGCACAAGATACTGAGGTTAAAGACCTTATTGATATGTGTCGCATTCTTGAAGGTACTACGCGAAATGCCGGTAAGCATGCGGGTGGTGTGGTTATTTCACCCACAACTATTACTGATTTTGCGCCACTTTATTGTGATGATGAAGGTAAAAACCCCGTCACTCAGTTCGATAAAAATGACGTTGAAGATGCTGGATTAGTTAAGTTTGATTTCTTAGGATTAAGAACCTTAACTATTCTGCAATGGGCCATTGAAATGGCTGATGTACAGCAACGTAAAGCGGGCAAAGAAGCCATTGATATCACCACTATCGACCTTGAAGATAAAGCGAGCTTTAAATTATTGCTTGCGGCACAAACCACGGCGGTGTTTCAGTTAGAATCCAGTGGCATGAAATCATTAATTGATAAACTCAAGCCCGACTGCTTTGAAGATATTATTGCCTTGGTGGCCTTGTTTCGTCCAGGACCGCTTCAGTCAGGCATGGTTGATAATTTTATTGAACGTAAGCATGGCCGTGAAGAAGTTAGCTACCCAGATGAAAAATGGCAGCATGAAGATTTAAAACCCGTATTAGAGCCAACTTACGGCATTATTTTGTATCAAGAACAAGTTATGCAAATTGCCCAAGTACTTGCTGGATACTCACTTGGTGGTGCAGACATGTTACGTCGTGCCATGGGTAAGAAAAAACCGGAAGAAATGGCGAAACAACGGGCAGGTTTTGAACAAGGCGCAAAAGATCGTGGTGTTGATGGCGAACTAGCGATGAAAATTTTCGATCTCGTGGAAAAATTTGCAGGTTATGGTTTTAACAAATCTCACTCAGCCGCTTATGCCTTAGTGTCTTATCAAACCTTATGGATGAAAACGCATTTTCCTGCGCCTTTTATGGCGGCGGTTATGTCAGCAGATATGGATAACACTGAAAAAGTGGTTATTCTGGTTGATGAATGTGACAACATGGGTATTGAACTACTGCCACCGGATGTAAATGCTGGCCAATATAAATTCACCGTTAATGATGCTAATCAAATTATTTATGGTATTGGTGCGGTGAAAGGTGTTGGCGAAGGGCCGATAGAAGCCATTATTACAGCGCGTCAAACGGGCGGCCCTTTTACCGATTTATTTGATTTATGTGCCCGTCTAGATTTGAAAAAAACCAATAAACGAATATTGGAAAAACTGATAAAATCAGGCGCGTTAGACGCATTAGGACCAACCTATAAACTAACGGCAGATGGTAAAGAATTCCCTCATAGGGCGGCTTTATTTGAAACTTTGCCAGAAGCGATGAAAGCTGCAGATCAACATGCTAAAGCTGAAGCCATTGGACAGAATGATTTATTTGGCTTAATCAATGATGAACAAACAGATTCTCGCCAAAGCTTTAAAAAGGTTAAAAAATGGCCCGAAGAAGTATGGCTTAATGGCGAAAAAGAAACCTTAGGTTTATATTTAACGGGTCACCCCATTAATCGCTATTTAAATGAAATTAAAAAATATGCTACGGGTCGCTTAGTGAATATGCAACCCACAGGTAGAGACAGGCAAGCTGTTGCTGTTGGGTTGGTCATTGGCGTACGTGTATTGGTGAATAAGCGTGGTCGCCGTTGGGCATTAGTGACTCTTGATGATAAAAGTGCTCGTATGGATGTACGTTTATTTCCTGATGATTACGATAATTTTGCTGAACTGCTTGAAACTGATGCTATTTTAGTTTGTAGTGGACAGGTCAGCTTTGATGATTACTCTGGAGGTAATACAATGACCGCCAGAGATATTATGACTATTGCCGATGCAAGAGAAAACTATGTTACTTCCTTGGATATTAAAATTAATAGGGCAACGATTAGTGAAAATTTCATTGAGCAATTTACACAGGCTTTAACACCCCACAAAGAAGGCACTTGTCCTATTAGGGTGTATTATCAGCGACAAGAAGCTCGCGGCATGTTAGAACTTGGCGTACAATGGCGAGTATCACCGGCTGATGTGTTATTATATGATTTAAAAGAATTATTAGGTGAAGAAAGTGTCACCTTGCAGTTTAAGTAGTTGAAATAAACTGATAAATTATTATAATCAATTATCTGTTGTTAACTTTTTGCTAATAACGAAAGTAAGTACAAATTTAAGTACACTTTTTAAGTACACTTTTTAAGTACAGAGAAACATATGTCATTAAATTTTTTAGATTTTGAACAACCTATTGCTGAACTGAATGCAAAAATTGAAGAGCTTGAGTTAGTAAATACCGGTCAAGAACTCGATCTTGATTTAGAAGATCAAATAGCGCAATTACGTGAAAAAAATAACGAACAAACTAAAAAAATATTCGCTAATTTAGATCCTTGGCAAACAGCGCGTGTCGCTCGTCATCCTCAACGCCCATATACGTTAGATTACTTACCGCGTATATTTACGGAGTTTGATGAATTAGCTGGTGACCGAGCTTATGCAGATGATAATGCTATTGTCGGTGGTACAGCGCGTTTAGATGGCAAGCCAGTAATGATTATTGGTCATCAAAAAGGTCGTTCTACTGTGGAAAAAGTAAAACGTAATTTTGGTATGCCTTGCCCTGAAGGTTACCGTAAAGCCTTACGCCTAATGGAAATGGCCGAACGTTTCAATATGCCAATCATCACTTTTATTGATACCCCTGGTGCTTATCCAGGTGTTGGCGCCGAAGAGCGTGGTCAGAGTGAGGCGATTGCCCGTAACTTAAAAGTTATGGCACGTTTGTCAGTTCCTATCATCTGTACTGTTATTGGTGAAGGTGGCTCAGGTGGCGCTTTAGCTATTGGTGTTGGCGATAAAGTTAATATGCTGCAATATTCTACGTACTCAGTAATTTCACCGGAAGGGTGTGCTTCAATTTTATGGAAAACGGCAGAAAAAGCACCGACAGCAGCAGAAGCTATGGGCATTACTGCAACGCGTATTAAAGAGTTAGCGTTAATTGATGGTGTTGTAGAAGAGCCTTTAGGTGGTGCGCATCGCGATATGGATCACATGGCAGCAATGCTTAAAGAAAGATTAAAAGTTGATTTGGCTGAATTAGAAAAATTAACCAAAGATGAATTAATTGATAAACGTTACGAAAAATTGATGTCATTTGGTTACTGTTAATTTTTTAAGTGGCGAATAACTTGTTTCTTAAAACTTTTATTCGTTATTTACCTTATTGATCATGCACATTATTGAGTCCGCACTTGTTAGTGCCATTAGTAAATATCCTAAAACATCACTAGTGATTGCCTACAGTGGTGGTGTTGACTCACAAGTATTGTTGCATGCCATAGCCAAGCTAAGGCATGCAAAAAAACTCCCCAATGCTATTACCGTCTGTCATGTTAATCACGGCTTAAGTATCAATGCGACGACATGGCAGAGCTTTGCAGAACAAGCATGTCAAAAACTCAACTTACCCTTTGTGGCATGTCCGGTTAATGTTCAACCACAAGTTCAACAATCATTAGAAGCCTTAGCCCGAGAGGCAAGATATCAAGCTTTACAATCTATTTATGACGAGCAATCGTTAATTACTACTGGCCATCACCGTGATGATCAAGCTGAAACGTTTTTACTTGCGCTTAAAAGAGGCTCTGGCTTAAAAGGCCTATCGGCAATGGCAGCAGAGACTAGGCAGGGCAAAGACATTTTTATACGCCCGTTGCTTAATATGTCACGCGCTGACATTGTTAATTATGCAAAAGAGCAGAAGCTTGATTGGATTGAGGATGAATCGAATAGCGACACACGATTTGATCGTAATTTTATCCGTCAAAAAATTATGCCATTGCTCAGTGAACGCTGGCCTAGTATTGCTCAAACCATTAATCGCAGTAGCCGCCATTGTTTAGAAGGGCAGTTATTGTTGAATGAAATGGCCGGACAAGATTTAGCGACTTGTCAGTTAAGTGAACAGTGTTTATCGGTGAGTGAGCTCAGCAAACTATCAACAGCACGTTTTAATAATTTACTACGCTATTTTTTAGCACAATATCATTATTTAATGCCAAGTACGGAGCAATTGGCACAAGTTTACCAACAGTTATTAGCCAAAGAGGATAAAAAACCTGCTATTAAAGTGGCTAACAATTATTTGCGTCGTTATAAAAAGGGCTTATATTTGACCGCTGACTTTGTTGATCTAAGTAACTGGCAAACAACGATTGATTGCTTTGATAAACTAACCTTAGCAATGGTAAACGTAATTGAACTACCTGACGGTTTAGGTAGACTCACTTTTTATAATAATCAGCCTTTTGGCGCATCAAATTCGGGCCAGCGAATAGCTTTACCGACTAAAGAACAAAAAGTAACAGTACGATTTTGTCACAACAATCCCATTTGCTTACCTGATTACCGTAATCATTCACGTAGTTTAAAAAAAATATTACAAGAGCTAAATATTCCGCCATGGGAGCGTAAACGTATCCCTTTTCTTTATTATGATGATCACCTAGTCTCTGCTATTGATCACTTTGTTTGCCAAGCCTTTGTTCCCGATATAAAGGCACCGAATGAAAATGAGGCAAGCATCACTGTTACTTGGGTTGATTAGGTTAAACAGAGTCACGATCAAGAATAGTTACGAGTAAGAAAAACCGTGCGTTCAATTAACTTTTATTAATGAAGTGATAACAGCCTACTTTTTAGCGCTAGCATTACATTTATCAAGAATAAGTAGCATGTTACAATAATATTATTGTGTTTTAATTAGGAATAACCATGGCAACCGAACAAGCATTGCAAAAACGTAGTAATAACTGTTGCGAGCTTTGCACAGCAACGATAAGTTTATCAGTATTTCCTGTGCCGCCAACAAGTGATTTAAGCGTGCAGCAATGTGTCTATATTTGTGAAAACTGTCAAGCTCAAATTGAAGGTAGTAATGCGTTAGACGTAAATCATTGGCGTTGTTTAAATGATAGCATGTGGAATCAAGAGCCCGCAGTACAGGTAATGTCTTATCGTATGTTGCATAAACTTTCAACCGAGAGCTGGGCACAAGACGCACTTGAAATGATTTATCTAGAAGATGAGGTAAGAACTTGGGCGGAGCAGGGCATAGCCGCTGAACAAACGGACGGTCCAACCCGGGATAGCAATGGGGCAGACTTACAAGATGGCGATAATGTTACGTTGATCAAAGATCTAAAAGTAAAAGGTGCTAACTTTACTGCTAAACAAGGCACTATGGTACGTGGTATTTCATTAACTGATAACCCAGAGCATATTGAAGGCAAAGTAAACGGAACACGTATTGTTTTGGTTGCAGCTTATTTGAAAAAAGCATAATTAAAAGTTTGTTGTAATACTAATAACATAGGCATTATTTGCCTATGTACTTGATTCAGTTTTAAAGGCAGATGAAATGTTGCTAATATAATTAACTATATAAAAAGTAGATTACCTATGCGTTTTGATTATCGAATTTTTTTTATTATTACCGCATTACTCTTTACCTTATCAGCTAGCTTAACGGTTATTAATTATGTTGAATCTATGGACTCAACCCGAAAACAATTAAAAAACAGCTCACTGCCATTAACTATCGATAATATTTACACTGAAATTCAAAAGCAGATCATAGAGCCCAATTTAATTTCCTCGATGATGTCTCATGACACCTTTATGAAAGATTGGCTTGCTAATGAAGAAAATGATGTTAAGCAAATAACCCAGTATTTAGAAACTATAAAAAACAAATATCAGATATTTACCACTTTCCTAGTATCAGAAAAAAGTCAAAACTATTATACCGCTAACGGACTGTTGGAAAAAATAACCTCTAATAATGAAAACAACACTTGGTACTTTAACTTCAAAGATAACCCCGAAAAAAGTGAAATTAACATTGATTCTAATGAGTTTATGGGGCAGTCATTGATCATGTTTATTAACCATAAAATATATAATGATGAACTTGATATGATCGGCGCAACAGGTGTCGGATTAAAAATATCTTACATTAATGGTATGCTCAAGTATTTTCGTCAACGATATGATTTTAATGTATTTTTTGTTGATGAATTCGGTGAGATTCTCATTGCTGAGCACGGAGTAAATGAACAAAAACAACTTAGTGGCCTTTCGGTATTAAAAAAATTAATGCCGGCTATAACCAGTAAAAAAAGACAGTTATTTGAATATAATCAATCGGGAGAGTCGTATTTGTTAACGACGAAATACATTGAAGAGTTAGATCTTTATTTACTTGTAGAAGCTAAAGTGGATAACTTTACTCAATCAGTCAGGGATGCTCTGTATTTTAATATCATTATCTCCCTATTAATTACTTTACTTATTACCGCAATAGTTCTTTTATATGTGAGAAACATTCACAGTAAACTTAATTATCTTGCCAATAACGATGCCTTGACAGGGTTACCTAATAGACGAACATTTTATAGTCAACTAGAGCACTTCATTTCACTTAAAGCACGCCGACAACAACATTTGTCACTTCTCTTTATTGATGTTGATGATTTTAAAATAGTTAATGATGCGCAAGGTCATGATGTTGGTGATAGTGTCTTAATTAATATAGCCACCACATTAAAATCAACGATAAGGCATACAGATTTTATTGCGCGTTGGGGTGGTGAAGAATTTATTATTTTATTAATTGATACACAGCTTGATAGTGCCCAATTGATTGCTGAACAGTTAAGAGAGAAAATTGAAAACAGCACTTGTTTACTTCAACACGCTAAGCAGAAAGTAACGGTTAGTTTAGGCATTGCTCAGGCAAGAGATCATGAAGATGTTGATTCACTATTTAAACGAGCTGACGATGCTTTGTACCAAGCAAAAAGAACAGGTAAAAACCGTATTGTCACCTCTAACTAACTGATAATTGTTTACTCTCGCCTTTTATTTATCGTCTGTACGTTAACTGCATAAGGATTAGAATAGACAGTTAAGCAGTATTATAAGAAGTTTTTTTTACTAGCTTAGCGGCGCAAGCAGCGAGCCTAAAATATCATCCGTTAAACTCAGTTTACTATCACTTACTTCTTCAGATAATAACGCTTTTGCTAATGCAGCTTTATTTTGCTGTATCTTTTGAATTTTTTCTTCTATTGAATTTTCTATAATATATTTGTAAACAAAAACAGGTTTATCTTGCCCAATACGATAGGCTCTGTCAGTGGCTTGGTTTTCTACTGCAGGATTCCACCAGGGATCAAAATGAATAACCGTGTCGGCTGCCGTTAAGTTTAAGCCTACGCCACCTGCACGTAAACTAATTAAAAATACCGGTACTTCACCCCGTTGAAACTTATCAACGACTTCTTGCCTTTTAGTGGTTGAACCCGTTAATTTAACATAACCAATACCGGCATCCACCAATTCTTCCTCTATTAAAGCAAGCATACTGGTAAATTGTGAAAAGATTAATATTTTACGACCTTCATCAATTTGTTCAGGTAAGGTTTCCATTAAATAATCAAGCTTAGCGGATTGATTTATTTTTTTAGCCCCTTCAAGTGATAACAACTTAGGGTGATTACAGACTTGCCTAAGTTTTAACAACGCGTCTAACACTTCTATCTGGCTACGTTTTAACCCTTTATCGGCAATGATATCTTTTAAGCGACTATCCATCGCTAAACGCACTGATTCATATAATTCAGCTTGTTTACCCTCAATACGCAAGGTTTGGATTATTTCCGTTTTCGGCGGTAGTTCAGTGGCTATTTTGTCTTTGGTTCTGCGTAAAATAAACGGCTTAATGCGCTGATTTAACAACTGCTTTCGCTCTAACTCACCGTGTTTTTCTATGGGTGTTCTAAATAGCTTGGTAAATTGCCTTTGCCCACCTAAAAAACCGGGTAGTAAAAAGTTAAATTGCGCCCAAAACTCGCCTAAATGGTTCTCCATTGGTGTACCGGTTAAGCACAATTTATGCTGCGCGTTAAGTGATAGAAACGCTTGGTATAATTTAGTTTTGGTGTTTTTTATGTAGTGGGCTTCATCGAGAATAAGGTAATAAAATTTTTGCTCACTATAAATATCTAAATCTTTAGTAATTAAGGCATAACTGGTAATGATGATATCAACCTGATGTTCATCGCTTTCAAATGCCTCAATACAGCCAAAGTGCTGATGACGCTTACTACCGTGTAATACTTGATAAGAAAGTTGTGGGGTAAATTTATCTATCTCATTAGCCCAGTTAAAAATAACACTGGTGGGTGCAACAATTAGTACCGGTTTATTAAGTCGGCCTTGCTGTTTTTCAATTAATAAGTGCGCCAAGGTTTGAATGGTTTTACCTAAACCCATATCATCAGCCAAAATACCATTTAACTGGTACTCACGTAAAAACTGTAACCAGTTTAGTCCTTGATGTTGATACACTCTTAACGTTGCATTTAAACCTTTAGGTATAGCAACAGAGGTTACTTCTTGAAAGTCTTTTAGTTTAGCCGCTAGAGCTCTTAATTTATTTGTGCCTTTTGCTATTACTCCTTGATCATCTAACATGGATAAGGTTTGATGACTTTGAAAACGCGATAGTTCCATCGTGCCATCTTTATTTAAGGCATTAGGCATAAATAGCTCAATAAACTGTTTTAATATTGGCTGTACACTTTGATAACGCAAGGCAACAAAATCACCATTGTCTAGATCAACATAA
>Ga0105357_10002024_pt1 | contig 10866 bp, 8 predicted proteins | sample GOMGulsemesocosm_4_FD_83660 | JGI IMG/M metagenome (GOLD analysis project Ga0105357, IMG submission 83660) | Methane-oxidizing microbial communities from mesocosms in the Gulf of Mexico - GOM15B Gulf of Mexico | ecosystem: Environmental > Aquatic > Marine > Cold seeps | place: USA: Gulf of...
ACAGTCATCTAACTCCATTGAGCCAATAGCATTACGCATAGTAGTCATCGCCAATTGAGTTACTGACATTTTATAATCAGTAATATTGTTAGTAGCCGCAGCTGCATCGGTAACTTTCATAAACAAAATACCATCAATATCTAAGGTGATATTATCTTTGGTAATCGCTGGTTGTGAAATTATTTCTAGTGATTGCTCTTTCAAATTGCGATCAGCAGCAACCAACTGCACGTAAGGGATAATAAAATTTAAGCCCGCAGATAAGGTTTTGCTGTATTTTCCTAACGTATAAACAACATAGCCACGATTTTGCGGGACAAAATAGATACCTTTTTTCAAAGTATACAAAATAACGATGGTTAGCCACAATACTGGGCTAGTTAGTATATTTTCTACGATGTTTTCCATATAGTCATATTCCTTAATGATAGTTACTTTCAACAAAGTAATCTAATTGACTCTAATCTTGAAAGCAACATAAATTCTGTATCAAAAAGCCCAATGTTAAGTACTTAATATTGGGCTTTAACAAAAATATCATACTTGCCTGATCAAAGACGAGCCGTATTATTCATTAATATAAGTACAACAATAATCAATAAGTGTTTTAGCTTTAATCTCAAATTCACTATTTGCTGGCACATAAAAAGACTCACCACTTTTAATAGTTTGCCACTGTGTAGCATCTGGCAAAAGAATTTCGCAATCGCCAGCAGTTATTTCCATTAACTCTTTTTCCTTAGTAGCAAATTTATAATCGCCCGGCATCATAATGCCCAACGTTTTAAAACTACCGTCGCTAAACGTAATTGTTCGACTAGTAACCTTACCGTCGAAATAAACGTTGGCTTCTGAGTTTATTGTTACATTACTAAATTCAGTCATGATTACCTCTCATTAAAAATTTTTAGTTTAACTAACTTTGTTCCATTAATTAATGGAGCGGATAAAAAAAAAGGTACAGAGCTATAAAGCTAGTACCTCTGTTTGCTTGGGAGTAATGCTATTGAGTTGCAATACGCTTCATGTCAGTCATGTAACCGCGAAGTTTTTTGCCAATAACTTCAACACCATGACTGCGAATTGCTTCATTTACTTCAATCAAACGGGCATTATCAACATTATTTGAACTGTCTTTTAAGCCTTCGCCTAATTCTTCAAGGCTTAACTTCGCAGTAAATCCTGCAAGAAGTGGTACAGCAGCATGAGTAAATAAGTAGTTACCGTATTCAGCCGTATCAGAAATTACTACGTTCATTTCGTATAGCTTGTTACGGGCAATACAGTTAGCAATTAATGGTGTTTCATGGAGTGACTCATAATAAGCAGATGCTTCAATGATACCTGAATCAACCATAGCTTCAAAAGCAAGTTCAACACCGGCTTTAATCATAGCTACCACAAAAATACCTTTATCGTAGTACTCTTGTTCGGTAATTTCAGTTTCACAATCAGCTGCTTGTTCAAATGAAGTTTCAGCGGTTTCTTCACGCCATTTTAATAAGTTAACATCATCATTTTTCCAATCTGCCATCATAGTTGCAGAGAAACGACCTTCAATAATGTCATCCATATGCTTTTGGAATAAAGGACGTAAAATTTCTTTTAATTCTTCAGCCATATCAAACGCTTTAATTTTAGCAGGGTTTGATAAACGATCCATCATGTTAGTGATGCCGCCATGCTTAAGACCTTCAGTAGTAGTCTCTAAACCGTATTGTAATAATTTACGCGCGTAAGCTGCGTCCATACCTTGAGCAACTAATTGCTTGTGACCTAAAACCGCAGCTGTTTGCAACATGCCACATAAAATAGTTTGTTCGCCCATTAAATCAGATTTAACTTCAGCGATAAAAGATGATTGTAAAACACCCGCTCTATCACCACCGGTAGCACTAGCATAAGCTTTAGCAATGGCTAAGCCGTTGCCTTGTGGATCATTTTCTGGATGAACTGCAATAAGCGTTGGCACACCAAAGCCACGTTTGTATTCTTCACGTACTTCAGTACCCGGACATTTAGGTGCAACCATCACAACCGTAATATCAGCACGTACTTTCATACCTTCTTCAACGATATTGAAACCATGTGAATAAGCTAATGTTGCCCCTTGCTTCATTAACGGCATTACCGCTGTAACAGCTGACGTATGTTGCTTATCAGGTGTAAGGTTTAACACTAAGTCTGCTTGAGGGATTAATTCAGCATAGTTACCAACAGTAAAACCATTTTCAGTAGCCCATTGGTAAGACTGACGTTTCTCAGCGATTGCTGAATCACGTAAAGCATAAGAAATATTTAAACCAGAATCACGCATGTTCAAACCTTGGTTTAAACCTTGTGCACCACAACCTACAATAACAATGTTCCAATCTTTGATGAAGTTACAGCCATCACTGAATTCTTCACGTTTCATAAAACGACATTTGCCTAATTGGCCAAGTTTTTCGCGTAAACTTAAGGTATTAAAATAATTGCTCATGGTATTTCCTAGTATAATTTAAAATCAGTAATCTGAAATGGGTAGCCGTAACCCTCATGTTCTAATAAATGAGAGTCTGCTAATTTAATTATCAAGATTCCAGCGTTAGCCACAACTGGAATGACAATTCACTTTGATGAAAACATCATACGCTAACAATCATATTGCAAAAAGTGATATATTTGCATTAACATATTGCAGTTTACGCAATTCACTGACATTACAAAACTAAAAGCAACAGATTTACACTACTATTATATGCCTCAATAAGGGATTGACAGTTATGAACCAAAAATCATTAGCCATGTTTATGCATTTAAGTCACACATTACATTTTGGCAAAACGGCACAAGCGTTTCATATTAGCCCTTCTACACTCAGTAGAGCTATTCAACGGATTGAGCATGAGGTCAGTATTGAGCTATTCTTACGTGACAATCGTACTGTAGTACTGACTGAAGCAGGCAAAAAATTTCAACACTACGCACAGCAGCAAGCTGAGCAATGGCAACTATTTAAACAATCGTTAGATGAAACACAGCATGTACTGACCGGAAAACTGAGTATCTATTGTTCGGTAACTGCCGCCTACAGTCATTTACCACCCTTGCTAGAACGCTTTCGTCAACAACATCCCTTAGTCGAAATTATGCTCACCACCGGTGATGCTTCTGATGCCTTAGAGCAAGTACAAAATAAATCGGTGGATTTTGCTATTGCTGCCAACCCTGAAAATTTACCCCGTAGTGTGTACTTTCAACACCTTGCTACCATTCCATTAGCCGTTATAGCACCCACGATGAATTGCATAGTGCAACAGCAACTTAATGAAAGAATACTACCGTGGTCAGAGATCCCATTCATCTTGCCTGAGCATGGTCCAGCACGAAATCGCTTTGAGCTTTGGTATCGTAAAAAACAACAAGGTAAAGCCAATATTTACGCAACTGTTTCGGGTCATGAAGCACTTGTGAGTATGGTGGCACTGGGCTGTGGCGTTGGCATAGTGCCTCAAGTGGTAGTAGAAAATAGCCCAGTGAAAGATCGCGTAAAATATTTGGCCAATGTCGGCGAGATAACACCTTTTGATTTAGGCATTTGCTGTTTAAATCAAGGTAAAAGCCAACCACTAATCAAAGCTTTTTTCAATGCTATCGCCTAATCCTATGGTTTAATCGCAATTAAAATAAATAACCGTTCATTCTAAGGTGGTCTAAATATTCAATACCTGCGTTGCTTTCATTCCAATAGCTAGCTATTGCTCAATCAGGTGCCTTGTTATTAAAATTTATCCTCACTTATAATTGATCACTTACTTAATTCAATTGGTATAACGCTATCCGTTAACCGAATTGGTTAAGTGTTTTAATAATCGGTCCATTGCCCTGTAAGACAATGCTTCAATTAGATGTTCATGTAAAATATGCTCACTGTTTACCATATCTGCTAACGTGCGTGCAATTTTTAAAATCTTATGATGAGCACGTGTAGATAACCCTAACTTCTCTACCGCCAACTCCAAAAACTCATTATCATCGACCGTTAAATGACAGTATTTTTTTAAATCACTTGTTCCTAAGTGTGCATTTGCAGCTCCTTGACGACAAATTTGACGCTGCCTACATGCTTGTACTCGTTGCTGTACAACTTCGCTGGTTTCATTTAATTGAGTATCATTGGACCAAGTACCCCGGGGTAAACGCGCCACTTCAATTTGAATATCAATTCTATCGAGGAATGGACCAGATAGTCGGTTCAAATAGCGAAGCACTTGCTCAGGGGTACTACGATTATCATTAAAAAACCCTGTAGGGCTTGGATTCATCGCAGCAATCAATTGAAAACGCGCAGGAAAACACTGTTTATGCATAGCACGTGAAATAGTGACTTCGCCTGACTCCATCGGCTCACGTAAAACATCTAATACTTTGCGTTCAAATTCAGGCAATTCATCTAAAAACAACACACCATGATGCGCCAGTGATATTTCTCCCGGTTTAGGCTGACTGCCACCGCCGACGAGTGCTGCTGATGATGCAGTATGGTGTGGCGCACGAAACGGCCGTGTCAGCCATGATTTGGCATTAGTATTTTGGTTACTAATTGATTGAATGGCGGCAACATCTAAAGCCTCTGTTTCAGTCATTTTAGGCAAAATTCCAGCTAAACGGCTTGCTAGCATAGTTTTTCCTGTTCCTGGCGGGCCAATAAAAAGTAGATTATGATTACCGCTAGCTGCAATTTCCAAGGCACGTTTAGCAAGAGGCTGTCCAATAACGTCACTAATATCTAGGTGGTTTTTTGTATCGATATTTTCAATAGGTTTTTCGAGTACAAACGGCAGTAATGTCTGCCGTGCAAAATGAGGATAAAGCTGTGTTAAATGTTCAACAGCATGAATTTTAGCTTGTTTTACCCAACTTGCTTGTTCACTGTTTTGGTCTGGTAATATCAGCGTCCTCTTACTTTCACAACAAGCCATCGCCATGGGGATTTCTCCAACAATAGCCCTCAACTCTCCCGACAGTGCTAACTCTCCAGCAAATTCATACTGTGCTAAATCAACTTGTGGTAATTGTTGCGAGGCGGCTAAAATACCGACAGCAATAGGTAAATCAAAACGACCTCCTTCTTTGGGTAAATCTGCCGGTGCTAAATTAATAGTTATACGTTTAGCGGGAAATTCATAACCGCAATTAATGATGGCACTACGTACTCTGTCTTTAGATTCTTTCACCGACGCTTCAGGTAAACCAACAATGTGAAAAGCAGGTAAACCATTAGCTAAGTGCACTTCAACGGTTACTAAAGGAGAATCTAAACCAACGCGGGCGCGGCTATAAACACAAGAAAGTGACATAATAATTCCATTTATTTTTAATCCAATTTTTAAGTATAGCCATATATTATTTATTTTTCTAATTTAACCCCTTCCTCGTAGCTTTTACTTAATAGAATAGCGCTAAAAAACAAAAAAAAAGCTTGCTCAAATCATTAGAGCTATGGTACTAATAAAATAAGAGCGAAATTATGGTAGTAAGTAGTCAATTTAAAAAACACATTAAATAGCCTACTGAATTAGTCAATATAAAAAAAACATAAGAAAAAAATGCAAAAATTTAACTCAATTATTAATTTGATTATAAGAAAAATTCTCGTCGTGGTGATTATCAAATTACCTCGAGGGTTTTCATTGAGCTAAAAAAAGCAAAACTGAAATACTAACCCTCGCTTCGAAAGAATCGAGGGTTTTCTGTTTTTTAGCAATAAACTTTGCAAAAAAAAACAGAAATAAATTAACATTACTTTTAGACAACAGAATTTGGAATTATCATGACCGACAACAAGCCTTTAACAGGTGGCGGATTACTATTTAAAATACTAGAGCAGCATGGTGTAGAACATGTTTTTGGTTACCCTGGTGGAGCCATCATGCCCATTTACGATGCTCTCGTTGACAGCAATGTTCAACATTTCTTATGCCGTCATGAACAAGGTGCTTCATTTTCAGCTATCGGTTATGCCCGAGCTTCTGGGAAGGTAGGTGTTTGCATGGCAACATCAGGTCCCGGAGCAACAAATTTAATCACGGGCTTAGCTGATGCCCTTGCTGACTCTATTCCTATTGTAGCGATTACGGGTCAAGTACCTACCGCAGCTATGGGTAGTGATGCTTTTCAAGAAACTGATATTTTTGGTTTATCTTTAGCCTGTACTAAACATTCTTTTCAAGTCACTGACATTAATGATTTAGAAAAAGTATTACACCAAGCATTTGCCATTGCACTGGAAGGTCGTCAAGGGCCCGTATTGGTCGATATCCCAAAGGATATTCAAACTGCAGCTGTTGAGCAAACATTTACCAAAGTTTCCTCATTAAAAAATAAAATAACGTTGCCACTAACTGATATCACTAAAGCGCTTGATTTATTAACCCATGCCAAAAAACCTATTTTATATGTTGGTGGTGGTGTAGGTATGGCCAACGCTATTGAGGAAGTAAGAAACTTTGCTGATAAAACAGGTTTACCATCGGTTTCCACCTTAAAAGGTTTAGGCGCAATACACCCCGATAATGAAAATTATCTAGGAATGCTTGGTATGCACGGCACTAAAGTGGCTAATTTAGCCGTGCATGACTGTGATTTATTAATTGCTGTTGGCGCCCGTTTTGATGACCGTGTAACCGGTAAGTTGGACCAATTTGCTCCCGGAGCTAAGGTAATTCATTTTGATATTGATACGGCTGAAATTAATAAACGTAGAACTGCTGATGCGCCTATTCTAGGTGACTTAAAAGAAAACCTACCTTTATTGACTCTGTCATTAAACATTCAAGACTGGCAAAAACAAGTTCAACAAATGAAAGAAAATTGCGCTTGGCGATACGATCACCCAGGTAATAGTATTTTTGCCCCCGCAGTATTAAAAGAAGTTAGCGATTTAATGCCTGAAAATACCTGTGTTACCACCGATGTAGGCCAGCACCAAATGTGGGCAGCACAACACATGAGTTTTGATGACCCTAGTAATTTTTTAACCAGTGGTAGTATGGGTACGATGGGTTTCGGTTTACCCGCAGCTATAGGCGCACAAATCAGCCGTCCTCACGATACCGTCATTCTGGTCTCAGGTGACGGCTCTATCATGATGAATGTACAAGAATTAGCCACAATTAAACGCTATCAAATTCCCGTTAAAATAATCCTTATAGATAACGCTAAACTTGGTATGGTTCGCCAATGGCAAGACTTATTTTTCAAAGGTCGCCTAAGCGAGACTGACTTATCTGACAACCCTGACTTTATTATGTTAGCAACCGCTTTTGATATTAAAGCCAAACAAATCACACAAAAAAGTGAGGTTACCACTGCTATCAAGGAAATGTTAGATCATGATGGCGCTTATTTACTACAGGTTAAAATAGATGAAAAAGACAACGTTTGGCCTTTAGTGCCACCTAATAGTGCTAACAATGAAATGATGGAGAGTGCGTAGCATGAACCCTATAACTATGAACAAGTATAAATTAATCATCATGACTGATGACAAACAAGTAGTACTTGAACGAATTTTACAAGTCACTCGTTACCGTGGGTTTCTAATTAACGGTATGACTGCGCAAGTCAATACAGGGACTAATGTTGCGACAATTGAACTACTGGTCAGTAGCGATCGTCCTATTTCACTTTTAATTGACCAAATAAACAAACTGGTCGACATCAAGAGTGTTGCAGTAGACAATAGCGCGTCACAACTTTGCAGCGCATAAATTGCACGCGCTATTAGTTTAATAAATCATATCGCACCTAGGCTGGCTACATCGAAATAGATGTTCAATATGTCAGCCAAAAATAGTAACAAATTTAGGAAAAGAAAATGGCAAAAATAAATGCAGACTTAATTTGGTTTAACGGTAAACTTATGCCGTGGAAAGATGCAACCGTTCATGTAATGAGCCATGCCCTACATTACGGTTCGTCTGTATTTGAAGGTATTCGCGCCTATGAAACCCATAAAGGAACCTGTATTTTTCGTTTAGAAGATCATATTGAACGTTTATTTAATTCCGCAAAAATTTATCGTATGAATATCCCTTACACACAAACCGAAGTAATCCAAGCTTGTAAAGATTCAGTTGCCAGTAATAACTTAAAATCTGCTTACTTACGACCGCTAGCTTTCTTAGGTGATATTGGCATGGGGCTTCGTGCGCCTGCCGATGTTAAGGCCGATTTAATGATTGCTGCCTTTAGCTGGGAAGCATACTTAGGTGCTGATGCCATGGAAAAAGGCGTTGATGTTGGTGTATCAAGCTGGAATCGTATTGCCCCGAATACTATTCCAACCGCCGCAAAAGCGGGTGGTAATTACTTATCTTCACAACTAATTTCAGGTGAAGCACATCGTCATGGTTATACCGAAGGTATTGCCCTTGATGTACACAATTATGTCAGTGAAGGTGCAGGACAAAATTTATTCTTAATTCGTAAAGGCATTATTTATACACCGCCAGGTTCTTGTTCTATTTTACCTGGTTTAACGCGTGATACGGTTATTACTTTAGCCAACAGCTTAGGTTATGAAGTACGTGAAGAGTTAATCGCGCGTGAAGCACTTTACCTTGCCGATGAGTTTTTCATGTGTGGTACTGCCACTGAACTTGTGCCAGTGAGTACTGTTGATGGTCTGAAAGTAGGCTCAGGCGCTCGCGGCCCAATTACTAAAGCGTTACAAGACGCTTTCTTCGGTATTTTTGACGGTACTACAGCAATACCTGATGGTTGGTTGGACCCTGTTACATAAAGCGGTTTTCTTAACCTAATTCCCAGCTTCCTCATGGATTGCGCTATATTGATACATGGGGTTGCAGACACTAAATGAAATAAATTTCATTTTTAAAAACATTTCGACACCGTTTGTTATAAATGCTTTTAAAAATAAAATCCCCTTACTTCACATGGAAACCAACGTCATGCCTAAATTAAGATCTGCAACTTCTACCCAAGGCCGTAATATGGCTGGTGCTCGTGCCCTTTGGCGCGCAACAGGCATGACAGATGGCGATTTTGGTAAACCTATTATCGCAGTAGTAAACTCTTTTACTCAATTTGTGCCTGGTCATGTGCATTTAAAAGACATGGGGCAATTAGTTGCTGGGGCCATTGAAGAAGCAGGCGGTGTTGCTAAAGAATTTAACACCATTGCTGTTGATGACGGTATTGCCATGGGCCATGCTGGTATGCTTTATAGCTTACCCTCACGTGATTTAATCGCTGATTCGGTTGAATACATGATTAACGCACATTGTGCAGATGCCATGGTATGTATTTCCAACTGTGACAAAATCACCCCTGGTATGTTGATGGCGGCAATGCGCTTAAATATTCCGGTAATATTTGTTTCAGGTGGTCCAATGGAAGCAGGTAAAACTAAACTTTCAGATCAAATTATCAAACTCGATTTAGTTGATGCTATGATTCAAGGTGCTGATCCAAAAGTATCTGACGAGCAATCTGATCAAGTAGAACGTTCTGCCTGTCCAACATGTGGTTCATGTTCTGGTATGTTTACTGCTAACTCAATGAACTGTTTGGCCGAAGCCTTGGGGCTAGCCTTACCGGGTAATGGCTCTATGTTGGCAACTCATGCTGATAGAAAGAAATTATTTTTAGATGCTGGTAAACAAATTGTTGAATTAACTAACCGTTATTACCAAGATAACGATGAGTCAGCACTACCACGTAATATTGCCAACAAAGATTCATTTGCAAATGCTATGTGTTTAGATATTGCGATGGGTGGTTCAACTAATACCATCTTGCATTTACTGGCAACAGCACAAGAAGCCGAAATAGATTACACCATGGCAGACATGGATAAATTATCACGCATTGTGCCGCAGTTATGTAAAGTCGCACCATCAACGCCTGAGTACCATATGGAAGACGTGCATCGCGCCGGTGGTGTAATCGCTATTTTAGGTGAGTTAGCCCGTGCTAACTTATTAAAAACAGATGTGCCTAATGTTTTAGGTACTACGTTAGCTGATGTAATCGCCAAATATGATATTACGGTTACCGATGATGAAGACGTTAAAAAGTTCTACCGTGCAGGCCCTGCTGGCATTCGAACCACTAAAGCATTTAGTCAAGATTGTCGTTGGGATACCTTAGATGATGACAGAGCTAATGGCTGTATTCGTAACCTTGAAAATGCCTTTTCAACAGAAGGTGGCTTAGCCGTACTTTCAGGTAATATCGCTGTAGACGGTTGTGTTGTTAAAACTGCCGGTGTAAGTGACGATAATTTAGTATTTACCGGTCCTGCACATATTTTTGAAAGCCAAGATGATGCAGTAGCCGGTGTTTTAGACGGAAAAGTAGTCGCTGGCGAAGTTGTCGTGATTCGTTATGAAGGCCCTAAAGGCGGACCAGGCATGCAAGAAATGCTTTACCCAACCACTTACTTAAAGTCTATGGGTTTAGGTAAAGCCTGTGCCTTATTAACTGACGGTCGTTTCTCAGGTGGTACTTCTGGTTTATCCATTGGTCATGTTTCTCCTGAAGCAGCTGACGGCGGTACAATCGCCTTAGTTGAACAAGGCGATATCATTCATATTGATATTCCTACACGTGAGATTACCTTACAAGTACCTGAAGCTGAACTAGATACGCGACGTGCTGCGATGGAAGCAAAAGGCAAACAAGCTTGGAAGCCAAAAAATCGTGTTCGCCCAATCAGTTATGCATTGAAAAACTACGCTATGCTAGCCACCAGTGCAGACAAAGGCGCCGTGCGTAACCGTGCTCTTTTAGATGGCTTAGTTGATAAATAACGATTAATTTAAACTAAACATTAATGATGAGAGCGTCCAGCGATTG
>Ga0105357_10002027_pt1 | contig 10864 bp, 8 predicted proteins | sample GOMGulsemesocosm_4_FD_83660 | JGI IMG/M metagenome (GOLD analysis project Ga0105357, IMG submission 83660) | Methane-oxidizing microbial communities from mesocosms in the Gulf of Mexico - GOM15B Gulf of Mexico | ecosystem: Environmental > Aquatic > Marine > Cold seeps | place: USA: Gulf of...
CGCAGGCGTGCGCCATTTCGACGGTGCGACGAGTAACGTCCACGTTGTATTCGTAGCTGGTGGGCGTCTTGCCGTCTTCACCCAGTGAGCCGTCCATCATCACCGAGGAGAAACCCAGCTGGATGGAGCGCTGGCACACCGAAGGGCTGGTGCCGTGGTCCTGGTGCATACACACCGGAATGTGCGGAAACTCTTCGATCGCGGCCAGAATCAGGTGACGCAGAAAAGGTGCGCCAGCGTACTTGCGGGCACCGGCCGAGGCTTGCACGATCACCGGGGAGTCGGTCTTGTCGGCCGCTTCCATGATGGCGCGCATCTGCTCCAGGTTGTTGACGTTGAACGCGGGCACGCCATAGCCGTATTCGGCGGCGTGGTCGAGCATCTGGCGCAGGCTGATCAGGGCCATAATCTATTTCTCCATAAAAAAGTTGTCATGGCGACAAGCTGCTAGCCTCAAGTGGCAAGCTGCCCGGTACATTCGGACAGTTTACTCGTCTCGCTTGAGCTTGGTCACCCCTTGCGCCCGGCTTGGCCGCAAGGGGGCAGCTTATCGTTTGCTTCTTTGCAGCAATTCGCGTGAAGCTGAATTTATTGCGCGCGCGACTCCAGTACTTCTACGGCGGGCAACACCTTGCCCTCGACAAACTCGAGGAAGGCACCACCACCGGTGGAAATATAGGAAATCTGCTCGGCCACGCCGTACTTGTCGATAGCCGCCAGAGTGTCGCCACCGCCGGCAATCGAGAAGGCCGGGCTCTCGGCAATCGCCAGCGCCAGCGCTTTGGTGCCTTCGCCGAACTGATCAAACTCGAAGACGCCAACCGGGCCGTTCCACAAAATGGTGCCGGAGGCCTTCAGCAGCTCGGCGAACTGCGCGGCCGTCTGCGGGCCGATGTCCAGAATCATGTCATCGTCGGCAACATCCGCGACCAGCTTGATGCTGGCTTCGGCGTCTTCGGCAAAGGCCTTGGCAACGACGACGTCAACTGGCAGCGGCACGCTGACCTTGGCGGCAATCGCCTTGGCGGTATCCAGCAGGTCGGCCTCGTAGAGTGACTTGCCGACCGGCAGACCGGCAGCGGCAAGGAAGGTATTGGCAATACCGCCACCGACGATCAGTTGATCGCATTTTTCCGACAACGCATTGAGCACGTCCAGTTTGGTCGACACCTTGGAACCCGCCACGATGGCCGCCATCGGGCGCGCCGGCTTGTCCAGCGCCTTGGCCAGCGCGTCCAGCTCCGCCGCCAGCAGCGGGCCGGCGCAGGCGACTTTGGCAAACTTGGCAACGCCGTGGGTAGAACCCTGCGCGCGGTGGGCGGTGCCAAAGGCGTCCATCACAAAGACATCACAGAGCGCAGCGTATTCCTGCGCCAGAGTATCGGTATTTTTCTTTTCGCCCGGATTGAAACGGACATTTTCCAACAGTACTACCTCGCCAGGCTCTACGGTCACGCCGCCCAGGTAGTCGCGGATCAGCGGGACTTCACGGCCCAATGCCTTGCTCAGGTAGGCAGCGACCGGGGCCAGACTGTTCTCTTCGCTGAACACGCCTTCTTCCGGGCGACCCAGGTGCGAGCACACCATGACCGCTGCGCCCTTCTCCAGCGCCAGCTTGATGGTCGGCAGCGAGGCAAGAATACGTGCATCGCTGCTCACCTGGCCGTTCTTGACCGGCACATTGAGGTCTTCACGAATGAGTACACGCTGGCCTTTCAGGTCCAGCTGATTCATGGTCAGTACGGTCATTTCCCGCTCCTTGATTGGTTAACTGTCAAAACTCGAAATCTAGTTTGCCGCGCCAACCGACTTCAGCGCTCACGCTGCAGCCAATAGCCGGCGACATCCAGCATGCGGTTGGCAAAGCCCCATTCGTTATCAAACCAGACCAGCAGATTCACCAGTCGCGGGCCGGACACCCGAGTCTGGCTGCCATCGACAATCGCTGAATGCGGATCGTGGTTGAAGTCACAACTGGCATGCGGCAGCTCGGTGTAGTCCAGCAGGCCGGCAAGCGGCCCTCGAGCAGCCTCACGCAACAGGCGGTTGACCTCCTCAGCACTGGTATCGCGCGCGCAGAGCAAGGTGATGTCCAGCGCAGACACGTTCACCGTGGGCACCCGCACCGCCTTGGCCTGAATACGCCCTGCCAGTTCCGGCAACAAACGCTCGATCCCCCGCGCCAGCCCGGTAGAAACCGGAATGATCGACTGAAAGGCCGAGCGCGTGCGCCGCAAATCACTATGGTGGTAGGCATCAATCACCGGCTGATCGTTCATTGCCGAATGAAGGGTAGTGATCGAAACCTGCTCCAGTCCCAACTGCTCGTTCAGCAGTTTGAGTAAGGGCACACCGCAATTGGTGGTACAGGACGCATTGGATACCAGCCGCGCATCGCTCGGCAGCTGTTGGTGATTTACGCCGTAAACCAGTGTGGCGTCCACCGCTTGCTCACTGGCCATCGGCTGCGAAAACAACACCCGTGGCACACCCGCATGGACAAAACGCAGGCCCTGCTCGCGTGTGGTGTACTGCCCCGAACACTCCAGCAGCAGGTCGATACCCAGCCCTTGCCAGTCAACGCCTTCCGGCTCGGACTGGCGCAGCACCTGAATATCCTGACCCTCCACCCGCAGGCAGTCGCCATCGAGCCGCACCTCGCCGGGAAAGCGGCCATGGGTGGAGTCGAAGCGAGTGAGGTATTCAATACTGTCGCGATCGGCCAAGTCATTCAGCGCGACTATCTGCAGCTCAGCGTCGCCGCGCTCGTGCAAGGCACGCAGCACACAGCGGCCGATGCGGCCATAGCCGTTCAGGGCAATGCGATAGGGTGCACGGGGCGCTGATAACATAGGGAGGTTTCTGATCCTGGCGTCGATTGAAAAGCCACAAAACGCTGAAGGCTGCCTGCTGGAAGGGGCGCTGGTGCAGGGATGCGCAGGCGGGGCAACAGGTCGACCATTCGACCCACCTGCGCAATACCCTGCTGACAGCGTTTGACCGTCAGCGGCGGCTATCAGTCTTCCAGCAGCTCTTCAGCTGCCAGCAGTACATTCTGCAGCGTAAAGCCAAACTCCTCGAACAGGGCATTGGCCGGCGCCGACTCACCGAAGGTCTGCATGCCGATGATGCGGCCGTCGAGGCCAACGTACTTGTACCAGAAGTCGGCATGCGCCGCTTCGATGGCGATGCGGGCGCCCACTTCCAGCGGCAATACGGCCTGCTTGTACTCGGCATCCTGCTGGTCGAACACGCTGGTAGACGGCATGGACACCACGCGCACCTGCTTGCCCTGTTCGGTCAGCGCAGCCCAGGCCTCTACGGCCAGACCCACTTCCGAACCGGTAGCAATCAGGATCAACTCTGGCTCGCCGGTGCAATCCTTGAGCACGTAGCCACCGCGCGCCACATCGGCCAGCTGCGCAGCGTCACGCTCCTGGTGCGGCAGATTCTGGCGCGAGAACACCAGCGCGCTGGGGCCGTCAGCACGCTCGAGCGCGTACTTCCAGGCAACTGCGGACTCGACCGCGTCGGCCGGACGCCAGGTATCCAGATTCGGCGTGCCACGCAGGCTGGCCAATTGCTCAACCGGCTGGTGGGTCGGACCGTCTTCGCCCAGGCCGATAGAGTCGTGGGTATAAACGTGGATAACACGCTGGCGCATCAGTGCCGACATGCGCACCGCGTTGCGTGCGTACTCCATGAAGATCAGGAAGGTAGCGCCATAGGGCACAAAGCCACCGTGCAGCGCGATACCGTTCATGATCGCGGTCATGCCGAACTCGCGCACGCCGTAGAATAGATAGTTGCCGGAAGCGTCTTCCGCACTCACGCCCTTGCAGCCCTTCCATAGGGTCAGGTTGGAGGCCGCCAGGTCGGCAGAACCACCCAGCAGCTCGGGCAACAGCGGGCCGAAGGCATTCAGCGTGTTCTGGCTAGCCTTGCGGCTGGCAATGGTTTCGCCCTTGTTGGCGACATCCGCGATGTAGGCAGCGGCCTGCTCGCTGAAGTTGGCCGGCAGCTCACCACTCAGGCGGCGCAGCAACTCGCTGGCCAGCTCAGGGAAAGCAGCCTGGTAGGCGGAAAACTTATCGTTCCAGGCTGATTCGGCGCGGGCACCAGCCTCATGGGCGTCCCACTCGGATTTAATGTCGGCGGGAATCTCGAAGGCCGCGTGCGGCCAGTTGAGGGCCTCACGGGTAGCAACGATTTCAGCCTCGCCCAGCGCGGCGCCGTGCGACTCCTCCTTGCCCTGCTTGTTCGGCGAACCGAAACCGATAATGGTCTTGCAGCAGATCAGGGTCGGCTGCTCAGTGTTCTTGCGGGCTGTCTCGATTGCGGTCCTGATCTCGTCGGCGTCGTGGCCATCGACGTTGCGGATCACCTGCCAGCCGTAGGCTTCAAAGCGCTTGGGTGTGTCGTCGCTGAACCAGCCTTCCACTTCGCCGTCGATGGAAATGCCGTTGTCATCGTAAAAGCCGATCAGCTTGCCCAGGCCCAGCGTGCCCGCCAGCGAGCACACCTCATGGGAGATACCTTCCATCAGACAGCCATCGCCCATGAACACATAGGTGTTGTGGTCTACCACGGCGTGGCCATCGCGGTTGAACTGGGCGGCCAGCGTCTTTTCCGCGATCGCCATACCGACAGCGTTGGCGATCCCCTGGCCAAGCGGGCCGGTGGTGGTTTCGACACCGGGGGTATAACCGTACTCAGGGTGGCCCGGAGTTTTGCTGTGCAGCTGACGGAAATTCTTGATGTCATCGATGCTGACGTCATAGCCAGTCAGGTGCAGCAGGGAGTAGACCAGCATGGAGCCATGCCCATTGGACATGACAAAGCGGTCACGGTCGGCAAAATTGGGGTTAGCCGGATTGTGCTTGAGGTAGTCGCGCCACAGGACTTCGGCGATATCCGCCATCCCCATGGGCGCGCCGGGGTGGCCGCTATTGGCTTTCTGCACAGCATCCATACTAAGGGCACGGATGGCATTGGCTCGGTCACGACGGCTGGGCATGGACAACTCCTGTGGCTAACAAGGCATGGGCAAGCAACCGCAGCAGGCGGCTGGCCGGAAAATAAGGCGGGCATTTTCGCGCAAACGGCGCCGACGGGCAATGAAAACCCCATGACGCCTTGCGTAAAGCCCCGACCAGCCAGACGAATGGCCACCAAAATCTATATCAAAACTTTTTGATATAGACCTTGCGAGCACCCCATATCGCCACTACACTGCCCCACATGAACCACATTGCGCGGATTGATACCGCCCTTCACAGCCCCACGGATGCCCTGGCCACCTTTTGCAAGGCGACCGGCGACAGCCTGCGGCTGGATATTTTGCGGGTGCTGCGCAACGACTCTTTTGGCGTACTGGAATTGGCGCAGATCTTCAGCATGCGCCAATCAGGCATGAGCCATCACCTCAAGGTGCTCGCCAACGCTGGCCTGGTCAGTGCGCGCCGTGAAGGCAACTCAATCTTCTATCGCCGCAGCCTGCCGACCCCGGAGGTCAGCTGGCCCCAGTTACACGCGCAGCTGCTGGCCGAGCTGGACGCGCTGCCAGCCGACCCGGCTCAGTTGGCCGCCATCAGCCAGATACACGGTCAGCGTGCCGAGTTGTCACGCCAGTTCTTCGCGCGCTTTGCCGACGGCACGCCGGCGCAGCAGGATCTGATCGCACACTTTGGCCTGTACCGTGAACCGCTGTTGGCGCTGATCGACACGCTGCCGCTGCCTGCGCGCGAGCTGGCGATTGAAGTCGGCCCAGGTGAAGGCGGCTTTCTGCCCAGCCTGGCCGCCCAGTTTCAACAGGTAATTGCGCTGGATAATGCCGAGTCGATGCTTGATCGCGCTCGCCAGCAGTGCAGCGACGCTGGCCTGAGCAACGTGCAATGCCTGCTGGCCGATGCGCTGGCGCCGCAACAACTGCCCCCGGCCGATTGCCTGGTATGCAACATGGTGCTGCACCATATGCCGGCACCTGCAGAGGCGCTGCGTCGCTTCGCCGACCTGCTCAAGCCCGGTGGCAGCCTGGTGCTGACCGAGCTATGCAGCCACGACCAGAGCTGGGTGCGCGACACCTGTGGCGACCTGTGGCTGGGATTTGATCAAGACGATATTGCCCGTTGGGCGACGGACGCCGGCCTCGACGTCGGTCTCAGCCAATACATTGGCCTGCGCAACGGTTTTCAACTGCAGTTGCTGCAATTGGCCAAACCCGAACCATCTTCCTCCGAGGAAAGGACAACAGCATGAGCGATTACTCGATCTTCACCTCTGAATCGGTGTCCGAAGGCCACCCCGACAAACTGGCCGACCAGATTTCCGACGCCGTACTGGATGCCATCCTCGCCGAAGACAAGTTCGCCCGCGTGGCCTGCGAAACCATGGTGAAAACCGGTGTCGCCATCGTTGGCGGCGAGATCACCACCACCGCCTGGGTTGACCTGGAAGACCTGGTGCGCAGCGTGATCAAGGACATCGGCTACACCTCGTCGGATGTGGGCTACGACGCCGACACCTGCGGCGTGATCAACATCATCGGCAAGCAGTCACCCGACATCGCCCAAGGCGTCGACCGGCAGAAGCCGGAAGACCAGGGCGCCGGCGACCAGGGCCTGATGTTCGGCTACGCCAGCAACGAGACCGACGTACTGATGCCCGCCCCAATCACCTTCGCGCACCGACTGGTCGAGCGTCAGGCCGAGGCGCGCAAGGACGGCACCCTGAACTGGTTGCGCCCGGATGCCAAGTCTCAGGTTACCTGCCGGTATGAGAACGGCATCGTCACCGGCATCGACGCCATCGTCCTCTCGACCCAGCACAATCCGGAGATCAGCCAGGCTGATCTGCGCGAAGCGGTGATGGAAGAAATCGTCAAGAAGGTGCTACCGGCCGAACTACTGCACGCCGACACCCAGTACCACATCAACCCGACCGGCAAGTTCGTGATTGGTGGCCCGGTCGGCGACTGCGGTCTGACCGGCCGCAAGATCATCGTCGACACCTACGGTGGCATGGCCCGTCATGGCGGCGGCGCCTTCTCCGGCAAGGATCCGTCCAAGGTCGACCGCAGCGCCGCCTATGCCGGTCGCTACGTGGCCAAGAACATCGTTGCTGCCGGCTTGGCCGACAAGTGCGAAATCCAGGTGTCCTACGCTATCGGTGTGGCGCAACCCACCTCGGTATCGATCAATACCTTTGGCACCGGCAAGATCAGCGACGACAAGATCATCCAGTTGGTGCGCCAGCACTTCGACCTGCGCCCCTATGCCATCACGCGCATGCTCGACCTGCTGCACCCGATGTACCGCGCCACTGCAGCGTACGGCCACTTTGGCCGTACACCGGTAGAAATGACGGTCAAGGGCGATACCTTTACCGCCTTTCCGTGGGAGAAGACAGACAAGGCCGAGGCGCTGCGCGCCGAGGCCTGAAACACCGTTTGGGTCTAGCGACGGTAAGCGTCATGGCAGGCTTTACAGGCCTGCTGTACCGCGCGCAGCTGGTCGCCGACCTGACCCGGACCGCGAACGCCGCCCTCAGTGGCGGCAGTCAGGTCGGCAACCCGAGCCTTGAAGGTGTCGATAGCCAGGGCGAAGCCCTGTGGGTCGGACCAGATATCCGACTTGGCACGGTTGGGCTCAGGCTCGGCGCCGGGTTCCGGGAAGTAACCCCAGGGCTGATCGGCCAGCTCGGCCAGGCCCTGGGCATGCTCGGCAAACACGGCGCCGTCAAAGGGCAGCCGATCAGACAGCATGCCGCCCATGGGCTCGCTATGTTTGATCATCTGCTTGAACAGCGCCTGGCGCTTGCCTTCGGGCGAATTGGGGTCGGCCTCGTTGTTACAACCGGCCAGTGCCAAGCCCAAGAGGGCGATGGCGACGAATTTTTGGTATGAAGCAGAAAGCATGTTTCATCCAGATAGAGACACAAGGGGCGGCATTATCGTCGCTCAACCCATTCCGGCCAAGGCTGAGCTGCCATCAGACAGCCTGCCGGAGAGATTCGACACCCGTGCGAGGGGCGCTGCAGCAGCCGCAGTAGCGGCTGCCAGGCTCGCAGGGGCATGTGACAATTAACCGCGCCCATTCGCATCCACGAATGGAGAAACCACATGAGTGCTGTTATGAACACTGCCGATTTTACCGACTTCAAGGTCGCCGACATTTCCCTGGCCGATTGGGGCCGCCGCGAGATCATCATTGCCGAGTCGGAAATGCCGGCACTGATGGCCATGCGTCGCAAATATGCCGGCGAGCAGCCGCTGAAGGGCGCCAAGATCCTTGGCTGCATCCACATGACCATCCAGACCGCCGTACTGATCGAAACCCTGGTGGCACTGGGCGCCGAAGTTCGCTGGTCTTCCTGCAACATTTTCTCTACCCAGGATCAGGCCGCCGCCGCCATCGCCGCTGCCGGCGTCCCGGTGTTCGCCTGGAAAGGTGAAACTGAGGAAGAGTACGAATGGTGCATCGAGCAGACCATCCTCAAGGATGGCCAGCCCTGGGATGCCAACATGGTGCTGGACGACGGCGGCGATCTGACCCAGATCCTGCACGACAAATACCCCGCCATGCTCGACAAGATTCACGGCGTCACCGAAGAGACCACCACGGGTGTGCATCGCCTGCTCGACATGCTGAAGAAAGGCACCCTCAAGGTACCCGCGATCAACGTCAACGACTCTGTCACCAAGAGCAAGAACGACAACAAGTACGGCTGCCGCCACAGCCTGAACGACGCCATCAAGCGCGCTACCGACCACCTATTGTCCGGCAAACAGGCTCTGGTCATCGGCTATGGCGACGTGGGCAAGGGTTCGGCCCAGTCGCTGCGTCAGGAAGGCATGATCGTGAAGATCTCGGAAGTCGACCCTATCTGCGCCATGCAAGCCTGCATGGACGGCTTCGAGCTGGCCTCGCCCTACCTCAACGGCCTGAACGATGGCACTGAAGCCAGCATCGACCGTGCACTGCTGGGCAAAATCGACCTGATCGTCACCACTACCGGTAACGTCAACGTCTGCGACGCCAACATGCTCAAGGCACTGAAGAAGCGCGCCGTAGTCTGCAACATCGGTCACTTCGACAACGAAATCGATACCGCCTACACCCGCGCCAACTGGCACTGGGAAGAGGTCAAGCCGCAGGTACACAAGCTGCATCGCACCGGCAAGGACAACTTCGACGCCGCCAACGATGACTACCTGATCCTGCTGGCCGAAGGCCGTCTGGTGAACCTGGGCAACGCCACCGGCCACCCCTCGCGCATCATGGACGGCTCTTTCGCCAACCAGGTGCTGGCCCAGATCCACCTATTCAAGCAGGGCTTTGCCAACTTCAGCGCCGCGGAAAAAACCGCACACCTGCGCGTTGAAGTGCTGCCCAAGCAGCTGGATGAAGAAGTGGCGCTGGAAATGGTCAAGGGCTTTGGTGGCGTGATCACCAAGCTGACCCAGACCCAGGCCGACTACATCGGCGTCGCGGTCGAAGGTCCGTTCAAGCCCGACAGCTATCGCTACTAACGGCCACAGGCCGCTGGACGCTGACGACTGACAGCGCGAAAGTCTCACCGGGTGCCGGAAAAGGGCTGTAGCAGCCAACTCTGACGTGCTGCTACAGCGCTTATCAACGCACCCCGGGCCAGACCTTCCAGCCGAAGGCGTTCAGCCTTAAGCCCTTTAAAGACTATGGCAGCACCCACATGACAACGAATACCCTACCGGTCAGCTTCGAGTTCTTCCCCACCAAGACCGATGCCGGTCACGAGAAGCTGATCGCTGCCGGCCATGTACTGGCCGCTGAGAATCCCGAGTTCTTCTCGGTAACCTACGGCGCTGGCGGTTCCACCCGCGACCGTACACGCAAGACCGTGCTGCAGCTCGACAGCGAGGTGAAGGTCCCCACTGCGCCGCACCTGTCCTGCGTCGGTGACTCACTGGATGATCTGCGCAACCTGCTGGGTGAATACCGTGAAGCGGGCATCAAGCGCATTGTTGCACTGCGCGGAGACCTGCCCTCCGGTATGGGACAGGCCTCCGGTGAGCTGCGATACGCCAACGAACTGGTCGAGTTCATTCGCCGCGAGACCGGCGATCACTTCACCATCGAGGTCGCCGCCTATCCCGAGGCTCATCCGCAGGCCACGCACTTCGAGTCCGACCTGAAGAATTTCGTGCGCAAGGCCCAGGCCGGTGCCGACAGCGCCATCACCCAGTATTTCTTCAATGCCGACTGCTACTTCCACTTCGTCGACCGGGTACGCAAGGCTGGCGTCGAGATTCCCATCGTCCCGGGGATCATGCCGATCACCAATTACAGCAAGCTGGCGCGCTTCTCCGACGCCTGCGGTGCCGAAATTCCGCGCTGGATTCGCAAGCAGCTGGAGGCCTACGGCGACGATAGCGACAGCATCTGTGCCTTTGGAACCGAGGTCATCAGCCAGATGTGCGAACGGCTGGTAGAGGGCGGCGCACCAAGCCTGCACTTCTATACACTGAACCAGGCCGAACCCAGCCTCGACATCCTGCGCAATCTGCAAGGTCGCTAGCGGACGGCTACACTGCAGCCATGCGCCTTCATCTGCTGCTGTGGCTAACACTGTGCCTACCCAGGCTTGCATGGGCGACCCCGCTCAAGGTCGTCAGTGAGCCCTGGGTACCCTACATCTTCGAGCAGGACGGGGAGCTGCAGGGCATCGACTACGAAGTAACCCAGCAGGTACTGACGCAACTCGGCTACCAGCTGGAATGGGAACTGGTGCCCTGGAAGCGCGCGCTGCTCAGCGTTGAAAGCGGCCGCGCTGACGCCATTCTCGACATACTGGCCACGCCGGAACGACGCCAGAAGCTGATTTTCCC
>Ga0105357_10002029_pt1 | contig 10858 bp, 10 predicted proteins | sample GOMGulsemesocosm_4_FD_83660 | JGI IMG/M metagenome (GOLD analysis project Ga0105357, IMG submission 83660) | Methane-oxidizing microbial communities from mesocosms in the Gulf of Mexico - GOM15B Gulf of Mexico | ecosystem: Environmental > Aquatic > Marine > Cold seeps | place: USA: Gulf of...
AACGGTCTATGGCCTTGCTGCCCGGGCGGACAGCGAAGCCGCCGTGGCCGCCATCTATGCGGCCAAGGGGCGACCGAGCTTCAATCCGCTGATCGTGCATGTCGCCAGCCTCGACGCGGCGCGGGCATTCGCCGACTTCTCGCCGCAGGCCGAAGCACTGGCGCAGGCATACTGGCCCGGCCCGCTCACCCTGGTTCTCTCGCGCAAGCCCGAAGCGGGCCTCGCTGCCGCAGTGACTGCCGGGCTCGACACGATTGCGCTGCGCATGCCGGCGCATCCGGTCATGCGCCGAGTGCTGGAGGAGACCGGCCTGCCGCTCGCCGCGCCTTCGGCCAATCGCAGCGGCTATATCAGCCCGACTTCGGCCGCGCATGTGCTCGCATCGCTCGATGGCCGGATCCACGCGGTGCTCGATGGCGGCGAATGCGAGCGCGGCCTCGAATCGACGATCGCAGCCGTGCGCGGCGACGGGACGGTCGAAATCCTGCGCCCCGGGCCCGTCGAACTGGACGCGGGCAAGGGCGCGGGCGGGGGTATCGAGGCACCCGGCCAGCTCGCCAGCCATTACGCGCCGGGCAAGCCGGTCCGCCTGATGGCGACGCAAGTTGCGCCAGACGACTTCGTGATCGGGTTCGGCGACATCGCGGGGGACTGTTCGCTGTCCGAGAGCGGCGACCTGGCCGAAGCGGCTGCGCGGCTCTACGCGTGTCTTCACCTGGGTGCGCGATCGCCCAAACCACGTATCGCGGTGGCGCCGATCCCCGCAGAAGGCATCGGCATCGCGATCAACGACCGTTTGCAGCGCGCGGCGACGCCGCCCGATCAGTCGTCCTCGGGCTCGTAGGGGATCGACGGGATGATCTGCTGCATTTCGGCATAGGTGTCGCGGGCGTCATCGCACGCCTGGCGATCGCCATCCTCGCAATCGTCGAGCTGCTTCTCATAGTCGCGTTCGAGCTTGGCGAGACGTTCCTCGCGCCGCCGGATTTCGCGGCCGCGCTTTTCATCAGCCTCGGACTGGCTGGTGGTGGCAAGATCCACACCTTTGCTGACGACCTTGACCGGCGCCGTCGCGACGTCGACCACTGCCTTGGCGAGGCAGCCCCCCAGCATGAGCGTGGCGGGCAAGAGCAGGATGAGAGCTTGGCGGCGCATGCGAATTCCTTTCGCTGCGCCGCCTAGCCGATAATCGCCTGGCCGTCGATCAACTCAGGCCTGCGGCTCGGTTTCCGCCTCGGGCTCGTCGTTCGGCGCCGCCGTGCTGGCTGCGCGGCAGTTGAGCTTGCCCGAACCCATCGAGGAGACGGTGCAATCGGCGCGGCCGTTCACCGTGACCGTGCCCGAACCCATGATCGAGGCTTCGACCCTGCCGTCGGAAGCGAATTCGGCATCGCCCGATCCGGCAACGGTGATGTCGGCGCCGCCCGCCTGCAGGCCGGCCATATCGGCCTTGCCCGAACCGGCGATCGTCAGGTCGAGCTGGTCGACCCTGCCCGATGCCTCGAAATTGCCCGATCCGGCAATGGTGAGGTCGAGCGATTTGGCATCGAGATCGGCAATCCGGGCCTTGCCCGAACCGGCGATGGTGACCGCGCTGTCTGCCGCCGATTGCATCGATGCCACCTCGACGTCGCCCGATCCGGCGAGCACCAGCGTGCTGATATCGGGCGTGGTCACGCGAATGGTCGCGATACCCGTACCGCCCCAGTCGCTGCTTTCGCGGCTGATACCGAGCGCATCGCCGTCGAGCGAAAAGCGCAGCTCGGCGATTGCATCCTCATCGCCCGATACGTCGATGTCGAGCGTGTCGCCCTTGGTGACGATAACCTTGTCGGGGCCGGCAAACACCAGTTCGCTGGGCGGCGCGCCGGTCATGTCGAGTTCGGCCAGCGGGACACCATCGGAATCGCCGATCTGGATGTCCACCCCATCGCATGCCGATACCAGCATCGCTCCTGCAAGCGTTGCCAATGGGGCGAAGCCTTTGAGCAGTCGATGTATCATTGCGATGGATCCTCCTAAACCGGTTGCTGCGTGTTGCTGATATAATACAGCATAGCCAAAGCTTCAAGTCATGTGGGGGAAACGGGCAAAGCAGATCACCGCGTGCAGGTAAGACGGCCCGATCCCATGCGGTTCTGCGTGCAATCGCGCGTGCCGGTGACTGCGGCGTTGCCGCTGCCGACGATACTGGCGGAAACGCGTCCGCTGGCTTGCAGCCGGGTATCGCCGGACCCGGCGATCGCCAGCTCTGCGTCGGTCACCTGCATCCCTTCGCCGGAAAGATCGCCGCTGCCGGCGATCTGCACCTGCATGAATGCTGCGCGGCCGGCCAGCCGCATGTCACCCGAGCCTGCGATCTTTGCTGCCAACCTGCCCACGCGGACCCGTTCGATCGCGAGTTCGCCCGACCCGCTGACTGCGGCCCGGCCCGTCTCGCCATCGAGATCGGATACGGTCAGCCGGCCCGAGCCGGCGAGATGCGCGCGCCTTATGGTGGGGGCGGACACTTCGATCCGCGCCGTCCCGGCCGCCGGCGTGCGTCGCCAGCGACGCCCGATCAGCAGTTCGCCATCTTCAACGACGAACCGCAGGTCGTCGAGCACCGCGCGGTTGCCGGAAGCCCGGATGCGCCAGCGATCCCCTTGCGAGACCACGACGTCGTCTGCCCCCGACAGCATGACCTCGTCGAATGCCTCGGTGGGGGACCATGCGGCTGGTATCGGCATCCCCTCGTCAAGCCGCGAGGAACCGGGCTGCGGGAAAGCGGGCACTGCAGCGAACAGCAGGAGCGCGGCCAGACCGCGCGAACAAGGGGAAAGAAAGCGAGTCATCGGTGATCTCCAGATTGCGGATCACCAGGCTCGCGCTATCGCAGCAGTTTGTCGACCGCGTTCGTCGACAAATGTAATCGCTTGGCAGAGATGCTTTGCCAATTGCGATGCCGAACGAAAAAGGGGCGCTGGTGAGCGCCCCTTTTCCGAATGATTGCGAATGCGCTTACGCGTCTTCGGTGTTCTCGTAATATTGCGGCGCATGTTCGCGCAGCACGTCGAGGATCTTCTCGAGCGCGGTCGGCTCGTCGGTCTTTTCCATCGCGGCGAGTTCGCGCGCGAGGCGGCTCGAGGCGGCTTCGAAGATCTGGCGTTCCGAATAGCTCTGCTCGGGCTGGTCATCCGGGCGGAAAAGGTCGCGCGTGACCTCGGCGATCAGGACGATTTCGCCCGAATTGATCTTCGCCTCGTATTCCTGCGCACGGCGGCTCCACATGGTCCGCTTGACCTTGGGCTTGCCCTTGAGCGTCTCCATCGCTTCCTTGAGCGTCTTGTCGCTCGACAGCTTGCGCATGCCGATCGATTCGACCTTGTTGACCGGAACGCGCAGCGTCATGCGTTCCTTCTCGAAGCGAAGAACATAAAGATCGAGCTGCATGCCGGCGATTTCCTCGCTCTGCAGTTCGATGACACGGCCAACGCCGTGCTTGGGGTAAACAACGTAATCGCCAACGTCGAAGGCATCAGCCTTGCTTGCCATGCAATCTTTCCTTTCGTCCGAGCAGCCTGCGGCCAGCAACGGCATGACCGAAGCCTCAGGCCGCAGCCCTTGGCGGGATGCGGTCGGGCGCCGGTGGTGACGTTGCTGGTGACCTGCCCTTTCAATTCTCACACCTGGCCGGGAGCAAACCGGCGCAGTTGTTGCATTATATAGCACAGCGTGTGGTAAATTGCGAGTCCGGCGGAAATCGCCCGGCGCGCGTCAGCTGCGCCGGTTGCGAAGTGCGGTCAGTTCGCCGCCCAGCAGCAACAGGAAGCCAGTGGCCCAGAACCACGTGATCAGCGCAACCACCGCGCCGAGCGCGCCATAGGTCGCGTTGTAACTGCCGAAATTCGCGGCATAGAAGCCGAAGGCGGCGGTTGCCGCGAGCCAGGTCACCGCAAAGAAGCACGCGCCCGGCCAGATCGCGGCCCAGGCGGGGGCGGGGGTATGGGGAGCGAAGCGATAGAGCAGTCCAGCGGCAAGCGCCGCGGCGCCAAGCAGGAGAAGGAAGCTGGCGATACTGCCGAACATGCCGGCGATATTGGCGAGCGCCGCGCTGGCTGCCGCGGTCAGCACCAAGCCGGCAATGCCAGCCGCAGTGATAGCAAGAGCCATCAGATTGCCCCCAAGGAATCCGCGCGGGCCGTCGACGCCGAAGGCGATGTTCAGCCCGGTCATCAGCGAGCGGGCGCCATTGCGGGCCCCGAACAGCGCAATCGCCAGCGCGACCAGCAAACCGGCGCCCTGGGCACCGCTCGACCCCTGCGCCACGCTTTCCAGCTGGTCGGTGATGAGCTCGGCCGCGGAAGGTGGCAGCTGCGCGGAAATCAGCGTGATATGCGAAGCCACCGTCGCGGCATCGGCGAACAGGCCGTAGGCCAGCACTAGCGACCCCAGCGCGGGAACGAGCGCAAGCAGCGCGTAATGCGCAATGCCCGCGGCCACGATCCCGATATTGTCTGCGCTGCCGGCCTGCCAGGCCGCTTTCAGGTCAGCCAGCACGCGGCGCGGCAATCAGTCGCCTTCGCCGGGTTCGGGCGAGAAGAACTTCTCGAACTTGCCCTCTTCGCCCTTGTGCTCGTCGGCATCTGCGGGCGGTTCCTTCGACTGGGTGATGTTCGGCCATTCGGCGCTGAACTTGGTGTTCAGCTCGAGCCACTTTTCGAGATTGTCCTCGGTGTCGGGCAGGATCGCTTCCGCCGGGCACTCGGGCTCGCATACGCCGCAGTCGATGCATTCGCTCGGATTGATGACGAGCATGTTCTCGCCTTCATAGAAACAATCGACCGGACAGACCTCGACGCAGTCGGTGTACTTGCACTTGATGCAGTCATCGGTGACGACATAGGTCATGAGTAGCGTAATCCCTCGAAAATCATTCCAGACCGCGCTGCTAGGGGGAATTATCCGCCCGGGTCAAGCTCCCGATAACACGCCCGGGCCTCGCGCGGCGCACCGCGCCGTTCGGGAAGCGCGATGATCTCGACCAGCCTGACCGAATTGCCGAGCGGCAATGTCAGCACGTCCCCTTCGAGGATATCGCGCGAGGCGCGGGTGACGCGTTCGCCATTGCGGCGGATGTGCCCTTCGTCGACCAGCCGGTGTGCAGCGCTGCGCGTGCGTACGAAGCGCAGGTAGCACAGCAGCCGGTCGATTCTCATTCAGCGGTCGCCATCAGCGGACCAGATCTGCCAACGCGGCAAAGGCATTGCCCTCGCTGGGCCGGGCGGGTTTCGTGCGTTCCTGCTTGCGGCGCGAGGGGCGCCATTCCCAGCGATCGGGGCGGGGCGGTCCGAACTGCCCTTCGGCCTGCGGCTGGGCCCGCTGCACGCGGAAGCCCGCATTGCCAAGCAGCCGCGCGATATTGCCTTCCTCGAGCCCGATCGAAACCGGCAGCGCGTAATCGAGCACGAACTTGCGCCGGCGATCCTTGGCCTGCGCCTTCGCACGCGTTTCGTGGGCGGCGCGCAGGATCTTCTCTGCCAGATCGATCCGGATCGCCTGCGTCCCCGCATGGCGGTAGCCGGACGGCAGTTTCTTGATCTCGCCCAGTACTGGCAGCATCGCTTCCTGCAGTGGCCGGCGATCGCGGCCCAGCGCATGCAGCAATTGCCGCGGTGCCGGCTTGAGCAGGGCGGGGGCAAAGATGTCGAGCGCGCCGAAGGTCACGCCGATCTTGCGCAGGAAGGGCCGCATCTCCTTGGGCAGATGCTCCAGCCCGGCCTGTTCGCGGGTGACGTAGCCATGCCCCGCGATCAGGTTGAGCAGCAGCGCCCGCGCCTGCGACCCCGCATCGGGGTTGCTTGCCGCGTGATGCATTTTCTCGAGCGCTTCGAGCGGGGCCAACTTGCCGGCCAGCCAGCTCTCCAGCGCGGCCACCAGCTTCGCCTGCGCCGCTTCGGGTAGCGCGGTAATTTCGCGTGCGGGCTTGATCAACGGGTACACCGTGCCCTCGCGCTGCTCCAGCTGCGCCAGGACCTGTCCCTTCCAGCGGATCGCGCCGCGCGCCAGCTCCAGCTCGGCCATGTCCGATGCGGCCAGCGCTTCGGCGCGTTCGCCCAGCAGCTTGGGCAAGCCCTTTTCGGCAGCGGCAAGCAGCATCCGGCGATCCTCGTGGCGTGCGGCCGGATCGACGCTGAACCGCAGTCCCTCGACCTGGCCGAGCGCCTCGCCCTCGATGGTCACGGCGCCATCCTCGCCAATTTCGATCGGCAAAATGCCGGCATCCTGGCCCAATGATTTCATCAGGATTGCGGTCCTCCGGTTTACGAATCGTTCGGTCAGCCGCGCATGCAACGCGTCGGACAATTTGGCTTCGACAGCGCGCGCACGCGCGGCCATCTCGTCTCGCGCCAGCACCCAGTCGGGTCGCTGGCAGATATAGGCCCAGCTGCGAATCGCAGCGATACGGCCCTGCAGCGTATCGATGTCTCCGGACATATTGTCGAGTTCGCTGATCCGCGCCGCGACGTAATCCGCGCCGATATAGCCGCGACCGAGATCCTGCCATAGCCGCGCGACGAACCGCGCATGCACATCGGGACCCCGCTGGCGGAAATCAGGCAGCGAGCAGGCCTCCCAGAACCGGCGCACCATGCCCGGTCCGCGAACCGCGGCGGCCGCCGGTTCGTCGGCGAGCCGCTTGAGCGTGGCCAGGTCGATCGCCTCGGGCGCAAGCCGCAGCACCGGGTCGTCGGGCGGCGTCTCGAGATCGGCGATCAGCGCAGCCAGCGAATCGAAGCGCGGTTCGGGATCGCGCCAGAAAAGATGAGTCAGCGGGGCGAAGCGATGCTCCTCGATCGCATAGACCTCTTCCTCGGTAAACTCGGGCGCCGCGCCATGCTTCGACATGCCCGACAGCGTGCCGAAAGTGCCGTCGCGCTGGTGCCGGCCCGCACGTCCGGCGATCTGCGCCATCTCGGCAGGCAGCAGACGGCGCATGCGGACGCCGTCGAACTTGGTCAGCCCGGCAAAGGCGACGTGATTGACATCGAGATTGAGCCCCATGCCGATCGCGTCGGTCGCGACGATGTAGTCGACCTCGCCGCTCTGGAAGAGCGCGACCTGCTTGTTGCGGGTTTCGGGACTGAGTGCTCCCATCACCACTGCCGCCCCGCCGCGAAACCGCCGCAGCATCTCGGCGACGGCGTAGACCTGGTCGGTGCTGAAGGCCACGATCGCGCTGCGCGGCGGCAGGCGCGAGAGCTTGCGCGGCCCGATATGCGTCAAGGTGGAAAACCGCGGCCGGTCCGATATCTCCGCTTCGGGGATCAGCTGGCGGACCAGCGGTTCGAGCGTGGCCGCGCCGAGCAGCATCGTTTCCTCACGGCCGCGGGTGTTCAGCAGCCGGTCGGTAAAGATATGGCCGCGCTCGCGATCGGCACCGATCTGCGCTTCGTCAAGCGCCACGAATGCCGCCCCGGCTCCGTCGCGCGGCATGGCTTCGGCGGTGCAGCACATATAGCGCGCATTCTTGGGTTCGATCCGTTCTTCACCCGTGATCAGCGCGACGGCATCATCGCCCTTGATCGCCCGGACCCGGTCGTAGACCTCGCGCGCCAGCAGCCGCAGCGGAAAGCCCATGCAGCCGCTCGAATGCGCGACCATGCGCTCGATCGCGAGATGCGTCTTGCCGGTGTTCGTGGGCCCGAGGACCGCCTTGATCGCGCTGCGCTGCACGCGCCCTAGGTGGCAGTCCGCGCCGCAGCGCGCAACCACCCGGCCGGTGCTGTGCTCGGCTCGTCGCAAGCTCGACTCGCATGGCCGCAAGTTAAGGCTGCCTTTACTTTGTTTTGCCAAGCAAAGCGGGCAGACGCGCACCAATCAGGCCGTGCGCGCGCGGTAGCGCCGGATCTCCGGACGGAAGGGACACAGCACGTGTACAGGTCCCCAGCGGACACCGATGATGGACAGGCTTTGCCGGCATCCTCCGCGCAGGGCCCCCACGCGGCCGCGCTGGCGCATGACCAGATTCTGGCCGACGAACCGCGCGCCGCCACTTCGTGGACGACGGTGCGCGATCGCCTGTCCGTACGACTGGCCGGGCTGGACCTTGCGCCCGATCTCGGCAGCGATATCGGCAGCCGGCGCTGGGTGCGCGGGGTAGGGACGTTCATTGGGCTGACCGCCGTCGCACTCGCCTTCTGGCCCAGTTTTGCCCCGCTCGAGGCGGCGCCATCGGCCCATGTCGACGATGCCGTGCGCGACGAATACCGCAGCCAGATGATCCTGCCGCTCGCGCTTGGCGCTGACAGCGGGCGGCGCATGGGCGCGACCACGCTGGCTGCTCCGCTCGCGGCGGCGCCCGAACGCCCCACGCTCGAACTGGTGACCACGCTCGCACGCGGCGACAGCCTCGAACGCATGCTACGGCGTGCCGGGGTGGGCCGCGACGACACTGCAAGGGTCGCCCAATTGGTGGGCGGCGCGGTCCCGCTTGAGGAAATCCAGCCGGGGACTACCTTTGGAATCACGCTGGGCCGCCGTACGGCACCGGGCGCGCCGCGCCCGCTCGAGGCGCTCGATTTCCGCGCCCGGTTCGACCTCGCGCTCGAAATTGGCCGCTTCACCGAGGGCGCCGATCTGGCGCTGACCAAGAAAGCCATTCGCGTCGACGAGACCCCGCTGCGGATCCGCGGCACGGTGGGCGACAGCCTCTATCGTTCGGCGCGCGCGGCCGGCGCCCCCGCCAGCGCGGTGCAATCCTATCTCAAGACGCTGGGCCAATATGTGAATCTCGACCGCGATATCCGCGCGGGCGACACGTTCGATTTCATCGTCGCACACCGGCGCGCCGCGACCGGCGATCGGCAGGCGGGCCAGCTGCTCTATGCCGGGCTCGAGCGCGACGACACGCCGCGCGTCCAGCTGATGCGCTGGGGCGAGGACGGCGAATTCTACGAAGCCTCGGGCGTGGGCGAACAGCGCGGCGGGCTGATGGCACCGGTACCGGGGCGGACGACCTCGGCCTTCGGCATGCGCCGTCACCCGATCCTCGGCTATCGCCGGATGCATGCGGGGCTCGACTTCAAGGCACGGCACGGCACGCCGATCGTCGCGGTCACCGATGGCCGCGTCACCGGCGCGGGCCGCATGGGCGGCTGCGGCAATGCCGTGCGCCTGCGTCACGATGGCGGGATCGACACGCGCTATTGCCACATGAGCCGCATCGCGGTGAATCGCGGCCAGGCCGTGCGCCGCGGGCAGGTGATCGGCTATGTCGGTTCGACCGGCCTGTCGACCGGGCCGCACCTCCATTACGAAATGTACCGCGGCGGCCGCGCGATCGACCCGGCATCGGTGCAATATGTCACGCGCGCACAGCTGGCCGGCGCCGATCTGCGGCGCTTCAGGGAAGCGCTGGCGCGGATCAAGACGGTCGAACCCGGCGCCGCGCTTGCCGCGCTCGAACAGACTGCGGCCGAAGTCGCTGCGCAGGAACCGATCCGCGAGATCGACAAGCTCGGCCCGCCCAAGAAGGGCTGAGATTGCACCGCGCGTCCGCATGCGGCATTGCCGCGCGATGACCCAAGCAAGCTACCCCGCCACCCGCCTGCGCCGCACACGCGCCAGCGGCTGGAGCCGCGCCATGCACCGCGAAACCGTGCTGACGCCCGCCGATCTGATCTGGCCGCTGTTCGTCACCGATGGTTCCGGGGTCGAGGAACCCGTTACCAGCCTGCCGGGCGTGTCGCGCTGGTCGGTCGACCACATCGCCAAACGCGCGAAGGAGGCGGTCGATCTGGGCATCCCCTGCATCGCGCTGTTTCCCAACACGCAGCCCAATCGCCGCAGCGACGACGGGGCCGAGGCGCTCAATCCCGACAATCTGATGTGCCGCGCGATCAAGGCGGTCCGCGATGCCTGCGGAAGCGATATCGGCATCCTCACCGATGTCGCGCTCGACCCCTATACCAGCCACGGCCAGGACGGGCTGCTCGACGAGGCCGGCTATGTCGTCAATGACGATACGGTGGCAGTGCTGGTCGACCAGGCGGTCAACCAGGCCGATGCAGGGGCCGATATCATCGCCCCGTCGGACATGATGGATGGCCGCGTGAAGGCGATCCGCATGGCGCTGGAAATGAACCAGCATCCCAACGTCCAGATCATGGCCTATGCGGCCAAATACGCCTCCGCCTTCTATGGTCCGTTTCGCGATGCGGTGGGTTCGGGCGGCCTGCTCAAGGGCGACAAGAAAAGCTACCAGATGGACCCTGCCAATGGCGACGAAGCGCTGCGCGAGATCGCTTTCGACATCGCCGAGGGCGCCGACAGCGTGATGGTCAAGCCGGGCCTCGCCTATCTCGACATCATCTGGCGCGCCAAGCAGGAATTCGGCGTGCCTGTCTTCGCCTATCAAGTCAGCGGCGAATATGCGCTGATCGAGGTCGGCGCGGCCGCCGGGGTGGGCGACCGCGATGCGCTGCTGATGGAAAAGCTGCTGGCCTTCAAGCGCGCCGGGTGCAGGGGGGTGCTGACTTATCACGCGCCGCGCGCCGCCCAATTGCTCAATGGCTGAGTTTCGCCACGAGACCGACCGGTTGATCCTGCGCGATTGGCGTGAGGAAGACTGGCCGTTCTTCTGGGAGGGGACCAATACGCCCGGCGTAATGCGCTGGCTGGGCGGGGTTTGCGATGGCGCGAAGCGCAATGCGGCGCAGCAGCGTCTGCTTTCCTACGACCGCGAACATGGCCACACCTTTTGGTGCGTCGAGCGCCGCAGCGATGGCGCGATCCTCGGTTTCTGCGGTCTCAAGCGTTCGAATCAGTCGGGCGGCCCGCTCGGCATGATGGAAGTGGGCTGGCGGCTGCGCGAAGA
>Ga0105357_10002034_pt1 | contig 10853 bp, 12 predicted proteins | sample GOMGulsemesocosm_4_FD_83660 | JGI IMG/M metagenome (GOLD analysis project Ga0105357, IMG submission 83660) | Methane-oxidizing microbial communities from mesocosms in the Gulf of Mexico - GOM15B Gulf of Mexico | ecosystem: Environmental > Aquatic > Marine > Cold seeps | place: USA: Gulf of...
CTTTGATTAATACCGCGAACAAGCACAAAATGAGCAAGACGAGCCATAAAGTAGATCCCAATAACCTAAAAACGCAATATAGAACGGCTCAATAAAAAAATCAATCGAGTCTGACCCCATTGATTTGTGACCCCATTGATTTGTGACCCCATTGATTTGTGACCCCATTGATTTGTGACCCCATTGATTTGTGACCCCATTGATTTGTGACCCCATTGATTTGTGACCCCATTGATTTTTCGACCCCATTGATTTTTCGAATTGGAGAAAGGTTATTGCATTGTAAAATATACATGACCCCTTTCTTTCCATTGGTTATTTAAGAAACCACCTTATGTTATTAATAACTCATTCAAAAATAACGCTTCATATTGCCCTAAAATTGACTCCCAACGGAAATTATCACTAAAGTTAGTATACGCTGCTACTCTTAACTTTTCGATGTACTCATTATCTTCAAAAAGACGATTTATAGCCTTAGCTAAATCGTCTTCTCCATCAAAATAAATAGCAGCATCATTTGCAACCCAACGATTGAAAGGGTTGTTATGTGCTAAAACTGCATTCCCGGCACCCAAAGCCTCAACTAAAGAAGGGTTCGTACCTCCTACCTGATGCCCATGAAAATAAAATCGAGCAAAAAACCTTAAAGCCCCAACTTTTTCAACATCATAAACAGCTCCCAGAAAAACAACTTCATCACTTGCAGACTCAAGGACATCACGATGATAAAGGTTTTTCTCAGGATCATAATTTCCAAGCACCACAAGCTTTGCATGTCTCTGTTCTTTTGAAAAAGCCTGCACTGCCTCAAGAATAGAGTTTTCAGGCTCCGCACGTGCAATTATAATCCCATAAGTATCTTTAACTAAGCCAAACTCAGCTAGCACCTTCTCATCAACATTATTAACCGTCACTTCTTTCCCACCATAAGCGATCATTGAAATTTTATTTTCGGGGACTCGTGTAGCCAAATGTTCTTCAATTTTTGGATGGTCTGCAATTAGATGATTACCAAACCAGCAACCGAAACGCTCATTTATCCAGAACCATGTTTTACCTATCATGCTCCACTTTTGTCTTTTCCATTCAACTCCATCCATATTAATCAAATTATGAATACCGTAAAATCGTTGGATAATATTGAAAATAGCGGTGTTGTAACCAAGAGTTAGATGAAGCGCCCCCCCCCTCCTCGCATGCCAAATAGATTTCAAATCAAAAACTATTGTCCCAAAGACTTCCGTATTTTTCACTGGGATATGAATTCGCTTCACCCCCTTCCAGTTACTCTCATATATCTTTCCTATACCCGCCTCTTGGCAATATACTGTTACAGACCAGCCTTTTTTTAGCAAATACAAGCTTAAATATTCTGCAAATGTTTCAAAGCCACCATGTTTAGCAGGCACTCCCCTTATCCCCAAAACTACAATTTCTTTTTTCATCTATTAATTACAACCATTAAAAACACCTGTTAGCAAGAATCATAATAACCGCCTGCTTTTTAAATTTAAAACTGACCTGCTACTAGAAAGCCCAATCAAAATAGCAGGAATTAAAAATGAAGTTACATTCATAGTATTCTCAGAAAGAATAGAAACAAATACTATAGAAAACAATATCTTTGCCGAAACAATGTATTTTTTAAAATCCGATGACTTGGTAACAGCGAAAAAAATAAGAAGCATCCAACATACGGTTAAAAAAGCCCCTATCTGGCCAAGTAAAGCCCCCAGATAAGTATCACTAATTCCTAACTTGGTATATAAAATTAAATCATCTCCAAACATTTTTGCATAATTCCCACTGGAACCAATCCCATAACCAAAAAAACTTGCTGAATCAATTGCATTCATAATGCCTGACAAGTGAATCTGTATTCCTTTAAACTGCAAGAAATAGTCGATAAAAGCCAATGGAATTAAGATAAATACAAATCTTACGGAAATATGAAGCCTAGTATTAAAAACAAAAAGAACTATATACACCTGTAACATAGCTCCTTTTGACATAGTCAAAATAACTCCAGCTAAAGAAATAAAAATCATAAGTCTATTAAATTTTTTTTCTAAAAAATCATTATAGTAATAGAATGCAAAAGTAGTCGCAAAGATGTGCCCCAAACTTATAGGATCAAAAATTGCAGAAACCATTCGTCGGCTATAACCTAAAGCGGGTTCATAAAACATATATGAAAAACCAAAACTATTCACAGGAATCCCTTTTAACCTAAAGTACTCAGATAGATCAAAAAACACCAACACATTAGTTGAGGACTCTAGTAAACCAAAAATAAATAGTGAAATAATACCGTAGGAATATTGTCTAGACACTCTATTCAACTGATCATTTGAGAGAGTAAATGCAGTAAAAATTACTAACAAAATAATTGGTGATAAAATTTGTCTAATATTATTTAAAGGCGCACTATAATATGGATTTAATATCACTAGATTTAGTATTAATGTAAATAAAAGCAACAATATAAGGTAAAGTTTAGATATAGTTACTTTATCTCTCAACCATAATTTTATACTTAGTAATGCAATAAAAAACACCCCCCCATCTTTTAATGCAAAAACATACGGGGATGAAACGCCGAGCTTTATAAAGAAAAGTACCACTAAAGAAGATGCCATCCCCCAAAATAACGAACCTATGATGATGTATTCTGTTTTATCACTTCGTGTCATATATTAGGTCCATCAATTTATTCGCCAGTTTTGAAGAAAACCCCCCTAAACAATCATCATTTAAAATAATATTAAATAGCCCATTATTTTGTTTTTCATCTGATAGCGACTTCACTAAAGATTTGATATCTACACAATAATTTGATATTAATTCACAATAATCAAAATACATACCCCGCTGATTAATTAGATAATCTTCTAAATCAGGAGCATAAAAAATAATTTTTTTACCTAGCATCTGATAATCAATAAAAATACTTGAATAATCTGTAATTAAAATATCGGCTGCCCCTAAAACTTCATATATATCTAGGTCTGCAGATAAATCATAAACCTCTACCTCATCACTTATATAATTAGTTATATTTTTATATTCATAAAAGTGGGGTTTAATAATGACTTTCATATTATTATTATTTAAATAATCACTTATGCCAACAAACTTCTGGACCTCTCCATTTATAAAACTCCCATCTGAATTTTCACCTCGATGTGTTGGCATATACACTACTAGTTTTTTTCCTTTCGCATTTAACTCGGCTTTAATTCTAGATTTCCGTCTTGAATCTATAAAAAACCCATCACATCGAGGATATCCATTACGAATAATAGATGATTTAGGCAACCTAAAAGCAGAACTAAATATTTCATCAAAACTTAAAGAAGGAGAAACAAGATAACTGTAACTATCAGTTGTTTTATGTCTTAACCATTGAATAAACTGACGCTTTTTTGTCAAGTCTGCAACATCAAAACCAATTTTTTTTAATGGCGACCCATGCCATAATTGAATTATTGTATTATTGGGTGTTGTCACACCAAATAATACATCAAATGAATTAACACTGAGAATAAAAACTTTTGACCTTAATTGTAAATAGATCCCTTTAATAGAAAGATAATAATAAGACTCTAAACCCCTTAGCCTCAAATCATCGTTAATTTTTTTGCTTTTAGTGATCCAAACGCACCGAACACCATAATGACCTGAAGCCATCTCTTCGTAAAGGAATTTACTGTTATCAGCATATTGTTTTCCAAACCATGCCCCAAAACACCATAATCGCTCATCTTTAGGAAAAAAATAACTCACAGGAAAAATAAAGAGACCTAAAAGTAAGTTTATCACTACTTCGCCCCTCCTATTTTAGGAGTAATACTAGCAGTAGACACTCCTAGTATTCTTGGAAAAAAAACTGTTGCCCCCCTATATTTACTTAAACAAACATTCAGCATAACAACTCCAGTACTATTTCTCTCAATTCGTTTTTGGTCAAACAACCTGCCCATTCGTGCATACCCAGTGACCTTGAAATACTATATTTGTATCTGAAAGTTACTTTATATCTAACGATAATATATTATTTTTTCATATCATTGGAGTTTCAAAATTTTACTCACTCTAAGTGTCGCTACAATTATTTCTGTAGCTAACGTTGCAAGCGCAATATTATAAGCATTAATATTACCTAAACTGAACAGCATAGTAACTACAATGACATGAGCTAACGAACCAATTAGGACTGTTGTATTTGCATATTTAGGATCACCCACTGCACCAAATGCAGGGTAACCAAATGCAGCGCTGATATAATTGACCAAAATAACTATTAACAACACAATCATTATCGCCTCTGCTGCTCTAAAGCTTTCTCCAAAAATAAGGCTTAATATGTCATCAATAAAAAAACAAACTGCAAACAACCCTAAACCCATAATAATTGAAATTATAGTAACTAGTCGAAAAAACAAAGCCCAATTCTTTTCCTTAGACATATAGGGGTATAGTGCTTGATTAATAGGCCGCGTTACACTTTGCCCAGCTTTATAAAGTTGATCACAGGCACCAAAAAAAGCAACCTCAGCATTAGCCCCAACCATTCCTAGAACGACTATATTTATTGTAGTAAACAGGGAGACCGCCAGTCTTGACCAAAAAAAATGGCTTGATTTTTTTAGCACTAAAAAAACTGAATAATAAGTTGGCCGTTCTATTACGTAACCTTCAACATATACAAAAACAATAGCTATAACTGCCCCTACAACCTGAGCTACAGCCCAAGCTAACACAACTAACGATACATCTTGCGGCTCATTCACAAATAGCATGACAAGTAGCACATAGAGAAACTTAGTTATTACCATATAAATGGTAATGCTTTTCATTTTCTCAATCCCTTGAAAAAACCAAATAGGTTGAAACGCTTGCCCAATCACGGCAATAATTGCATACGTAAACATATTTTCATACTGATGATATTCACTATATACCCCTACGGTATAAACAATAAGCCCAGCTATTACAACTAAAAGTATTTTGGCTCCAAATATGGACGTTATAATATTATTTATCGCGTCAACATTTTCACGTTGGTGTGATATTTCATATGTAGCATACAAACTAAACCCATAATCAGTTATGACGTAAGCAAACTGAATAGTAGCTAATGTGAATATAACTCCAGCAAACGCATCAATACCTATCACTCTTGTCAGGTAAGGGAATACGAGCAAAGGGGCCAAAAAATTAGCTATTTGCATAACACCTAAAGCCATAGAGTTTCTAGCCACCTTATGTTTGAACATGCTCTTTAAACCTACATCACGCCCTACTTTAACCATTCAAAATCTTCCTTTAATTTTCAATAACGTCAAACCACCTCAATGCAACTTCTTTTTAAATGGTTAAAAAAGCTGATCATGCTTTCTTCAAAACTGTTGTAGGAAAATTTTAGCATCTTCTACATTACTACTTTCAATATAGATTTTTTTGCCGCCCCCCCTTGAAATCATTGCAAGTCGCAAGCACATCAACCTTGTATTCTTTTACAAGCAGCCATTTTTTCACGCACTCATTCCTTAAAACAAATGGCCACATACAATGTGTTTATCCATTTAAGAAAATACGGGAATACTAAAGGTCCTGAAGCACCTTAAAATACTGGATTAATTATAACTTCATTTTTTCTGAAGAAAATAACATCTCCTTTCTTATACTTACTTACTAAAATATTTTCCACTTGGAATAAGAAAGAATCAACAGCCATTTCATTAGAATTATCCAAACCTAATGCATCCCTGAATTTAGTATGGATCGCCCCTGGACATAATACATATGCAGCATAACCGTCATTAGCTAAACATTTAGTGAGCGTTACGACTGCAGCCTTCGATGCACAATATGAAGACCAATTTGCATATGCATTAAATGCTGCGGTTGATGAAACATTGATAATACTAGCTTTTTTATTACGTTCTAAAACACCCTTAGTAACATAGTATGTACCAATAAGATTGACTTGAATATCCCTTTCCCACAATGACGCATCACTCTCTAGAATGTTTTTTGGGTGAATTGTTCCAGCATTATTAATCAACACATCAATTTTTTCATTTTTCAAAAATTTTGACACCTCGTCTTTATTAGAGACGTCTAACTCTGAAGAGGATGGTGACAATATATCAAATGTATCGTCATATCTATCGACTAACGCTATAGCAAGATCCCCTTTCCCCCCAGTAATCAACATTTTTTTCATTACAATTCCATAATACTATTTTGGATTAGGGTTCGAGTGACCATCACTTTCAGAAAGTCGCAATTGATAATCTTCATGTATCTTTTCTTTTAGGTTTGAACTACTAATTCCTTTACCATATGGGAAATAAAAAACCTTAACACCCAAAGCTTTTAGGTAATCATATTTACCACGCCAATCATCACCAATTACAAACGCATCAATATTCAAATCTTTGACCAATACTGAATGATCAAGAGAGTGCTGCGGCACTACAATATCAGGTGAACTTAATGCTTTTAAAACCTCCATCCTCTCTTCAAATGGAATTGCAGGAGGCTTTTTATATGTACACACAAGTTCATCTGTACTTACTCCTACAATTAGTGTGCTGCCTAAGCCTCTCCCATACTCAATCATTCTAATATGATTACTATGTAACAAATCAAACGTGCCAGACACATAAATAACTTTACTCATCAATATTCACTCCTGTTTACTTTACATTTCTTTTGTCTAAAAACTTGTGTGTGGAGGGCACAAGCTCGATAGAGACTCGATTGATACCCGCGCTTCATTCAGCATAACGGCCTACTTCTTATAATACAGCAGTTTGTACTAACTACCGACATAGCGTATGCCAAATACAGTTACGTTAACTTCCCTTTACAGGCTTTGTTTATTGATGGTATTTGGCGTCTTGTCTGTGGTTTTACTATAGCGGTCTTGCAAGAACATATCCTTATTCTCGAGCAGGTTGTTCAGCTTTTCGATAGGCGTGCAGATACATTCAATAATTTAATGGGCTGACTGCACTACTCAACAACTCCCAAACGATCTCGTTGATAACTCCCATCTTGCACATGCTTGCACCATTGTGAGTTTTCTAAATACCATTCAACCGTTTTGCGAAGCCCGCTTTCAAAGGTTTCTTGTGGTGACCAGCCCAGCTCTCTTTGTATTTTGCTGGCATCAATCGCGTAACGTACATCATGGCCGGCCCTGTCCGCCACATAAGTAATAAGGTCTTGATATGCGTTAATACCCTTTGGTTTATTTGGAACAAGCTCTTCTAATAGCGCGCAAATTGACCGCACAACGTCTATGTTTTGCACCTCATTATGACCACCGATATTGTATGTTTCGTTTAAAACACCTTTACTAGCAACAAGCACCAATGCACGCGCATGATCTTCTACATATAACCAATCACGAATTTGGTTGCCTTTGCCGTACACAGGCAACGGTTTTCCTTCCAAAGCATTTAAAATAACCAGTGGAATTAGTTTTTCGGGAAAGTGGTAAGGGCCATAGTTATTCGAGCAGTTAGTGATCACTGCAGGGAAATTAAAGGTGCGTTGCCATGCTCTTACTAGGTGGTCAGAACTGGCTTTACTGGCCGAATACGGTGAGCTGGGCGCGTAAGGTGTTTCTTCTGTAAATAAGTCTTTTGTACCTTCTAAATCTCCATATACCTCATCGGTTGAGATATGGTGAAAGCGAAAGCCATTCTTCTTATCGCCTTGTAATGCTGCCCAATAATGTCTTGCTTGCTCTAACAGGTTATAGGTGCCGACTATATTGGTTTGAATAAACTCACCGGGGCCATCAATTGATCGATCCACATGAGATTCTGCCGCAAGATGCATGATGATATCCGGCTGATATTGCTTAAACACACGTTTAATCTCGTTCGCATCACATATATCTACTTGTTCAAATGTATAACGGCTATTGTTACTGACAAGTTCAAGTGATTCCAAATTACCCGCGTAGGTTAATTTATCGACATTAACTACATTAAATTTTGTGTCATTAATTAGGTGACGAATAACGGCTGAGCCGATAAAACCCGCCCCGCCGGTGACTAATATTGTTTTCATGAAATACTTCCTTCTAAAGCACACAAGCAGCGCTGTAATGCATCTTTCCAATATGGAATTTCTATTGTGTACGTTTGTTTGATTTTAGCTTTATTTAACACACTGTAATGAGGCCTTTTTGCTGGTGTTGGATAATCTTTTGTTTCAATAGCTGAAACATCACACTGAATATTCTCATATTGAAATATTGCTTTCGCAAAGTCATACCAGCTGCACACACCTTCGTTACTGTAGTGGTATATCTGTGAGGTAAAAATGGCCTCGCTAAACGATTTATGCCCCACAATACGCATAATAACTTTGGCTAAATCACCTGCGTAGGTTGGTGTACCCACTTGGTCATAAATAACACCTAGCGAATCCCTTTCAGTTCCTAACTTGACCATTGTTTTTACAAAATTATTACCGAACTCTGAATACACCCAGCTGGTTCTAATGATGAGCGCATTTTCTGATAAGGTCTGCAAAACAGCCTGTTCACCTGCCAGCTTAGTGGCGCCGTACACACCTTGCGGATCTACTTCATCAGTCTCAATGTAAGGCCGATGCTGTTGCCCGTTAAAAACATAATCTGTGGAAATATGTATTAGCTTTGCATGTTGTTGCTTGGCAACTTCCGCTAATTTTTTTACTGCCAAATGATTAATTGCATTGGCTAGCTCAAATTCTGACTCTGCTTTATCAACGGCTGTGTGCGCTGCGCAATTAATAATGATATCGAACTTGTTTTGCTCGAAGTAAGCATCAATATTTTCAGTTTCGCTTAAATCTAGTACCTCACGATTAGCAAATACAATATTGTATTTTAAATGGTTGTTTGCCTCAACTTGAAGTGATTTACCTAGCTGACCATTTGACCCTGTAACAAGAATATTACTCATAGTAATTGATACTGGAATCAAAGCAGGCGCCTAGCTGCGCCCAAGAAGGCTGCTGAGTGTCTTTAATGGAGAGTTGCAGTTGATCGTTTGGTAGCTGCCAATCAATATTCAGGTCGGGATCGTCAAAGGCAAGCCCCCTATCACATTCAGGTGAATAATAATTATCCACTTTATAAGCAAAGGTCGCCGACTCACTTAGCACAACAAAGCCATGTGCAAATCCACGTGGAACAAACATTTGCTTTTTGTTATCGGCAGTTAACTCAACGGCCACATGCTGGCCAAAGGTTTTACTGCCTTGGCGAATATCCACCGCAACATCTAGCACGTTACCGGAAATAACGCGCACCAATTTACTCTGCGCATGTGGCGCTAATTGGAAGTGCAAACCGCGTAACACGCCCTTTGATGATTTTGACTCATTGTCTTGCACGAAATTAACCTTGTGACCAACAGCTGCTTCAAACAAGTCTTGCCGAAATGTTTCTACAAAATAACCACGTGAATCACCATGAACTTTCGGCTCAACAACAATAACATCAGCAATTTTCTGCTTAATAAACTCCATTAAATACTCGCTTCTTCAGCACATCTAAGCAGGTATTTTCCATATTGGTTTTTTAATAATGGCTGGGCTAGAGCAATTAATTGCTCTTTAGAGATATAACCTTGCTCAAAAGCAATTTCTTCTAAACATGCTACTTTTAAACCTTGACGTTTTTCAATCGTTTCGATGAACTGCGCTGCCTCTAGCAAGCTTTCATGCGTGCCGGTATCTAACCAAGCATAACCACGCCCCATTAATTCAACCTTTAAGCGCTCTTCAGTCAAATAGAGTTGATTTACAGAGGTGATTTCCAACTCACCACGGTGTGATGGCACAACGTCTTTGGCTTTTTGAATGACATCATTTGGGTAAAAATATAAGCCTGTTACTGCGTAATTACTTTTAGGCTGCTCAGGCTTTTCAGCAAGGCTAATCACATTACCTTCCACATCAAATTCTGCTACACCATAGCGTTCAGGGTCGGCAACACGGTAGCCAAACACAGTCGCGCTGTTTAGTTTGCTAACATTCGCTGCCGCACTAGCCAGCATCTGCGTTAAATCATGGCCGTGATAAATATTATCGCCCAACACCAGGCAAACATCATCGTCGCCTATGAACTCCTCACCCAAAATAAAGGCTTGAGCCAAACCATCTGGCGATGGCTGAACAATATATTCAAAACGAATACCTAGTTCAGCACCATCACCTAAAAGGCGTTGAAAGCTTGCCTGATCTTCGGGTGTGGTGATAATAAGAATTTCGGTAATACCGGCCAACATCAACACTGATATTGGGTAGTAAATCATGGGTTTATCGTAAAGCGGTACTAATTGTTTAGAAACCCCTCGCGTTATAGGGTACAAACGTGTGCCACTACCACCTGCTAAAACTATGCCTTTCATCTTAATCCTTTATTACTTAACTTCATTGTTTCTTTTTTTTCATCCAATAAATACCGGGGACTTGGGTAGGTCTTGCAATTACGCATCCAGACATTATCAAGGCAATCAGCCAGTTTGATTTATTGTGTTTTGTTAGGCTTCATGCTTCAGCCCAACCTACATTTTTTTTCAATGGGGTCAGACTCGGTCAACCAATGGGGTCAACCAATGGGGTCAACCAATGGGGTCAGACTCGATTGATTAACGCTTTTCATTATTCCTTCTCACCACTCAACACAAGCAATGAATTCGCCCCAGCTTGAGTTGCTTTAGCGTGCTTTATATTAAGGGAATATGAGTCGCTTACAAACGATAAAGCGGTTTGATTCAGCTTTATAGAAAAGCTTCTTTTGAGAGTGTTAATAGCAATATCCTTATTCGCTC
>Ga0105357_10002037_pt1 | contig 10852 bp, 8 predicted proteins | sample GOMGulsemesocosm_4_FD_83660 | JGI IMG/M metagenome (GOLD analysis project Ga0105357, IMG submission 83660) | Methane-oxidizing microbial communities from mesocosms in the Gulf of Mexico - GOM15B Gulf of Mexico | ecosystem: Environmental > Aquatic > Marine > Cold seeps | place: USA: Gulf of...
CATCATTGTCCCCATAACAACTAAGATGATACCGGATGCTTGCAAAAAGCGATGCGTCATTTTCTCGGAAAGCAAATGCGCCGCCATACCAAAGCTCAATAATGCCGGTAAAGTTCCCAAACCAAATAAAGCTAGAAATTTAGCCCCTTCAATAGGATCAGCATTACCAGCCGCCATAATATACATGGCTTGCAACGGGCCGCAACCTAAAAGAAATCCGGAAAAAAAGCCAATAAAAAAAGGACTACGTGCATTACGTCTTTTTTTCATCGCGTAACGCATCATGGCTTCTGGCTGTTTAAATCGTACCCGCCTTAACGCGGCAAACACATTCAACATATTCAGACCGAATAAAATTAAAAATGTGCCGGCTAATAAAATACTTATTCCGCTAATAAACGGCGTAATACTAATGACTGAGCCTATAAAGCCGAATATCGCGCCAAACATAGCATAAGATAAGGTCTTGCCTACGCCATATAAGACATGCGATAAATAAGGTGATTGACCTTGCTCTGCGTCTTTCACGGTATAACTGATAACAAAACTGCCGCACATCCCGATACAATGCAGACCGGTAATGAGGCCAACCACAAAAATCATTCCATAGCTTAATTGTGAGCTGATCTCAGGTACGCTAAATTGATGCCATAGCTTTCGCGAGAAAACCATTAATAAAACAATCGCGATCAAAGCTAATAAGGACAAACTGAGTTTCACCAAAAACGAGCCTTTATCAGTTGGCGCTAACTCAACTTGATAGCCTTTTCCTTCAATAACTTGATAAATATCGTCGAGACTGACTTTGTTCTCATCATAGTCTACAGAGCATTTAGCCGCTGAATAATCAGCCTTTACCTCTATAACACCTAAAACTTCAATTAACGCTTCCTCAATAACCGATTCACAACCACCACAGTGCATCCCTTTAATATTAATCTGTGTGCTTTTTGACATACACGCTCCTTGACTGGTGTTGTCATTATTGACCGCTTATCAAAGACAAGCGATCGACAAAATATGATTAACTTATACTTTTGTTACTTCACTAAAAAGTCGCGCATCATTCCCATATCTTCATGCTCTAAGTTATGGCAGTGATACATAAACAACCCAGTAAAGTCATTAAATGGCTTTAGGATAGTTACTTTTTCACCAGGCATAACTAACACAGTATCTTTCCAGCCCTTATCTAGAAATCCCTCAGCAATTGAGGTGTAACCTTTACCGGATTTATTTCTAACTTCCCGCTTAACGACTTGAAATTGCTCGCCATGCAAATGCATAGGATGCGGCATTTTCATTCCACCCATGCCGCCCATACCACGATGAAAGCCATTATCAAATTCCATTAACTGCAAGGTATTCACAGGAATAATTTCATCTTCCCTAACATCATTCATCTTATAAGAACGGCCATTTAACAAGGCAGACATATGACGCATAGATAAAGTAATACGCCTTGGTGATTCAGCGTTAACAGCATCAGATAAGCGTAAAGGCGTTATTTTGCTTAATCGTTTGGGTAAGACATCATTACTAGAAGCCTTTTTACTAACCCGCACTTTAAGCACAGGAAAATCTTTTCCAGCATGAGACTGCCCTCCTCTCATGCCCCCCATCATGCCGCCACGACCGCCGCCCATTCCTCCCATGCCACCCGAGGAAAATTCTAAACTGCGCAAGGTCAACTCAGTGCCAACTTTCTTATCACTAAAATCAACCCAGATTTCTCTGCGTTCTGCGGGTGCTAATGTTAAATAAGGAAGCGTTTCAGCCTGCTCTAAAAGCCCACCATCTGTAGCAATAACTTTAATCGGCTTACCATCATCCCAAGCCAACTTATAAATGCGCGAGTTAGAGCCATTTAATAAGCGCATACGATAAGCACGCGTTGCAACGGGCAATTCAAACTCAGGCGTACCATTAACCAGAATTTGCTCCCCTAAAAAACCATGCATCTTCATCATCATGCCGCCACCATACTTAAGCTGATTTTGCCTATCAAAAGTACGGTCTTGAATAACCAATGGCACATCAAATTCACCACTCGGCAATTTAAGAGCCTGCTCTTCATCATCACTAACAATAAAAAATCCTGCTAGACCTGAGTAAACATGCTTAGCTGTTAAACTATGTGTATGCGCATGATACCAATAAGTGCCTGCTCTATTGAGTATTTCAAATTCATAAACAAAGGTTTCACCATTATCGATAGCATACATGGGATTACCATCCATTTTGGCAGGTACATGTAATCCATGCCAATGCAATATTGTTGCCGAAGGCAGGTCATTCTTTAAATAAATACGAACTTTCTGACCTTTATGTAAACGAATCGTTGGCGCAAGATAGCTTTCTTCATCATTGCTAATAGCGCTTTTATCACCTTTTAATACTTTACCTGTTACTTTCCAAACACGCGTTTCTCGACCTTGAAAAATAGATACATTCTTAACCTCTCCTTGCAGACTAATTTCCACATCTGGGTTAAAATCAGGTGATGCATGACTACCAACTTTCATCATTTTGGCATTAAGTAACCCAGGAAATACAGCTAATGCAGCGGCACTAACGCCCGCAAGTTTTAATAGTTTACGACGTTGAATATTGACTTCATTTTTCATAGTAGACTCCTGACCTAGCAAATAAATATAAGTCTTTTATAATATACTTATTATATTTTGTAAAGTTCTTGCCTGTTTATTTAAAATAACTACTATTTTAGTAGTAAATATTTTCCCTTCTTTGCCGATAACTTAATTTATATACATAAAAGGTTTAAAATCATGATTGAAATCCCCTATATTTATATCCCCGTAGTCAGCCCCATCACCAAGCCAGCCAAAGTAATGCGCTATGCCAGCATCACTGACGAAGAAGAGCAACAGCCCGAAGCCAATACAGAAAGACGTAAACAACCTACCCGTCGTACATCTAAGCGTATGAAACAGATCGTAAATCGTCGCGTATCTTCAGATCGGCGCAAAGCTTCCTTTAGCGAAAAAGCCTAATTCTTCATCACTTACATTACAGAATAATCCGACATATAAGTACATTACACTGTCAAATGCACTTATTTATTTACTGCTTGTCATAATTCTTAACGATATAGCATGCTAGAATGCAAATTAAGTCTGATGTGATCATACAAAGATTACGTTGAACACCCTATAAAAAACATAGCTTTTAGCCGTTCAAAGGTCTGACTGAAAAAATAGTGTTAATTTATAGGCAAGCAATGGACTCTATTTCAACTTAACCCACGTAAATTCAAATGACAGCACTACCTTTATACTTTGAGTTGCCGGAACATATGGCTGCGGAAAAATTTTTAAGTAAGTTAAGTAAAAAGATTGATTTTCAAATAGCATCAGAACAATATGCAATCAAAACCTTTTACGATAGCTTTGACTGGCGTCTTTACAATTCAGATATACTTTGCGAGTTAAATCAATCTAAAACAGCTTCACATATCAGCTTAATAGATAGAAATAATGGCGAATGTCTAGCCTTAGAAAATCAACAAGATGTGCCTAGTTTTAGCGATCAGTTTCAAGAAGGTCGATTAAAAACACAGTTAGACTCATTATTGGAAATGCGCGCCTTATTGCCACTGTGCCAATTACCGCATCAACTCTACCAAATCAATGTTTTAAATAAAGACCAAAAAACCATAGTCCGTATTAAGCTTGAAGAATATGAAGGTCTAGGCAGTCGCATTAGCTTGCAGCCGCTAAAAGGTTATGAAAAAGCAGTACATCGAGTCAGCACTCTATTAGAAAAATCACTAGAATTAGCGCCGACACAAAGCTCCATCTTGAATAGCGCTCTCAAACTGCAAGGGCGTAAAGCAAAAGACTATAGCTCTAAATTAGCGATACAACTTGATCCAGAACTACGTGCCGACCAAGCTAGTAAAGTCATTTATCGCGATTTACTCAAAGCAATAAAAACCAATGAAGCCGGCACAATTGCTGATACTGATACTGAATTCTTACATGATTATCGTGTTGCAGTCAGACGTACCCGCGCAGGCTTAAGTCAAATTAAAAATGTATTTCCTGATAAAGTAGTCGCTAAGCATGCCGATTTTTTTGCATGGTTAGGACAAATTACCGGAGCTACGCGTGATTTAGATGTTTATCTACTGAACTACAAACAGTACAAAGCCGCATTACCTGAATCCTTACAAGGTGATATCGCTCCCCTCTATGCCTTTCTTAAGCAAAAGCAAAAACAAGCACAAACTGAATTAGCCAATTACCTTAAAAGTCCAAGTTACATCAAACAGTTGCTATCATGGGAGCAGTACTTAAAAGAGCCTTTACCTAAAAAAGGCTATAGCAGTGCAGCAAATCTAACAATCAAGGAATTAGCTGACCAACGTATTTGGAAAGTGTATAAAAACCTGATAAAAGAAGCGGATGAGATTACTGAATACTCTCCAGCAGAATCACTTCATGACCTAAGAAAAACTTGTAAAAAGTTACGTTATTTAATGGAGTTTTTCCAAAGCCTGTACCCATCGGATAAAATCAAAGCGCTTATTAAAGCTTTAAAAGGATTTCAATCGGTATTAGGTGATTTTCAGGACTATGAAGTACAAGAAAACAGCTTAAAGAAATTTAGCGCAGAAATGATGATCAATAAAGTGGAATCTAACACCTTCTTAGCCATGGGCGTTTTAGTACAATACTTAGACACCATGCGCAATGCCGCTCGTCATGATTTCACCAAACAGTTTGCACTTTTTAAGCAGGAGCAAAATAGAATTGCCTTTAAATCTTTATTCGCACCTCAAGCTGAGGTAAAAAAATCATGAAAATCATTGCAACATATAGTATTAAAGGGGGCGTAGGAAAAACGTCAACCGCCGTCAACTTAGCTTATCTTGCCGCGCAGAGTGGCCTTCGAACACTGGTTTGGGATTTAGATCCACAAGGTGCAAGTAGCTATTATTTTAGAGTTAAACCTAAAATAAAAGGTGGCAGCAAAGAACTTATTGCGGGTGAGCGTGAGTTAGACGGACTTATTAAAGCCACTGATTTTGAAAACCTTGATTTATTACCCGCTGATTTCTCATTTAGAAATTTAGATTTAGTCCTTGATGCGCGTAAAAAACCAACTCAGCGACTTAAGAAATTACTGCAACCGCTCAGCGATTCTTACGATTTTATTTTTCTCGATTGTCCGCCTAATATTTCCCTTTTATCGGAAGCAATTTTTGAATCATCAGACACCTTATTATCGCCAATTATTCCAACGACTTTATCACTGCGTACTTTAGAGCAATTAAAGAAGTTTATAAAAGAAAGCAAGCTCAAGGATCTGCAAGTCATTCCTTTTTTCTCTATGGCTGATCGCCGTAAAAATATGCATAAAGAAATTATGGAAACATTGTCGGAAAAACATCCTGACATACTACAATCAGCCATCCCTTATGCTAGCGATATTGAGCGCATGGGACTAGAGCGCATGCCTTTAGCTGGCTTTACTAATAAAAGCCGATCTACTGAAGCCTATCAAGCGCTATGGCAAGAAATATTGACGGCTATCAATTAAGTAGCTTTAAATCCGTAGGTGCGAATTCATTCGCCCCTACGGATTTAATATTTTCTCAACTTATTATGCAAGTATCAGTCGTAATCTTGTCATAATTAAAAGCTATAATAAGCGGTTAACTTGAATTTACTATTCATCAGTCGCCTGCCCTGATGGATTTTTATTCACGCAAACCAAAGCATCAGAAAAACTGCATCTAGGAAAAATCAATTGCCCACTCCACTACAAAAAAATCAGCGTAACAACCTGCGTTTTCTCATTGTTGAAGTGGGTACACAAATAAGCAATTTGCAAGAATATATCGCTAGTGCCGGGACAGGCTCTATTGCAGGCAGCTTTGATCGTATCGGCTATATTCATAATCTAAAAATACGTTTGCATAATGACAGTTATCAACAGCGACTTAAAGCGAGTGATAATGAAAGTGATGCTGTTGCCTTCCGTTCAATTAATAATATCGCTAATAACCTAGAGCGTATTGCTGAATTATGCTTAGACTGCACGCACCATATTACTGGTTCTCACGATAAAGATTATGAATTTAGCGATGAATACGAACAATTACTTGATCGTGTTGCTTTAGGTATTAGTTTAATTGCACGCGCCAATCAAGATAGCGACACGCAACAAGCACTCAAGATAGCGGAAATTCAACAAAAGTTAAGTGAACACTGCGAACAACTTATTAATAAATATAGCAAAGCACTTAAAATAAAAAAGCATACCGATGACCTTATTGCCGCTCTATTTGTCCTGAAAAGCATTAAATCTATGGGGGATTCCCTACTAAAGATTTGCGATGCGACTTTATCGCGCAACTTAGGTCAAACCCTTAGCGTAGATCGCTATTACTCATTATCTCGCTGCGTAGATCATTTGCACAAAAATGGTGCCAGCAAAAACCTAGTCTTAGATACCATAGCCGAAACACGTTCAGGCAGTGCAATTTCGGGAGTTAGTGAAGCTAATAAAGAAGATATTATTGCCATCTTTAAAGAAGGCAAAAAACAAAAGCTCAAAGAAGAGTGTCAAAGCGTTGAACGCTGGCATGAAATCTACCCCGGCATTGCGCCCAAAATATTGTCTTATCAGAAAAAAGGACAGTCAGCCGCCTTATTAATCGAACATTTAGCCGGAAATACCTTTGAAAATATACTATTGCAAGGCTCTGATAAATTACAAAAGAAATCACTAAAACAGCTTAGCCTTACACTCTCTGATATTTGGCAAAAAACCCAGCGCAAAAGCTCAGTAAATGCACAATATATAGAGCAATTACAAAAACGCATGCCAGACGTTTATGCAATTCACCCCAGCTTTCAACAACAGCACTCGCATATTGCAGGCATTAGTATTCCTTCATTTTCTGAGTTACTACAACAAGCACATAAACTAGAACAAATACTTGCAGCCCCCTTCTCCGTCTATATACACGGCGATTTTAATACCGATAATATTATTTACGACCCACAATATAATAAAATTAACTTTATCGACCTGCACCGCTCTTGTTATATGGATTATGTCCAAGATATTTCAGTCTTTATGATCTCAAATTATCGCTTAAAAGCGCTCAATCAACTGCACAGGCAGCGCGTATTACACGTTAATTTGGCGATCTATCAATTTGCCGCTGATTTTGCACGGCAACATAAAGATCATAGCTTTGAGTTACGCTTAGCACTCGGCTTAGCACGCTCTCTGGCTAGCTCCACTCGCTTTACCCTAGATAAAACTCTGGCTAAAGCCATGTTTTACCGTTCCCGATTACTAATAGAACAAGTACTCAATTTAAGTACTAAAAACAGAGCGGCTTACCGCGTCCCCATTAAGGAGATTTTTGTTGGATAAATTAAAAATAGGCGTTGTCGGCTTACCCGGCAAATGGTCCACTGAAACATTAGCCGATGCAATCGAGACAAAAACAGGTTTTCGTTTAGTCATCGATATGGATTATGTTTCTTTAGACTTAGAAACTAATACGCTTAATTACCAAGAGCATAATTTGTGCGAATTAGATGCCATTATTATTAAAAAAATAGGCGGTCATTACTCGCCAAATAGTTTAGATCGTCTAGAGTTATTACGTATTGCAGAAAATGCAGGGGTTAAAGTTTTTAGCAATCCTGAAAAGGTACTACGCTTAATTGACCGCCTGAGCTGTACGGTGACTTTACGTAATGCAGATATTCCCATGCCTAAAACCGTCATTACCGAAGATATCGCGACAGCCATTAATACCGTTGAATTGTATGGTGAAGCTATTTTCAAACCGCTCTACTCAACTAAAGCTCGCGGCATGTGCGTCATTAGTAACAAAGACGGTAAAGCCAAAGTGTGCAAAGCAATCGAAGCTTTTAAAGCGGATAACGAAATGATGTATATCCAGCAAAAAGTTGCTTTAGGTGGGCGAGATATGGGCTTAATGTTTCTTGACGGTCGTTATTTAGGTGCTTATGCCCGAGTCGGTAAAAAAGACGCATGGAATACCACGATTAATAGCGGTGGCAGCTATGCAGCCGCCAATCCATCAGCTGAAATTATTGCTATGGCGACAAAAGCGCAAGATTTATTTGGCATGAGTTACACCACCGTAGATGTGGCTGAAACGGGAAACAACGCCATTGTTTTTGAAGTCTCTGCCTTTGGTGGCTTTCGCGGCGGAAAAGAAGGTTTAAACCTAGATGTTGCCGCACTTTATGTCGATCATGTCTTAACAACATTAAATAGCACTAAGCCGGCTTTAGCTGAGTCTATATTACAAGCACAAATATAAGGTGTTACCATTTGTAGGATATGCATCGCATACCTTACTGCACCGAAAGGTACGCAATGCGTACCCTATAATTAAGTGTATAGATCCAAAAAATCATAGCAACGCTATCATTTACAAACTAGAACTTGGCAAACAAGAAAAATCTAAACCATCACCAATAGATCATTATGTCGAATACCACATTACAAGCTGTCAGTACTGAATTAATACAAAACTATACTCTATTGGAGCAAACATTATTTCTCCAGTGCGGCGACTGTGTTATTCAATTGCAAAGTAACGCCTCTCCTTTACTTGATGAACTCGCACACTATTTTCGACATATTAGCATTGCGCCGACCACAGTAGACATGAGCGTCATCGCCATTGATTGCCCGGATCCAGTCTTAGCTTACCCTTTTCAGAATTGGCCACGAGAAGCCGGTAAAACAGGCAGAAAAGATGTTTTTTACGATATTGAAGGCGGTCGTCTCATTCGTAAATTTCGCACCGGCATGGTGTTTTTACAAAGTGAAACGCATAGAATAGCGGCCGGCCCTTGCTTGGAAAACCCTAACCAAGTGATTAACTTTATTAATAATCAGCACATGAATTGGCTGCAACAACATCATTGGTTGATTTGTCATGCAGCGGGCGTTGTTTATAACAATAATGCCTACGCTATCGCCGCTTTTTCAGGCGGGGGGAAATCTACTTTTATGTTGCGCTTAATGGATAATGAGAATATCAATTTCTTGAGCAATGACCGTTTATTTATTCGCGATAAAAATAGTGTGGAAGCCGAAGGCATTGCTAAATTACCTCGCATTAATCCTGGCACTATTGTTACTAACCCGCGCTTACAGGGGTTGATTTCGCAAAAAAGACGCGAACAATTACTTGAATTACCACAGCAACAACTTTGGGATTTAGAGGAAAAATACGATGTCGATATTGAATCGATCTATGGCCAAGACCGTATTGCAACAGCCAAGTCCTTACAAGCCTTTATCGTATTAAACTGGCAGCATAATAGTGACCAAGACTGTCAAGTCACTCAGGTTGACCTCAATAAACGACGAGATTTATTAGCTCCTATCATGAAATCTTCGGGACCTTTTTATCAAAATCAAGCAGGACATTTTTTAACTGAAAACACTGAATTAAACGAACAAAATTATCTTGCTATTTTATCCAAAGTCCGTGTTTATGAAGTTAGTGGTAAAGTTGACTTTGCAGCACTACAATCCTATTTTCATCAATACATTAGCGCAGAGGCAAAATAATGAGCCGGCAATTACTGGTATTACGACATGGTAAATCTGACTGGGGCATTGATGCCAGTGACCAAGGGCGACCGCTAAAAAATCGCGGCAAGCGCGATGCTCAGCGTATGGGCGCTTGGTTACACCAACAAGACCTAGTCCCTGATTTTATTATTAGCTCTCCCGCCGAACGAGCCAAGAACACCGCTGAAAAACTCGCTAAAGCCATGGGATTAACGGCTAAACATGTGCACTATGATGCACGTATTTATGGAGCAGGATTAACCGATTTAAAAAGTGTACTCGGCGATTGCCCTGAATCTGCAGCACGCGTTTTATTAATTGGCCATAACCCCAGTTTAGAAAACTTAATCGAAAACTTACATAACGGTGAGTTACAAAAATCAGAAGATGGCAAACTATTACCCACGGCCACCTTAGCTATTTTAAGCATGCCGGATCATTGGAGTTTGTTAAATGAAGGCTGCGCCACCGTCGAATCAATCACCCGTCCAGCCACACTACCGAAAAAATTTATTTTCAATGGTTTAAGTGGCCTAGAGCAACGTAAAAGACCCACTTATTACTACTCTCAATCAGCCGCCATCCCTTATCGTATTGAAAAGGGCGAATTACAGATTTTAATCATTTCCTCTAGTGGCAATAATCATTGGGGCATCCCTAAAGGGATTATTGAACCGGGCTATACAGCACCCGCTTCAGCTGCGATTGAAGCTTGGGAAGAAGCGGGGGTTCGCGGTATTATCAGTGAACACATGATTGGCCACTATCCACATAAAAAATGGGGAGGCACTTGTACTGTGCAAGTTTACCCAATGGCAGTAACAGAAATGGTAAATGACCATGAGTGGCAAGAAAATCACCGCAGTCGACAATGGTTATCCCTAAAAAAAGCCAGCTCAGTAGTTAAGCAAAAATCGCTACAAACGATGTTTGCAACGCTAGCCGCGAATCTAAGCAGCAAGAAAGCATAATGGCAAAAGTCATTGCCGCTTTAATTAGGCATGGTGATTATCAGCAATTGGCCAATACGCCTAGTGCACATCAGCCTTTTCCATTAACAGAAGAAGGATGTTTCCAAGCTAATGCGCTTGCTTGCTTAATAGAAGAGCAATGCGCCCAGCTTAATTGTCAGATTAATCCTGTGATTGCTTCATCAAGATTATTACGTGCTTGGCAGACAGCAAATACTCTAGCTCAAAGCTTAAATAGCTCGGAATACTCTGTGCAAGAATATACTGATTTA
>Ga0105357_10002038_pt1 | contig 10851 bp, 8 predicted proteins | sample GOMGulsemesocosm_4_FD_83660 | JGI IMG/M metagenome (GOLD analysis project Ga0105357, IMG submission 83660) | Methane-oxidizing microbial communities from mesocosms in the Gulf of Mexico - GOM15B Gulf of Mexico | ecosystem: Environmental > Aquatic > Marine > Cold seeps | place: USA: Gulf of...
CATACAGGTAGGTAATCCGGAAAAAATTGCCTTTGAAAAACCTTTAGTTTTATTTTTCTGAGACAAAAACCAATCAATTAAACTTACACTTGAAGATAACTCATGCCCAATAATGGAGGTTCTAAACGTTAGATGTGGAGCATAATCAACTTCACCTAAACACTTACTTTTGCCATATAGATCTTGAGCATCTGGCATATCACTTTCTAAGTAATTACCTTTATTACCTGTAAACACACAGTCTGTTGAAAAATGTATAAGTTTTGCATCAAATCGATCACAAATGGCAGCTATGGAATGTGGCAATAATGAGTTGATAGAAATTGCATCAACATGCTGCTTAGAAATACCATACTGCTTAATCAAACCAATGCAATTAATTACTATATTAGGTTTTACATTTGCTATTGCTGCTTCTAACGTTGATATATTATTTACGTCAACATTAGTTACTAGTTTATCTAAGCTATTTGTAAAAAAAAATTCCTTATCTTTAATACTTCTAACTGTTCCATAAACATCTAACTCATTATAGTCAGTCAAGTTACTAAATAAACTATACCCGAGCATTCCGGTTGCCCCTACAACTAAAATTTTCATTTACACGCCTTCTGGTACGATTAAGTTACCACTTTCGATTTCACGCATAAAGTCTAATTTACGAAGTAAATCTTTCATCCCTTCCACATCTAAGCGTTCAGTATTATGCGAGTTGTAATCTTCAACTTTAGAAAGATCTTTTTCACCTTCCTCAAAATATTTTGAGTAATTTAAATCACGGTTATCCGCAGGAATGCGGTAATAATTCCCTTGATCTTGTGCGACAAACATTTCCTCTCTGCTACATAATGCCTCGTATAATTTTTCACCGTGACGAGTTCCAATTACATTCACTTGATGCTCAGGTTTATTCATCAAACTAAAAATAGCTTTAGTTAACACATCAATAGTTGCACCTGGAGCTTTTTGTACAAAAATATCACCATTAATACCCTTTTTAAAAGCATGCAAAACTAAATCAACAGCATCATCCAGTGTCATCATAAACCGCGTCATACTTGGATCTGTTACTGTAAGTGCCGCTCCTTCTATTATTTGACGACAAAACAAGGGAATAACACTCCCACGAGAAGCCATCACATTACCGTAACGGGTAGTACAAATGGTCATACCTTTTGGAGTATTACGCGATTTGGCAACAATTACCTTTTCCATCATCGCTTTAGAGATACCCATGGCATTAATAGGGTAAACAGCTTTATCGGTACTTAAACACACAACTTTTGTAACACCGTGATTCATTGCCGCTTCCAGCACATTTTCAGTACCTAGCACATTTGTTTTAACAGCTTCAAGTGGATAAAACTCACAAGACGGTACTTGCTTGAGTGCCGCAGCATGAAAAATATAGTCAACACCACGCATACAATTAGATACACTTTGATAATCACGTACATCACCAATATAAAACTTTAACTTATTTGAATTAAAGTTTTTCCGCATATCATCTTGTTTTTTTTCATCTCGAGAGAATATTCGTATTTCCTTAATGTCGCTAGCTAAGAATCTACGAAGAACAGCATTACCGAAAGAACCTGTACCTCCGGTTATAAGTAGTACTTTATTTTTAAACATTATTCTTTTCTCCAACAGCGTTTAATAACGCCCAAGTTTTTTTCGCTGTATTTTGCCAAGTAAAAGCACTTCTTCTCTCACTTGAAAAGGTTTTCAATTCGTGTATTACACTGCTACTCTCTAAAACTTTTTGCAGGGTGTTTGCTATACTAACGGGATCATTCTCATCAAAATACATCGCAGCCTTACCAGCGAATTCAGGCATCGGTTGAGTATTTGAGCTCAATATTGCACTCCCACATCCCATAGCTTCAAGCAATATATTAGGACAATTTTCACAAGATGAAGGAAATACAAATACGGTACAACTATTATAATACTCAGGTAGTTTTTCGTATGCTACCTTACCTAGCATTTTAACATGCTCTTCTAGAGAGTTATCTTCAATGATCTTTTTACAGTATGTAAGAGTAGGCTCCATTTCTTCACCAATAATAACCAATTTAAACTCAGATTTTAATTTACGATCTAAGTTAATATAAGCTTTCAACAAGTTAATATGATTCTTATAAGGCTCAAACCTTGATACATATAAGATAAAACGTTTATCTGTGCTTTCTTCCATTTTCACCGGTTTAAATAATGATGATATTCCATGATAAATCACACTAGAACTAACAATATTGAGTTCATTAATTACTGCTTGCTTGGCATAATTAGAAATGAATATAACTGTATCTGCTGAATTCATCGTCCTAATCATTAAATGCTTTAAAACTTTATTTTTGAATTTAATTATGGGAGATTTAATATTATTTAAAACTTTATAATCAAACGGCAGCATATTACGAAACATAGTAACCTTAGTCACATGTTTAGTATAAAAGGTGAAGTCAAGCCCACCAGGAACAAACAAAACATCAACGCGCAATTTACTCATTAAAAAAGGAAGATAGCAAGATTCCCAAAAAGCCCTAAAAAGAATATTCCTATTAGCAAAAGGTGTTGATATGTAATTAATACGCGGCAAATTAGGAACTAATGACTTGTCAGGTGTTGCGATATAAACGATAGCACTATCATCAAAATGAGCTAGTAAGTTTTTTATATAGGTTTTCCCACCCCCGACTTTTGCCGAAAGTGCGTTAATTAATATAATTTTCATTGTTTTTTGACCAAATAAAATAATGCTATTTAAGCTTCAGTGTTAACAGTTAAGTAATTGATAATGCTTTCCGAGAACGTCTTTTCTAAAGACGACTTTTTATTAATTAAAGTCCACTTTTCATCTTTCTTTTGAAAATACCAATCAGAATATTCTAATGTGAATGTTCCAAACATAACAAATTGAAATTCTATTAAATAACATTTTAATGATATTGGATCGAAAGCTATATCTAGTGAGATATACGGTACATTAAAATAATTTTTAATTCTTTGTGATACATCTAGTATTTCACTTGGGATTTTTTTAGGAAAATTAAACAAACCACTGCCACTTGCTCTAAAATCATTTTTTCTATTTTTTCTTTCCAGAATGTAATATTTATCGCCATAAACAAGTACTTTATAATCCCCTTCTAGATTTGGAACAAATTCTTGAATGATAAATTTATTTCTCTTCACTGACTCTAAAATATAATTTTTACGGAGATATCTTTTAGCTGTAAACCTAATAAAATCCATTAAATCAAAACTACTACTTATTCGATTTAATTGAGCGAATAGTTCTTTTTCACTATTTACTAAACACACAGATTTACTTTTGCAACCTTCAGAAGACTTAATTACAACAGGGTAGCTAAGGTCATTTTGATAGTTTTTAGTAAATTCTTCGAAACATCCATAACTTAAAGAATGTGTATATTCGATTCCATCTGCTTTTAGGTTTTTTCTTAAAATTTCTTGAAATGATTTATTATGATGGGCATGAAAGCAAACATAGCGTGGAACTAACGTTGCTCCTCTTTCTTGCAACCCTAAAATCACATCAGCGATATAGCTTTTATATAACAACCCCCTATCCTCAGACGATTGATAAACCACGTAAGTATTTGCATAGTTGTCCAAATAATTCACTTTAGAAAAACAGCAAATCTCTAAACTAAAATAAGAATTTTGAAACGATTCTTGAATAATCTCTAAGTCCATTCCGATGGTAGAGGCTCTCTGAGATGAATAAAATTGGCCTCTATAATCAACCAGTAGTAATATCTTCATTCTTTTTTTCCATTCTTTTCTTTGGAGTACTTATCTAAAACAGTGAGCATAACATCCCTATGCGCTTCACATCGAAATAAATTTAAAATCAATAAAAAACTATTGTAAAAGAAACGAGGTATTTTAAATCCAATTTTTCTACAAATTTTTCCGAATAAGGGTAGTGTTATAAGAAACGATAAAAAATGTATTGACTGTTTTTCACAATAATTGGTCCACTCCTTATTCAATCTACTATCACAAGCTAAAATTTCGTTCAAATTTTCTAATTTCTCAAAGAAGACCTTTGATTTATTTTCAGTCATTATCGTGATTGCGTTATTGTTTACACTTTGTTCAAAAGGAATTAATTCAATTTCAACATTAAAATCCTTATCAATAGAAGCACTTACTAACATCCCCTCATACCACCCTTCAAACTTTGTAGTCGATGGGAAAAACAAATTACCTATACTATAAAAAATAGGCACGTCATTGTATAACTCATGACTACTTACACAATGTGTATGGTGTCCAACAACCATACTTGCACCATGATCTGCATAACATCTATATTGACTTACCATTCTTGGACTTGGGTTGTGATTGAACTCATGCCCACCATGAACAATTACAATTACAACATCAGAGCTTTCCTTAGCATTTTTTATCTGATTTAAATTATCAATTAAATTCATAGGATTAGCACCTGCACATTGTACTTCAGCACTAGCCCACTCATTTTCAGCAAAATTTACAACAGATATCCGGATTCCTTTTACTGTTTTTACAAAAGCGTTAGTTGCTAGAGCTAAACTGCCTCCAGCACCAACAAAAGAAACCTTGCTATTTTTCAAGTGATTAATAGTGTCAATAACACCAGAATCACCAAAGTCACGAATATGGTTATTAGCTAAAGTAACTAAATCTATATTTGCTCCCTCTAAAAGACTTATAACACTAGGCTTTAATTTTATATTAGGGCCAGTTTTTCGAATTCCTTCAGTCGAAGTCGTTACTGGAGCTTCTAGATTTATAATTGACATGTCTGCTTTAGTAAAAAGATCAAGACTATTACCAAAAACACCTTTGCAACAATCTAATTCTTTATTCTTAGAGCTTGGGAAAAAATCCCCTCCAATAACAACTCTCACTTTATCACTCATCAAATTCTCATTATTCTTTATGTTATTAACCTAAAATAAAACATGCTTAGAAATTATTATTTCTACGAATAGTTATTTTAGTTATTACAACTTTAAACACTATCAAGTATAATCCGTATTTAAATAACAATAAACTAATAGTATTGGTTGTGAATTCTGCATATAAATACGCTGGTATACTGGTTAAGAAAAAAGGGTACGCACCTAAAGCAATCACACCTTTTTTACCCGGTAGGTGTTGAAAGTAATTCAGGTATTTAAAAAAAATCAGATAAATTAGCAGTAAGAAAAATGCAGAAAAAACGCACCCAACCACAAAGCCAAAATTAATAATCCCTTCAGGTAACAAGCCCGTTGTATAGTTTGAAAACCCCCCGAACGGATCTCCAAAGTATTCCTTAGTTATGATAACCCCTCCTGTATCGGGCTTTTCTGGCCATATAGTTCTTGGTACCAAATTAGTAAATACAGTTATGTAGGTTGCCCCATATTTTCGGTCGGATATATTATTAAACTCCAATAATTTTTCAAGGGACTGCAAACCATAGTGAAAATTAGCCATTTCCAAGACTTTGCCCTTAATATCAATCCCTGATTTTAGGTTTCCATCATCCTCTATAGAATAACCTTCTCTAGCTACCCCTACCACCATAGCCACGGTTAATACAATTACAAAACCTAAAAATGCGTGTAAGATATTCACCTGTTTAGATGAATAATGGTAAAAAATCAACATAAAAACCACATTCCAAAGCAAGTTACTTCTTGAACCAGAGAGCAAAGCAATAATTATAAACAAAATAAAATGTAATAAATAAAGTGAAGTCTTAAATTTACTTTTAGGGGTCTTAAGTAGGACAATGAAATAGATATAACTAATAACATTCATTACCTTAATTAAAAATATAATAGCACCGAAACCCTGCCAATCTTTAACTCGCCCACCTACGCTCGAAACAAAATGTATCAGACCTCCGAGTTCGTTTACAAAGTAAACTTGTGCGATTAAAGGAATAAGGGTTAACAGCCAAAGTATTTTTATAAACCGTTTACTTTCTCGTTTACTAAAAACACTTTGACCAAAACTAGAGCACTTAATTCTTTTTTCAGTAAATATAATAACATTAGCGAACAATAAGATAACGAGTGTTACAAGGTATGTTTCAATATACTGTTGCTCAAGCCAAAAAATTTCACCAAAAAACGTGAAAAATATAACCAGATAAACCTTTGAAGGGGAGAATGGGTCTTTATTCTTATAGAAAGCAAACAGCACTATGAAACTGAATAGAAAGAATAAATAGCCCATCATTGATTACCCAATCTATTATTTAATACGATTATTAATTACTGTTTTATTCAAGGCTGCTTTAACCAATGATTCAAAATTCACACTTTCATAAAATTCACCAGCGTTCACAGAGTATTGTTCATAATTTTCATCAATTTTTTTAATTGCATCGTAGATCATTTCTTCCTTACCTATATCTACACACAAGCCAAATTTATTAGTTGCTATTGAATTTAACAAACCAGGAATATTTTGTCCTAACACTGGAATATTAAAGCCTGAATATTCCCATATTTTATTAGGCGCACAGTATATTGAATTCAAACAATCTGTGTCATAGAATGCGACTCCAATATAAGCAAAACTGGTTATATTTAGATGATCAGGAGGCACGACCCAAGAAATATAATGCAGTTCAGGATTTATTCTTTTTAAATGCTCAATTCTATTATGTGGATCTCGCCCCATAATCAAAAGCTTAAATTCTTCAGAAAATTTGGTCGATGCTCTAACGAGAGGCTCTATATCCCTATCTAACTCTAAAGAGCCTTGATAAATTATTAATTTTTTACCCGCAAAACTCTCAAACAATTTGCTTAAAGCAGAGTCGATAATTTCTATTTTCTTTTTTCTAGGATGCTCAAATGGCTTATTAGGAATAACCTCTGGAAGTTCATCCAAATTAAACCACACTCGGCCAATTTGAGCTCTGTTTGCTTCGTTATAAACAATAACATTGTACTTCTGGACGACAGCTTTTGTGATTTTCATCCAAATATTATGACCATCATGTAACTCATGAAGAGCTAAAACACTATTATACTTTTCCAGATTAATATTTATTAAACTCAAAGCTGTATCAACTCTAGAGACCCAAAAAAAATCATTTTCCGTTAAATCTAATTCCAACAATTTTGAACGAACTTTAACACCAAACGTATAATAATTAATTATTTTTTTAATTGGATTAGAATTGTGGTCACTTCCTACTTCATGAAAATTCACTGTCTTGAGTTTATCATTCAGCGATGCACTGGAGCATATACAGTGCACTTCAAACCCTAAACTTAAAAACGCAGTGAGATAATTAATTACGGTAGGAGAAACACTTATTTCACCTTTTACCACTAAAACAATTTTTTTCAATTTACATCTCTCTTTGTTAATGTAGTACGTTGATTGTTATTTAACAATTTAATAATGTACACCAGTTGAACAGTAAAGAGTAACATATATGAAATTACAAACGCTAATGAAACTGCTACTCCTACTATATACTGTTTTAATAGGAAACAGCTTAAAAGCACTACCAGCCCCCCCCAAAAAAGGTTAAAGGTTAAATTAGCCCAAGCTGCGCCCAAACTTATAACAACTCGACCTAAGAAGGTAAGTAATGAACTAAATATCGCGGCAACGGCTAATATCTCCAAATATTTGCTACCAACGACAAAATCCGAACCATATATTCCCATAATATCTTCTGAAAACATAAATACAAGCATACTTAAAAAAGAGGAAATCCCCAAAACGACAAGAAAGCAGAAAGTTACAAGCTTAACGAACTTTTTTGTACCAACATATTTATTTAAGATTGGATACATTGCATCGCTTAATGCGATCGGGATAAAAATAATAATCGCAAATACTTGGTAAGCTGAGTTGAAATAAGAAAGCTCTTTGAAACCTTCATTATACCCTGCAATCAATACATTTAAAAACCAAATAGCTAGTGGCGCAGCAAGTCCTGATAATAAAAGGGGAAAGCTAAAGTGTTTTAAAGAGGGTAAATCTAACTTTAACTTCTTCAAATTGATGGCTAGCAGGAAACTAGAAAAATTACATGTAAAATATAAAAGTATGCACAATTGCATTATAGAAAATATTACCAACGAGATTACAGCCCCTTTAAGTGAAAAATAATAGGCTAAACTTATAGTAACCAATATATTTAAAACAGCTACAATTGCATTTCCCACAAATACAACTTTAAATTCTTGCTCTCCTTTTAATATACCAATAAGAGTATGAAACATGTTGCTGAATAAAATATAAAAAACACTTAACTGTATTAAGTGAGCATGAGCCACATCACTAAAAAGTGACGCAGATATCGATTCAGAAAAAATATAAAAACAAGAGCTCACAATTAGAGATAATAAAAAAGAAACTAGGAAGTTTGTAAATATCACGTCATTTTTTTTAAATTTAGGTATATCAGTTGTGATATACCTAGAAATGGCGAGACCAAAGGAAATACCAACAGCGGTCTCTAAAAGCTGGATTGTACTCCGCAAAAAAACGAATTGACCATAGAGTTCAGCGCCTAAAATACGTGCTAAAATAATACCAATCAAAAAAAGATGCCCTCTCATTACAACAGAAGATAACAAACTCCAAAATGAATTTGATATAAGCAATGGAACAATCGGGCTAGTTTTTATAAACTTCAGCATAACTAAAGGCGTACTTTATTTTTAATATAAATGATAAAAGTAATCCCTTATTAATTGCTTTCAAAGTGACAACTGTCATATTTAAAAATTGTGTCAATAATACGAGTACATGCTTTACCATCACCGTACGGATTATGTGCAAAGCTCATCGCTTTGTAGGCATCTTCATTCGATAATAACGAGGTAAGCTCAGTAACGATAGTTTCTACATTTGTTCCTACTAACTTAACGGTACCTGCATCTACAGCTTCTGGACGCTCTGTAGTATTGCGCATCACAAGTACTGGTTTACCCAAAGATGGCGCTTCTTCCTGTATTCCACCAGAATCAGTCAAAAGCACGCATGCCTTGTTCATTAAGTACACAAACGGTAAGTAGTCTAATGGCTCGATAAGGAAGACATTAGTTAAGTGAGCTAGTAATCTATTAACAGGCTCACGTACATTAGGGTTTAGATGCATAGGGTAAACAAACTCAACATCAGGGAATGCTTTTGCCATTTGTGTAATCGCTTCACAGATGCGTTCAAATCCACCACCAAAACTTTCACGGCGATGCCCTGTGATCAGCACAAGACGTTTATTTCCATCAAGGAAATCAAACTGCGCCTGTAGTGCGGATTTTAATTCAACATTGGTTTCGAGTTTTTCAATCACATCTAGTAAAGCATCGATAACCGTATTACCGGTAACTATAATTTTTTCAGGGCTGATATTTTCTTGTAGCAAGTTTTGCTTTGATGTTTCAGTTGGCGCAAAATGTAAATCTGCAATAGCACCTGTTAATTTTCGGTTACCTTCTTCTGGCCAAGGCGAATATATATTACCAGTACGAAGTCCAGCTTCAACATGCCCTACTTTAATTTGTTGATAATAAGCAGCCAACGTTGTTGAAAGTGTCGTGGCTGTGTCGCCATGCACTAAAACGTAATCAGGTTTAAACTCTTCAAGTACAGGCTTTAAACCTAGCAATATGCCACAGGTAATATCAGTTAAATCTTGACCTGGTTTCATTAAGTTCAAGTCATAGTCTGGTGTTATTTCGAATAGTTCAAGCACTTGATCTAACATTTCACGATGCTGGGCAGTAACACAAGCTTTCGCTTCAAAGCGTTCATCGGCAGCTAAGGCATGAACAAGCGGTGCCATTTTTATAGCTTCAGGGCGAGTACCGAATACGGTTAAAATACGTTTCTTATTCATATTATTTTCTACATTATTATTGATAAAAGATTACAGCCGAAATTATATTTTAATAGTTTCTAGGCAATAACGTACCATGGCATTACTTTTAAGATACCATCTTTAATTCTATAAGTAGGTTCATATCCTAGTGCGTTTTTTGCTTTTGAAATATCAGCTTGAGAGTGACGAACATCTCCAACTCTAAAATCTCGATATATTAAATCACCTGCTACTTGAACATCCTCCATTGTTAGCGCAAGCTTAATAGAATGATACAAATCATTAAGCGTTGTTCTATCACCAACAGCTACATTATATACCTGTTCTTTAGCTTCTTCGCTTGCTGTAGCAGCTAAAATATTCATTTGTACTGTATTTTCAATAAAACAAAAGTCCCGACTCGTTTCACCATCACCATTTATAAATATATCATCACCATTGATCATTGCGACCGTCCATTTAGGTATTACAGCAGCATAGGCTCCATTAGGATCTTGTCTTTTACCAAAAACATTAAAATACCGTAAACCTATAACTTTGAAATTATAAGTTTTTGCAAATACACTAGCATATAACTCGTTTACATATTTAGTTACCGCATAAGGAGATAATGGATTACCAATATTTTCTTCTACTTTAGGTAATGCAGGGTGGTCACCATATGTTGAGCTACTTGCCGCATAGGTAAAACTTGCTACATTTTCTTCTTTCGAAGCGGTCAACATATTTAAAAATCCAGTAATATTAGCTGAATTAGTTAATATTGGATTAACTATAGAGCGAGGAACCGAACCTAATGCAGCTTGATGTAAAACATAATCAATACCAAGCACTGCTTTGCTACAAGTTTCAAAATCTCGAATATCACCTTCGATAAAGTTAAAGTTCTGCCATTGCTGTATTGACACTAAGCCTTTTACTTCATCAAGATTGTGTTGATGCCCTGTGGCAAAGTTATCTAAACCAACTACTTTTTGATTTAA
>Ga0105357_10002042_pt1 | contig 10838 bp, 8 predicted proteins | sample GOMGulsemesocosm_4_FD_83660 | JGI IMG/M metagenome (GOLD analysis project Ga0105357, IMG submission 83660) | Methane-oxidizing microbial communities from mesocosms in the Gulf of Mexico - GOM15B Gulf of Mexico | ecosystem: Environmental > Aquatic > Marine > Cold seeps | place: USA: Gulf of...
GGTATGTATAAAAGTTGTATCAAGCTGAATCCCAGCATCAACAAAAGCAAACCAACCTGAATTTATAGTACCTATAAATTCATTAATGGCCTTATTAAGGCTACAAGCTTTCTCTGTTTGTATCCACTGCAAAGCATTAATTTCATCAAATAATTCACTTGGTGAAATAAAGCCTGCAACAACCGTTAATGTCCATGCATCGCTAGATTGCATAGCAATACAATCCAATGTATCAGCCAACAATTCTATTTGTTCAGGTAAAAGCTTCATCACAAAATGAATTTTGACTTCAGATACTTCAACTGCATCATTAGGTAATACTAATTGCTCCGCTGGAAAAGTATACTTTTTCTTTAGCCACTTTTGGTAACCATATTCATCTTTAACCTCTTTGGTTACCCAAGCAGTTTTCATCCACTCCTCATCAGTCATTATTTGAGTGTCATATAGCTCATACGGTACTTTATTATTAGCGCTAGAAATCGCTTTATTAATAAAGTTTGTCATCCATACACCAGAAAAAAATTTCTCATCCGAAATTGCATAGTATGTAAGTAACCAATACAAAATCTTCAAACGTGATTCTTGGTCAGACTTTGAAATTAGTTCAGACAGAGGGGAAATTAAATGAGAGTAGTCATCTTCATAAGGGAGATTTTCTGTTATAAAAATCAACTCCTTATTAAATAAAAGAGAGTAATAAGCAATGCTAGAAAAGTTGCCTACCACTTTGTCAACATGAGGAATTAAAAATTGCGTAAGAGGTACCGATCTAATTTCATTATCAATAAATACGTTAGAATATTTTAAAGTTAAATATTTTATTTCCCCGTTAGATAAAGACCTTGCTCCTGGGTGTAATGTAATTAAATAACAAGCACAACTTTTTTCCAGTCTATCAAAATAATAATCTAAGCTAGCAAAAATTCTAGTCTCACCATCCCCTTGCATAGGAGAAGCCAAAGGCAACAAAATAATCTCAGAGAAATTTTTCCTCAAATCCATGATAATTTCATCTACAGCAGTTGGATATAGTGACTTACACAACACCCTACTATGTGCTACATCAATCATTTTAGCAACAAATTCTCTTTCCGCATCTCCAAAAGTTAAAGCCTTAAGAATTTCATCTGAATATTCTGACAAGAACCTCCCCTTCCCATAACCTGCAGAATCAATGCACCAAAACTTTGGTAACGGCTCATAATGAAACCAATTTAATTCAAAATTAAGAAAAACTGAATTAGGGAACACCTTCCTCAGCCAACTAGATTCCGCATTTAAAAATATTACATCGGGAATAAACCCGTTAAGTTTTTCTACAACAAGTTTTTCAAAATATGTAGAATCGACTCTATCTCGCTCTAATTTCTGAAAAACATTCCCTGTTACCTTACACCCATAGCGCAAATCTTCCTGAGAAACTGCAATAGTAATTCCCTCAAAACTTGGGTGTTGAATATATTTAATAACATCTAACGCTATTAAACGTGCATCATACCCAGGTAAATCTACTCTAAGCTGATCGTGTATTTTGGCATACCACTCTAACCACCCTTGCATTTTAAAAGGGTTATTAAGTTCAAAAAATGGATCTAAATAAAATAAAATCTTTGCCATAAAAAATCACCATAAAATATCAACTCACATTGAAGAAAATATAACGTTAGAAATAGGAACTACTCTGAATTATTTCACCAACTTAACAACAAGAAAATGTCCATGATTATCCTTAACCGTTCAACAAAAATAAATTACCATGTTCACTCAATAACACCAAAAACAAACTAACGCCTAAAATCATTCTGATGCATTAAAAACCATTTATAAGTATCCGCTAAGCCATCCTCAAATGAAATAGAAGCTTGCCAACCTAATAATTTAAGCCGTGAAACATTCATCAATTTACGAGGCGCTCCATCTGGCTTACTAATATCAAATTTAATTTCACCTTGATAATCAACTACCTTAGCAACAGTTTCAGCCATTTCACGAATTGAACAGTCAACACCCGTTCCCACATTGATATGAGATAGCATTTCTTGGGTATGCCCCTGATAAATATCACTATCTAAGTTCATAACGTGCACACTTGCTGCAGCCATGTCATTTACGTGTAAAAATTCCCTCAAGGGGTTACCTGAGCCCCACACAATAACAACAGGAGAATTGGATAATTTAGCTTCATGAAAGCGTCTTATTAATGCAGGTATCACGTGTGAATTTTCTGGGTGAAAATTATCATTTTCACCATATAAATTAGTTGGCATAACACTACGATAATCACGGCCAAATTGACGGTTATAACTTTCACATAATTTAATTCCCGCAATTTTAGCTACGGCATAAGGCTCGTTAGTTGGCTCTAAAGAGCCATTTAATAAAACCTCTTCACTCATAGGTTGTTCAGCTAACCGCGGATAAATACACGACGAACCTAAAAATAATAATTTTTGTACATTACATAAGTGGGACGCATTAATAATATTACATTCAACCATTAAATTATCATAGATAAATTCAGCAGGATAAGTGTTATTAGCTACAATCCCACCTACTTTCGCAGCGGCCATGTAAACTTGGTCAATTCTTTCCCCAGAAAAAAAGTCCAATACAGATTGTTGATTGGCTAAATCCAGTTCCGATCGAGTCCTAACAACTATATCGATATCATCTTGACGTTCTAACTGCCGCACAATAGCCGAGCCAACCATCCCTTTATGCCCTGCTACAAAAATATTTGTTCTCATTACTTCCTTATTCCCTTTCTCAATGACTTATATATTACCTACAATAATACCAAAATAAACTTGGATTACATTTGTAACATAAATAAACATTTCTTCATTTTACACCACTCTCAGCTCTACCTAATACAATCCCCATAATTAAAGAAGTTAGGGATAGATTCAACCAGCCACTGCAAAACACGCCTAAATATAACACAAGTAATTTCAATATTCTGTTATTATCTAAACACATAAGAACCTTTAAATAACGACCTCTTTAGGCCTCGCCAGTACTAAATTCAATGCATTTAAACAGAGACACTATAAAACAAAGAGAACACCTAATAGACCACTATATTGCAAAATCAAGCGGTGTATTACACCTTGGGGCTCACAAAGGGCAAGAAAGAGTTCAATACCACAAACTAAATAAACGAGTTCTTTGGGTAGAAGCAAACCCATATATTTTTAAAGAATTATCTCAGAATCTTATAAACTATCCTTTACAAGAAGGATTTTGCGCCTTACTTGGAAGCATTGATGGCACCATACACGACTTCTATTTATCGAATAACTCAGAAGGAGTTAGCTCTTCAATTTTTGAGTTTGGACAATTCGGTACAGGGCCTCAGTCATTGTGGCCAAACCTGAATCTTCAAATGACGGATACTTTATCATTATCCTCTATTTCTCTTGATACCCTACTTAAAACAACACACAAAAAAGCAAGTGAGTTTAATTTCTGGGTTATTGATTTACAAGGTTCTGAACAATTGTTACTTAAAGGCGCTAAACAATCAATTCATTCATGCCAAGCATTACTTATAGAAATAAGTACTGTTGAAGTATACAAAAATGCAGCAACATGGGACACACTACTTAATACATTAATAAATTACGGTTTTTCTCCTGCTTGGCAGCCAGAACAAGCACATGATGACATACTATTTATTAGAAATAAAAAAAATAAAATAGCACAAACCTTCCTTTCAGAGGCTTATTTAACACATAACCAACGCCGGCTTGAGCATTTATCATCATTAGAGTTAGACCTTTCACACAAAACAGTTCTCGAAGTTGGCGCTGGCATTGGTGAGCACACTAGGTTTTACATTGACCTAAAGTGTCAAATATTAACGACGGAAGCGCGAAAAGAAAACCTGCATATTCTAAATGAACGCTATCGCGACACTGAAACAGTGCGCGTCAAACATTTAAATTTATCTATGCCAGAAAGCCTAAATGAGAAATTTGAAATTATACATTGTTATGGGCTCCTCTACCATGTGTCCAATCCCAGCCAAGTATTACAATTTCTAGCAGCCCATTGCAATGGCACCCTTCTATTAGAAACATGCCTATCACTCGAAAATGAAGAAAAAATAAACCTTCTCAGTGAGCCTATAGAAAACCCCACGCAATCTATAGAGGGCGTGGGGTGTCGTCCATCAAGGCCATGGGTTTGGAACGAATTAAAAAAACTTTTTCCTTATGTATATGCCACAAAAAGACAACCAATTCACGATGAATTTCCGTTAAAATGGTCACCTGAAAACTTTCAAAAAAACACATTAACTCGCGCGGTATTTATAGCCAGTCGTCAGCCATTAAACTCCACACACCTAGTATCACTTTTACCGCTTACTTACACTCACTAAATATTTGTTTTTCACTCATAAAATACACCAATGAGCTTTTCAAAAAAATCACAAGCTAACTATCAAGCGTATTGCAATAAAACATCAAACCTATCAAGCAGGTTTCTTAACTACCCCCGAACTATAAGTATAGAAACTCAAGTGAAGTGTAATGCCCATTGTTCTTTTTGCCCATACCCCACATCCCATAGGTCTGGCCAAGAAATGAGTACAAAACTATTTCATAAAATAATCAATGACCTTTCAGAGATACCATCTAATCACAACTTTAGTATCACCCTTGCTCGCATTAACGAACCTCTATTAGACAAAAGACTCGAAAAATTTTCTCAGCTAATTGCACAAAAACTACCATCAGCTTCCCAGACATTCTGGACAAATGGAAGCATGTTACAACAAGGAAAGTTTGAATGGATGTCTAGCTTCTCTGGCGCATTATTAAATGTATCTTTAAATTCTATTGATAACAAAGAGCACACAGAGTTAATGGGATTCGGAGTAACGAAAGTATTCAACAACTTAGATTACCTTCATCAACTTGTAGCAGAAAAAAAATTCAACCTACCCATTACTTTATCGGCACCTTTTCAAGGAGAAAAAAAAACCACCGAAATTGAAAACTTTTGCTCTAACAGATGGCCTCTGTTTAAACTAGGAGTTAGACCTTTTTTCATATGGTCGGGGACATCAAACAAGGGAAAAAAAGAAAAAAAGAAATATGAATTAAGCTCTGCACAAACAAATAATTTCCCCTGCGCTCAATGGTTTGACTTACATTTCCTGGCTAATGGGTATACGACAAAATGCTGCATTGATGAAAGTGGCCATTCTACTGCCAATTACGATGCATCAAAAACTAATGCCTTAAACATATACACCCTTTCTCAATCACTTCGAGAAACATTACCCCCTAGAGATAAAATTTCTGGCTGTCAAAACTGTCATCACCTTGGTTAATTAATAGGATCAGAACTATTACAATAAACAAAAATCTCTGTATGAGTTATTGATAAGTATTGACATACCCCCAGTCCAAAATCACAGAGAGCGTGATTGTATTTTTATGTGTACTCATTAATGGCAAAGTAACTCTACTCACCTCTAAATTAGGAATTTTATATGCATGATGCAATTGGGGTATTTGGATACCCAAAATCAGGAAACACTTGGATGCAAACTATTTTCACTTTACTAGGCCAAGTAGTAGACCCTGATTATATTCAAGATGATCTTCATCTCTCCGCAGCAAAAGCTGCGGCATTAAACTCACACCCATTAGTTAAATTGGATGGGTGTAATCCATGTATCATGTTTAAAAGTCATGAATATTACAAAACTAAAGGACAACTACATCATAACCCTCTATTTGGAATTCAATCTTTAAAAAAAGTTATTTTAATAAAAAGAAACCCATTAGATATGCTCCTTTCTTTCATAAATCATATCTGCTTTATGTCATATAAATGCAATATTAATAACAAAACCTTACCAATAGGCATACTATTATATTGCACTGAAGAACTAGCCTTACCAGTAACTAAAAATCATGAAATTTTTAATAACTTAAAATCGCTTGATGACATCATGGATGTCCGGCCTATTAGAGCTAGCACTAGAGTCTTTTAGCAAAAATAACCTGACAATTAAACCGTTCAAAAACATGTCTTCATCATGGAGCAACCAAATTTTATCATGGGAAGAACAAAATCAAGTTTCTACCTTAACCGTTAGATATGAAGATCTCTTTGATTTTAAAAGAAGAGAGCTTTCTCGCATTTCTTCATTTATTGAAGTAGAGCTAAACCACTTAGAACAGGCTTACGATTGGCAAAAACAAGGAGCTTTATCCAAAAAAAAACTTGATACTGAAAATAAAATAGCCAGTTTTTATAATAAAATGGGACATGGGCACTTTGTAAATTATTTTGATAAAAAATCATTACAGAATTTTTACAACCAACATTCAGAAGTTATAATTAATTGTGGTTATGAGTATATTCTGGATACTTAAAATAATATTTATTACCTACACCCAATCTACTTGAAAATGCAGATTATCTCCTGCCCACCACCCTCAAGTACTTAATTATGAGGCTAGTTATTTAAATAAGATCCCAGCTAGAAATGTACTAGAATGACGAAACACAAATCAAGCACCTTTAGGTGCTGTGCATATAAACCAGAATTCCCATATATACCAGTACTATAAAAGGATATTTATGTCTTTAAACGGAAAACAGAAAATCTATAAATTCTATAGCCAACATGGAGAAGACTTTTTACTCTGGAATTTTTTTGATTTCAAAAAAAAAGGATTTTATATTGAAGTAGGAGCATTTGATGGCATATACCTAAGTAATTCATATTCATTTGCACAACATGGCTGGCAAGGAATCTGTATAGAACCTTCCCCAGAATATTATAATCTCTGCGTTAAAAATAGACCCCAAGCAACCAACTTAAATTTTGCATGTGTCGAAAATAATTTAACAGATAAGGTTTTATTTAACACTGAAGAATCAGGACTACTGTCTAGTGTTAATAATACTCAAGAATACCATGCCGACTTAAAAAGCAGATATACAAAAAATAACTTACATTTTAATGGCCCTAAAAAAATCCAAGTACCTGCCGCTACGTTAGATAGCCTTTTACACAAGCATGCTCAAGAAAAAATACCTATCGATTTTTTATCTATTGATGTTGAAGGTTATGAAGAGCAGGTTTTAAAAGGGTTTAATATAAGAAAATATTTGCCACAAGTCCTGCTAATTGAAGCTAACACTTCATTAGATGAAGATAAAATAATCAGTTTAATGAACTCAAAGTCATATTTATTGGCTAGAAAACTTGGTGTTAATTTAATATTTGTGCAAAATAAAGAGGATCAGTCTAAGATTCAAAATATAAAAATGGATTGTTTTATAGAAAAACAACATCACCCTATTGACAGAGCACACTCCATACCATCTATTGTAAAGGGCTTAATGCTTAATGAAACCAAATCAGACAAGATGCAAGATATGTATAACAAGAATACAATTTTGAATGAAAAAAATCATGCGTTAAATTGGGAGGTTGGTGCTCTACGAGATAAAGTTGAATCTTTAGCCCATGAACGGTTTTGGCTTTCCTCCTCTCTATATTTCACAAAAAAAAACTATATTCTTATTCAGCAAATCCAAAAATACCAAGAAATATATGATAAATATATCGTATATGGCGCTGGGAGCATTGCCAATATTATCCATCAAATGTCACCTCAGTCGATTGTTGCCTTTATAGATTTACACCCCCAAAATACGCTCTTAAAAACCAAACTTCCCATTATCACCCCAGAGCATATTTCAAATATTGAAGAACTTCCTATCTTAATTTCGGTATTAGGTAGAGAAAAAGTAATCACAGAAAACCTAATCAAAAATTTTAATATTTCACCCGATCGTTTATTAACATTTTTAAAAAATGAAGAGCACTAATAATTGAAAATCATATATTTAACCAATAACGATACTAGTGGTGGGGCTGCTAAAGGAGCATACAGACTTCATACTGGATTTATAAAGAATGAAATAGACTCTTCAATGTGGGTACGAAATAAGCTTTCATCCGATAAAAGTGTATGGCAATACTTCATTAATATTAATTATAAAAGAAGAAAATTTGACCAAGATATTGCAAAAGACCTATACCCTAAATGGCGAGAGCAATACAGTGAATTTAGTTCCTTTAATATTAGAAGAACGAACATAGACAAACTCATCAATAAATCAGATGCTGACCTAGTTATTTTTCATTGGATTGGTAATGATACAATCAGTATTAAAGAAATTGCTAATATTAATAAACCTATTATCTGGCGCTTAGCAGATATGTGGGCTATCTGTGGTTCACGTCACTATATTATGGATAACGACCAAAGGTATATTAATGGCTATGATAAGCCTAAAAATTCATCAGAAGATATTGATGCTTGGCTTTGGCATAAAAAGCTAAAACATTTAGAACATAAAAAAATAACATTTGTATGTGGCAGCCAATGGCTATCTAGACAAGTAGAAAAAAGCCCTTTATATAAAAATAGAACCATTCACACCATTCCCAGCTCAATTGATACTGAAATATTTAAACCCGTCGATAAATTAATTGCCAAACAAGCCTTAGGCCTCGATAAACGTAAAGTCATCTTATTTGGTGCTGATAATGCCACCAAAGATTCTAGGAAAGGCTACGCCCTACTTTGTGATGCACTAGGTGAACTAAAGAATATCTGTCAAAAAAACCAGGTACAAATAGTCTTATTTGGCACTAAAGAACGGTTTACTTCCACTATACACAACTTTGATTCTCAATCATTTGGTTATGTTAATGATGAAATTTTGTTGTCATTACTTTATTCTGCTGCTGATGTTGTTGTTGTTCCTTCAAAAATGGATAACCTGCCCTTTACTGCAATCGAAGCACTAGCTTGTGGAACACCTGCTGTTGGGTTCAATATAGGTGGTGTTCCTGAGATTATCGATCACTTAAAAAATGGTTTTATTGCAAATTCTTTTGATACTAAAGAGTTTGCTAAGGGTATTTATTGGGTTTTATTTGAATCAAATTATTCAGTACTATCTAAGAATGCTCGTGCAAAAGCAGAATCAGAGTATGCAATTGATATACAGGTGTCTCGTTACTTAGACTTAATTAAACAAAAAAAACTGATTAATCGACACTTCCAAATACAAAAAACATACAAGAAAATAACACAATGGGTTAAAGACTTACTTTAACATCTATGACTTTTTTAAAAGGACCCGAAATGAAACGTATTTTAATTACAGGTGGGGCGGGGTTTGTCGGTACTAACCTCATCAATTTATTAACCAATAAATTTCATATATCGGTTATGGATAACCTATCAAAAATAGATAAGTTTGAACATCAAAACAACAATGACATATCATTTTTTCAATCTGATATTAGAGAGTTAAATGCATGTATCGAAGCGACACAAAACATTGATATCATTATTCATCTTGCCGCCAATGGATCAGTTATTGATTCAATTGTAGACCCTTTCGATAACTTTGATAATAATGCAAAAGGTACGCTTAATATTTTGCATGCTGCATCAGAAAATAATGTTAAAAGAGTTATTTTTGCCTCAACGGGAGGCGCCTTAATGGGTGATTGTGAGCTTCCTGTATCAGAACAAAGCATTCCTCATCCGATTTCACCCTATGGAGCAAGTAAACTCACAGGAGAGGGTTACTGCCACGCTTATGCTAATTCATTTAATATGAGCACAACCATTTTGCGTTTTGCAAACCTTTACGGCCCTTATAGTTCCCATAAAAAGGGACTTTTAAATAATTTAATTAATGCGGTAAAAAAGGACTCCCCAATTGAAATATATGGCGATGCAAGTCGTGACTTTCTTTATGTTGAAGACCTTTGTCTAGGCATTGAAAAAGTACTTAAATACCAACATAAGGGATCTGAGATTTTTCATTTAGCTTCTGGCGTAGAGACCAAGATAATTGACCTAGTAAAAGTATTTTTAAGTGTTAGTGGCTATACCGATCACCCCACTGTCTTTAAAACAAAAAGGCAAGGGGAAGTAGAACGCAATGTAGCTAATTTCATAAAAGCAAATGAGAAACTTGGGTTTTCACCATCAACAAATATAACAGATGGGCTATCAAAAACATGGGAGTGGTATACCCAACAACTAATTGACACTCCCTATCTTACTCAAAAAAACCAGTAAAATGTATTCAACACAAAAAAATGTAACGCTAAAAAAGCCAGAACCAAATGTTAATACCGTCGCTGGAAAATACTTAACTAATCCTAGCTCGAAGACTCAAGGCGGACTACGTACAGAAAATGTATTTAAAGAATCTTCACCAGAAATGCCCCTTGTTAGTATTATTACCGTTTGTTTAAATTCAGAGAAAACAATAGATCAATGCATCCAATCTGTTTTACAACAAAGCTATGAAAATATTGAATATATAATTATTGATGGTCATTCGAGTGATAATACGCTCAATATTATTGAGTCATACAGCAATGCAATAGACTACTTCTCCTCCTCACCCGACAATGGTTTATACCATGCAATGAATAAAGGACTCGAACTTGCCCTAGGCGATTTCATTATTATTCTTAATTCTGATGACTGGTACCCCACTGACTGTATAAAAAAATTAGTTAAGGCACAAAAATATAGTTGTGCAAGTTTTGTATCTGCACTTGCCCAGTATGTTGATTATAAAGGGGGCAATACTCAAATACTAAGACATATGCCTTATGATGCAAGCCTTCAATTACGAATGCCTTTACGGCATGAAACCATGTTACTCTCGAAAAAAATCTATAATAAAATTGGATTATACGATGTATCATATAAAATCATTGCAGACTTAGACCTAACAATTCGGTTATATAAAGCAGGATA
>Ga0105357_10002043_pt1 | contig 10838 bp, 9 predicted proteins | sample GOMGulsemesocosm_4_FD_83660 | JGI IMG/M metagenome (GOLD analysis project Ga0105357, IMG submission 83660) | Methane-oxidizing microbial communities from mesocosms in the Gulf of Mexico - GOM15B Gulf of Mexico | ecosystem: Environmental > Aquatic > Marine > Cold seeps | place: USA: Gulf of...
AACAGCACGTAACAACCAATGTTTACGACTAAACTCCAAAACACACCATGAGTTAACGTATCAGAAAAAACCACACCAAACAGTTGTTGAGGTGCGAGAGACTGCCAACCGAATAAACCCGCTGTGGCAAATGAGTCTGGGACAAATCTTGACCCCGCGAGTGTGGGCAATAAAAGCGTGTATAGCCAAACAGAAAACCCCGCCAGCAAACCAATCATTGCACCATTTTTATGCCCACCACGCCAATACAAGCCTCCCACTATGAGCGGTGCAAATTGAATAGCCGCTGCGAACGATATTAACCCAATGCTCGACAGCGATTTGTCACCCAATGCAATGCGGTAGTAGCCGTATGAAAAGGCAAGTAACACAAAAATTGTAATTCGCCGAACCAATAACAACGTTGGATAAAAATTATGTTTGTCGCGCCGATCTTTTAACCTAAATAAAACGGGCAAAATTAAGTCATTAGAGACCATCGTGCTCAGTGCAACCGTGGCCATAATAACCATCCCTGTTGCCGCAGAAAAACCGCCCAAATAACTTAATAGAGCAAGTCCTTTGTTACCATAACCCATTGGTAATGACAGGATGAATAAGTCAGCACTGTTGGTTGAATTGAACACCTGCAAACCCGCTGATGTTATCGGGATAACGGATATACTAACTAATAGCAGGAAAAGAGGAAAACCCCATTTCGCAACGCTCATTTCATCGCCCCTGCTCTCCACTGCAGCGACATGAAACTGACGTGGCAAACAAATTATTGCAGCCGCTGCCAATAATGCTTGAGTAAAAAACTTCACTGAAAATTGGCCTGAGCTATACGGCTCAAACAATATATCACTGACCTGCTGCGCAGATTGATCCGCTTCATCAACTATTATTAAGTACGATAATCCAGCAATAACGATTAATGAGGCCAGTTTAATAACTGCCTCAAAACTGATGGCGTTAATAATACCCCGGTGATGCTCCGTTGCATCAATGCGTCGAACACCAAATAATATTGAAAACACGGCTAAAATCAAACCTAGATAAAATGCCGTATCGGACAATAAGAAAACACTTGCGCCACCGTTAGTTCTTCCCGCTAATAGATCAAATGCGCTGGCCACAGCTTTTAACTGTAACGCTATATACGGAACGGTACCAATCAAAGCGATAACCGTTACCATGGAGGCCAGCGCTTGGTTTTTTCCATACCGTGTTGAAATAAAGTCAGCGATGCTGGTTGTTTTATGGCGTTTGCTTACCGTTATAAGTTTTTTAAGGAAAGGTGTGCAAAATACAAATAACAGCATTGGACCTAGATATATTGAAAAGAATTCCCAGCCAGATACTGCGGCCTTTCCAACTGAACCGAAAAATGTCCACGACGAACAATACACCGTCAGTGATAAAGTGAATATTAACGGCTGATAACGTGAGTATTGGCCTATCGGCTTTTTATCGCCCATAAAAGCGATATAAAACAAAATCGCCAAATAGATGGCTGTCATTATGACCAATAGTGACGCGCTGATCATCGGGTTATTACTGCTCTATTAGACATTGGCTAAGATTATACAACATAGATAATGGATACTGACTTTTCCGAACACCGACATACCTTCTGTCAAAAAAAATACCCAGCTTGGTTTCCCAAGCTGGGTATTTAAGTTTCTAGATAAGCGCCGCTATATGCAACAGTCCTTTTTTCTAAATAGCAAGATACTGCTCACGTAACTCCTTATTGTCTAACACTTCTTGCGCTGTTCCAGTGTAAACAATTTCACCAGATTCCATGATGATGGCCTTATCAGCTAGCTTCAATGCAGCAACAGCATTTTGCTCAACGATAACCGTCGTGATGCCCATTTCTTTAATTTCACGGACAATGCCTTCAATCTCTCTAACGATGGTAGGCGCCAAACCTTCATATGGCTCATCAAGTAGTAAAATCTTAATGCCTCTTGCTAATGCACGAGCAAGCGCAAGCATTTGCTGCTCGCCACCTGACAATGTAACGCCTTCTTGTAAACGACGCTCTCTTAATTTGGGAAAGTGATCATAAATACGATCCAAATCCCAACCGATAGGTTCTGAAATCTGCGAGATGATTAAGTTTTCTTCAACGGTGATGCCAGGGATAATCCGACGATCTTCTGGTACCAATTGAACGCCTGCACGAGCGGCTTCAAATGGCTTCATGCCAGTTAAATCTTGTCCGTCCAACATAATAGTGCCTTTATGCACTTGTGGATCTTGCATTCGCGCAATAGCACTCATGGTGGTTGTTTTACCCGCACCATTACGACCTAGTAACGCAAGAATTTCACCTTCATTAATCTCAAAAGAGATGCCCTGCACAATGTAACTTTCACCGTAATATGCATGCAAATCACTAATAGAAAAATATGCTTGGTTACTCATTCTTCACTCTCCGTACCTAGATAAGCTTCAATAACTTTTGGATTACCTTTCATTTCATCAGGCAAACCTTCGGCTATAACTCGCCCTCCTGCCAAACAAGTAATATATTTTGACAATGAGAAGACCACGTTCATATCGTGCTCAACAATGACCATTGTAATACCGCCTTTATCTGAAATCCTCTGCAATAACTTAATCGTGTTTTCAGTATCTGCACGCGCCATACCCGCTGTTGGTTCGTCCAGCAATAACAAGTCTGGTTTACGTGCTAAGCAAAGCGCCATCTCTAAGCGACGCTTATCACCACGCGACAAATGACACGCTTCTGTTTTACGTTGCTCAAAGAGGCCAACGTCTTGAAGCGTTTCTTTAGCCAAATCGATACATGGCTTAGCTGTCGCTGGAGTTTCAAACACGTTAAACGCAAACCCACCATCACGGGCAGCATAGGCTGCAATGGCAACATTCTCAAGCACAGACAGGTCATCAAAAATAGCCGGCGTTTGGAAAACTCGACCCAAACCCATTTGGTTAATTTCGTAAGGTGCATTACCCAATACAGCCTTGCCTTTAAACATTACCGTACCAACATCAGGTTCTAACAGACCAACCAACACATTCAACAGTGTTGATTTACCAGCACCGTTCGGCCCGATTAAAGAATGGATTGTTCCTTCTTCAATCGTTAAGTTAACGTCTCCTAATGCAGCAAGGCCACCAAAATTCTTTGATACATCTCTAACTTCTAGAATAGACATATAATTACTTGCCTCCTGTAAATATGGATTTCATTTTCCCAAATAGTTGCATAAAGCCACCAGGAAGGAAAATAACCGTCAACATAAAGATTAATCCTAATACCAACATCCACTGTTCACCCATATAGACGGATAACACGTTTTCAAAGTAGAGCATAAAGCCTACCCCTACCATTGGCCCAACCAGCGTACCAACTCCACCTAACACAGTCATAATCACGACATGTCCAGACAAGTGCCAACTCAAGAATTCAGATGCCACATAAGGTTCGTAAACAACCATTAATGAACCTGCTAAGCCAGCGTATACAGCACTTATAACAAAACCCATTAGCTTATAACGCGCCACATTCACACCGGTATATTCCAACCTAACTTGGTTAGACTTAATAGCCACCAACATTAAGCCAAATGGTGAACGGATAATACGACGAGCAACGTAATACGCCACAATCGCAATGATAACAGTAAAGTAATACATCAGTTCACCGTCCATCTTCATACCCATCAACATTGGAGATTGCAAACCAGTTAAACCATTATCTCCACCTGTCCAGTTTTGTAGCGTTGACAACACCATACTGTGCAACATTTCACCGAAAGCCAAGGTCAGAATCGAGAAGTAAATCCCCGTTCGTTTTAAGGTTAGGAAGCCAATAATAAATGCCATGGCTATAGCCGATGCAATCCCCACTAACATGGCTGGAATAATGTTATCTGAAAAATGCAATAACATCAGACCGGTTGCATACGCGGAAGTACCAAAGAATGCCGCGTGACCAAACGATAAGAAGCCCATATAACCTAACAACAAGTCAAAGCCAATGGCGAAAATTATCCAAATAACAATTTTCGTATCTAACCCTTTATAGCCACCTATGTATTCAAACCAGAAAGGTAACGTTAGCAATACGATTGAGAATATAGCAATCGGCTTGATATCCTTTTTATAAAAATCTGTATTAACTTTACTCATTCCATTACTCCTTTTTGACCCATAAGACCACGTGGTCTAAATAATAGAATACCAATGGCTATTACATAAATAATAATATTTGCCAACGCTGGTATTGTCGCTGTAAAGCTAATCGCCAAGCCTATTATAAATGAGGCTAATACTGTGCCGGGCAAAGACCCCATCCCCCCAATAACAACTACAAGGAAGGAAGGTACTAAAAACACCATGCCAATAGCTGGGTCTACCTGAGTAACAGGCCCACCAAACACACCGGCAATACCCGCTATCATCACACCAATGGCGAAAACAATGGAAAAACGCTGTGTAATATTAACACCCAAAAGTCTCAACATTTCCGGGTCACGCATACCGGCTCGAACTACTAAACCAAACGTTGTGAATTGTAGTAGAGCAAATAATGCGGCCACTGTTATTAAAGAAACTGCGGTAACAATTAATCGCCATTTAGGATACGCAACAAAACCTTCTAAGAACGGAAGGTAATCGTGTAAACGAGTAATGCCCGTGCCCCAATCTGGTGTAGCGAAAGGTAAATTGTTCGCGCCAAATTGCCATTTAAGTAATTCTTGAACAACAATGGCTAACCCAAAGGTAACGAGAATTTGGTCCGTATGCGGTCGCGTGTAGAAATAGCGAATTAAGCCCCGCTCCATCGCCAAACCAATAGCAAACATAATGGCAGGAACTAGAAAAATTGCTGCGCCCCAGCCCAGAGACTCTGAGATTATGACGCCAAAATATGCCGCCAACATAAACATAGCCCCGTGTGCGAAATTAACCACACCCAAGGTTCCAAAAATCAAAGCCAATCCTAACGATATCATCACATAGATAGCGCCTAACTGCATCCCCGTTAGAAATTGTAAAAATATACTATTAACCATAAATCTCTCCCATTCAGTACCGCAGAATGTTGAACACCACGTAATTGCAAAAAAAGGGCACAGCTTTTTACAAAGCCATGCCCATTTATATCACCCTACATTAAGCTGGCTTGTATGGACCAAGTTCGCCTTTAAAGGTATTAACAGGGTACGTAACGTCAGCCGCTTTAACAGTCTGATGAATGTTAAGTAAGTCGTACTTACCTGTAGATTTAGCTTTTGAGTTACCTTGCACAACCAAGATATCACGCATAGCTTGGTGATCCTCACCACGGTAGAACGAGTCACCTGTACCTGTACCAGAGAATTTAAAGTCTTCAAGCGCTTTAATTACTGCTGGTGGGTAGAACGTGCCAGCCATTTCACATGCGTTCGCATAAAGTAATGCTTGGCAATAACCAACGTGAGCAGCCTGTGAAGGTGGGAAGCCATTAGCTGCTTCAAAAGCTTTAGTAAACGCTTGTGATCCAGCATCTTGCTGTTTCCATGACCATGACGTTGTGCCATATACGCCTTCAACGTTATCAATACCAGCACCTTGAGCCATTAAACGACTGTACAACGGAACAACGATTTCCATTGTTTTGCCATTTTTTTGTAGCTCACGCATACCAAACTGAACAGCTTGTGTTAATGAGTTAACCATGTTTTTACCATAATGGTTAAGCACTAGCACGTCAGCGTCTGAGTTTAATACCGCTGTTAAGAACGCTGAGAAATCTGTTGATTTCAGCGGTGTCATGATGTTTTGAACCGTTGTCCAACCTTCAGCCTCAGTGAAATCTCTCATTGAGTTGAACTGGGTGTGTCCCCACGTGTAGTCAGCAGTTAAATGGAAAGCGCGACGATCTTTACCGTAAGCTTTCGAGATAACCGGCGCTAATGCTTTACCTGTCATATGAGCATTGAAGAAATAACGGAAACCGTAACGACGTTTGTCTTTACCCGTTGTGTCATTTGAGTGAGTTAGGGCATCCATGTAGATAACGCCTTTCTCTTGAGCTAAGTATTGCTGAGCAATCGCTGTCGCACTTGATGAACCACCAGACCACATGATTACGCCATCACGGTCAATCATACGACGTGCAGATGTACGCGCAGCATCAGGGTTAGTTTGTGTATCACCCGTTACGTATTCAACTTTTTTACCTAGAACACCGTTACCTTTCAATGAAGAAGGTTTTAATGTTTCAAGCATGCCGCCGCCGTTATTTAGATGTTCTACCGCTAATTTGAAACCACGTAATTGATCAGAACCCTCATCAGCATATGCGCCAGTTTGAGGTACGTTAAAACCAAACTTAACAGTTGGGCCTTTTACAGGGTAGTTACCAATCGCTTCTTCAGCCCATGCATCTTTCATAAAAAACATAGGTGTTGCAGCAGCAGCAGCTACGCCACCACCTGTTTTTAAGACGTCTCTTCGCGTCCAGATTTTCTTTTCATTCTTAATGTCTGTCATTTCCTTCTCCTAAAATTTCTTAATTATTTGCTGCAATACCAAGATAGCAATACGCAACTTAATTTGTAAATGCAGATAGTCTCGTTACCGCATACCATTTACACAGAGAAACTATACCAATTTTTAGGAGTGCTGACCTATACGACTAAAGTTTAATATCGCTAAATTTAAGTGGCTATTTTACTAAGCAAAATAAATGCTTTTGACAGGGCGCTATCTCTTCATCGAGAAAAGATTTGAAGGCGTTATTTTAGAAACTTCGCATGTTAGATGTTATTTAACTTTAACTGTTTTCTTCAGTGTTTTTCTTTAAGCTAGCCACTTCTTCATTAACCTCTTGCTGAGCCTCTTGGAATGAGTCTTCCGCTTTATTAATTGATTCTGAGAATTCCTTTTCCACGGTACTAGCTGTTTTTTGCATTGATTCTTTCAACTCTTCCATACGAATTTGCTCATCAATGTCGTATTTTACCGTTCTAATCACACCACGTGCTTTTCCTGTCCATAAACCAACAGTACGCGCTACACGGGGAAGCTTTTCTGGGCCAATCACCAATAAAGCGATAACGCCAATCACACACAATTCAAAAAAACCAATATCAAACATAATAAAACCCTAATTTAATTCCACAAATGAAGCTACTTTAAAATATCACAACCGAAAGAACTTAACCGAAAATTTTCTACATTGCTATCTTGCCTACAGTTAAAATTTCGGCATGATAAACTTAATGCAATCCTATAGGATATTTACCTAGGAATCATCAGAAGCAAAAAAACTAACAGCCCAACAGACGCAAATTTATAGGGAGTGATATGAAAATTAAAGTAGGCATTAAAGAGCTATGCGCCACAGCTGAAGAACAAATTGAAACTATTACTGTTCACGATGCGCTTAAGCTACAACAAGCTGAAGACGTTGTTATTGTTGATATCCGTGATATTCGAGAGTTGTATCGTGACGGTAAAATACCCGGCGCTTACCATGCGCCAAGGGGTATGCTTGAGTTCTGGGTAGACCCCGAAAGCCCCTACCACAAACCTATTTTCGTATCGGGTAAACGTCTAGTTTTTTATTGTGGCGGAGGCATGCGTTCTGCGCTTGCCACTCAAACACTACAACAGATGGGCCTAGACAATATCTGCCATATCGAAGGTGGATTTGCCGCTTGGCGAAAAGCCAATTACTCGATTGAAGTAGTTGAGAACAAGGGCTAATAAGACTTATCAACACGTAACCAACTCCTCCCGTTGGAAAGTTTAATCACTCTGATTCTTGATTCAGGCCGCACCGGCTTGGATATGGCGTTGTATATATTATTGCCCATTATGGTCATCATGCTTGCCTTGATGAAGTTGTTGGATGCTAAAGGCGTTCTAAGCTGGGTATCTAACAAGCTTGCACCGGCATCTCGGCTGTTCGGCATACCAGGATTGGGTATCTTCGCCATGATAAAGCTATTGTTTGTTAGCTTTGCCGCACCCATCGCAACGCTGACATTAATGGATAAAGGTAGCACGTCTAATCGCCACATCGCCTCTACCTTAGCAATGGTAATGGCAATGTCTCAAGCAAACGCATCATTTCCATTGTCTGCCGTTGGCTTAAACTTGGGCGTTGCATTAGCCACCTCAGTATTTGGAGGATTGGCCGCTGGGGCGTTTACTTATTATGTCTTATGCCGTGACTTTGAAGATGTTGATGAACTAGACCTTGATGTAAAAAGCACATCGCCGGAAGAAAAAGAAAAAACCGTCATGCAAATTTTGGCTGATGGCGGCCAAGAAGGCGTGAAAATTGTTTTCAGCATGATTCCAATGTTAATTCTGGCTATATTCTTAGTGAACGTATTAAAAACGACCGGCGCCATAGAGCTAATCAGTCTTGCTCTTGCGCCTTTGCTAAACTTTATTGGACTGCCCGATGCTACGGTGTTACCTATAGTGACGAAATTTATCGCTGGTGGAACCGCCTTTATGGGCGTTACTATTGATCTAATGAATCAAGGGTTAATAAGTCCGTTAGAATTAAACCGTATGGCTGGTTTCACAACAAACCCCCTCGATATTGTTGGGGTTGCCCTTTTTGCAACCGCAGGCAAAAGAGTCAGCAGCGTACTTAGATACGCGGTCTATGGCGCACTTTTTGGCGTTCTATTACGCGGCATTGCACATATAGTTATTTTCTAAATGATTAGTTACTCGGTATACGCAACAAAAATTCCGTTTGCTAATGATAATTCTTATTTAGATAACTCAACTTAAATCAACTACAACACTTCTCTCGCGTAAAACGACTTGTCAGCCCAAGTTTTTTAATGTTAATCTCAAGGCTCACACAATGACAAAGGAAAGTTAGATGCAATATAACGATATTTTAGTATTTCTTGATGATGGGGAATCCAACGATTCACGCATTGAAACAGCTATATCTTTGGCTAGAGCACATGATGCTCATTTAGTTGGGGTTTCATATAACATCGATGTTCCTCGTCATATAGCCTCGCTAATACCTGGCTTCTCTACTGAGAAACAACGTGAGGCTTCTAAAATTATTGCACAAAATTTAGCCGATGATTTCATAAAAGCGGCAAAAGAAGCCGGTGTTTCTGCAGAGGCTACTGTTATGAAATGTCGAGAGTCTACCGCACCAGCGAAACTTGCCGCCTACGCCAGAAATTTTGATATTTCAGTTATGCGCCAAGTTTCTGAAAACACCGATCAGAGTAACTTTGAAAGGGCTGTTAGCGAAGAAGTACTGTTTTCTTCTGGCCGACCTGTTTTATATATCCCTTATATTGGCTCACAGTCTGTTACCCCCAAAAAAGCATTAATCGCATGGGATGGCAGTCGTGCTGCAACACGCGCAATTCATGATGCTATGCCACTGTTGAAAAAAGTTGATAACGTTGTTCTATTAACCGTCGATAGCGACCCAGCTCAAGTGAAAAAGAAAACCAGGCGCGCCAACGCAATGCTTGATCACCTTAAACGTCACGGCATTGCATCTGAAGTTCAATTTGCTTCAAGCCAGAATTTAGACGTTGCGACAACCGTTCTAAACTCCCTTGTTGATACAGGTTCTGACTTATTAATCATGGGCGGATACGGTTCATCTAAGTTACGTGAGTACATACTAGGCGGCGTCACTAAAACAATTTTCAGCAACATGACAACACCTGTTTGCATGTCTAACTAAGACATAATCCTCCTAACAAAAGCCCTCCCTCTTTCGAGGGCTTTTTTTTGAGTTTAAACCTGCACTTAAACCACTTTGAAGATTATCGTTAAAACTCAATTAAATCACACTAGCAAACCACCCTAGGCGATATAACTCTCAATATCCACCGCATCAATTTGCTCAGGTTTTAGGTATCTTTCTGCGTAAACCTTATGCACACCACTGGTTAAAAATAGCTCGAACAAGTCCCCATCAATATGTTGATCTTTAACCATAAAGCTCATGATTTTGATTGAAGCTGAAAGCGTTTTCGCTTTTTTATACGGTCTATCGGACGCCGTTAAAGCTTCAAAAATATCGGCAATGGCCATGATTCTGGCAGGAATAGAAAGCTCGTCTTTTGTTAGTTTTCTTGGATAACCAGTACCAATCAGTGTTTCATGATGCGTGCCAGCATATTCAGGAATATTGCTTAAATTATCTGGGAAAGGGATTTTTTCAAGCATTTTTATACTCATAATAATATGCTCATTAATTTTATACCGCTCTTCAGGGCTTAGCGTTCCTCTTTCTATACATAAGTTGTGGATTTCACCATTATTGTAAAGGTGCTCAGGAACTTCTAGCTTAAAACCCTCTCTTTCATACATTTCATGATCAAAGTTCTCACGCTTAATAATATGTTCGGGCTTATCATCGAGGAGTTGCTCTGTGATAGGCAAGACAGCGTCCTCTTGACCGTCATAACGTCGCGCCTCTTCTTCACTAAGGCCTAAACGGTTATTAAAATTGCGTTGCCATTGTTGGCGCCCTATTTCTCTCACTCTTTGCTGTTGATCTTCACCCATGAATTCACCACCTATATTCATATTGGCAAGAAACTCAAAGTCACTACGCAATCTATCTTGTTTAGCACGCCAATCATCTAATGACAGGTTGTTCTGCAAATACTCGATATGAGCATCGCGCCACAACACTTCAAAACGCAACCGTATTTCATGAATTCTGTTGTAAATCGTCTCTAATTTAGTCGATTTATCAACCACATATTCAGGCGTTGTAACTTTTCCACAGTCATGCAACCACGCGCCAATTTCAAATTCTCTAAGCTCATCTTTCGACGTAAAAGAAAAATCTTTAAACAGGCCTTCTTCACAAC
>Ga0105357_10002044_pt1 | contig 10836 bp, 8 predicted proteins | sample GOMGulsemesocosm_4_FD_83660 | JGI IMG/M metagenome (GOLD analysis project Ga0105357, IMG submission 83660) | Methane-oxidizing microbial communities from mesocosms in the Gulf of Mexico - GOM15B Gulf of Mexico | ecosystem: Environmental > Aquatic > Marine > Cold seeps | place: USA: Gulf of...
AGCGAATACGCTATGCTCGTGTCGCCTTTGTTAATGGAAACCGATCAACACCAGCTGTGTCAGCGAGTACTATTGGTCGATGTGCCTGAGGCCATACAATTAAAACGAGCAAGCGCACGAGACGGCGTGAGTGAATCACAAATAAAGGCCATAATGGCAGTGCAAACAAGCCGCGAAATACGCCAAGAGAAAGCCGACGATATTATCGTCAATGATAAAGATTTAATGTGGCTGGACTCTGAAGTAACGCGCTTACATGGGGTTTATCTTGGACTTGCAGGGCGCAAATAAAGCTGTAGATTAAATCTAAATACATGATAATTTATCAGTACAACTTGCAACAACTATAGAGAACAAAATGAGCACCGACACCGAATTACAATGCCCAAGCTGTAAAAAGAAAGTTCTTTGGAACGAAGATTTCCCCCAGCGTCCTTTTTGCTCAAAGCGCTGTCAGCTCATAGATCTAGGAGAGTGGGCCGGAGAAGGCCATAAGATAGCTGGCTCATCTATTTATGAAGACATGCTCAGCGGCGACTTAGACATGGCAGAACAGGTAGGTAAGCTAGAGCACTAATCGAGCCGCCAGAATAAAAGGCTATTGCGTTAAAGATGAATGTTTAAAAGACGCTCGATAATCACGCTATTAGCCTTGGGGAAGTCGTAATTATTAAGCTCGCTTACGCTCACCCATCGAGTCTCTTGCCCTTCTCGGCCATGCGCCTCACCAGTAAAAGCCTTCACCTGCCACACATCTAACAGCACGGACTTATCCGAGTAGTCGTGGCGCTGCTGCATCAATGGCTCAGCGATACTTACCACAATACCCAGCTCTTCCTCCAACTCCCGGCTAAGCCCAGCGAGAGGGAGCTCCCCCGACTCAAGCTTACCCCCAGGGAACTCCCAAAGACCGCCTTGATGAGCATCATCAGCCCGCTTGGCAATGAAGACTTGATGACTCTGCCCCCAAATGACTCCAACCATAACGTGTACGAGCTTTTCTACACTCATCGATGCCTATACCCTGCGAAAATTACGATTTTAATTTAGCCTAGATATTCAAAACTTTATGACTAACTTATCAAAAACTACGATCGATAGTCAGCATTGATGGTCACGTAGTCATGGGACAGGTCCGTTGTCCAAACTCTTTCATGGTTTTCGCCGCGATTTAAATCGATGTTAATCTCTATATTTTCCTGGCTCATGATCCGCTGGCCATCTGCCTCGGCATAATTTTCAGCTCGCCCGCCATTCTCAACGATCAACACATCATCTAAATGAACTGTGACTTTAGTATCGTCAAGTTGATCCACTCCGGCATAGCCAATAGCAGCAACAATGCGCCCCCAGTTTGCATCACTGGCAAAAAATGCAGTTTTAACCAAAGGCGATTGAGCAACAGCGTAGGCTACTGCAACACATTCTTGAGAGGTTTTACCGCCTGAAACATTAATAGTAATGAATTTTGTGGCGCCCTCGCCATCCCCGATAATCGACTTGGCTAATTCGATATGAATTGTCTTAACAGCATCAAAAAGCAAAGCGTAACGCGGATCTTCCTTACTTGAAATCACGTCCTTACTCGCGGCGCCTGTCGCTATCAATATACACGAGTCATTGGTGGAGGTATCGCCATCTACGGTTATGCGATTAAACGAGGCGTTGGTGGAATCAAGTAGCATATCTTGCAACAAACCTGGTTCCACCTTCGCGTCAGTGGCGATGTAAGCCAGCATAGTTGCCATATCCGGCTTAATCATGCCCGAGCCTTTTGCTATTCCCGTCACGGCAACGGTGTCATCGCCAAGCTCCAGCTGAGTGCTCGAGCCTTTCGGCCTAGTATCCGTTGTCATAATTGCTCGGGCGGCAGACTTCCAGTTATCTTCAGCCAAATTATCAAGCGCTGCCGGCATAGCCGCGATCAACTTATCTATTGGCATTAGCTCACCGATAACACCAGTAGAAAAAGGTAAAACTTGGTTTGACTCAACCTTGCCTAACTCCGCTAACTTAGTGCAACTTAGGTTCGCATCAGCAAGCCCCTGCACTCCGGTACAAGCATTGGCATTACCAGAGTTAACCACCAGGTAGCGAATAGCCCCCGGCAAATGGTTTTTGCAGGCGGTCACAGGGGCTGCGCAAAATGCATTCTGAGTGAATACACCCGCTACAGCTGCACCTTGTTGAATTTCAACAATCAGCAAATCATCGCGGTCGGTGTATCGAATGTTTGCCGATGCAGTGCCAAGTCGTAAGCCTTTTATGCCGTTCATTTTAGGAAAGGGAAATTTGCCGATAGCCATGGTGCACCTATTGCGATGATTGTCGTTATTGCTTGTCAGGTTTGATTTATTAAACCCACTCCTTCCACCTAACGTACACGCCATAGGCGGTAAAACGAGTCGGGAATCGATTCATATAGAGAGGGGTCGAGCTCATGGTTTTTTTCGAGAAACCAGCCCGTAAAACCTAGCGTGAAAAATGATCGGCCGAACCTCAATAAAAGCATTGCAGTTCGGCCGGCCACATTAGCCATTTAACTTACCGTGGCATTGCTTATACTTTTTACCTGAACCACATGGGCAAGGGTCGTTACGTCCAACTTTTGCACCTGGTCGAACAAAAGGTGCGTCGGCCTCATCGGCTATTTCACGCTCTTCTTCTCCCAAGGCGGCAATAGTCTCGTGTTCTAGTTCCATATTCTGCTGCTTAAGAGTCTCTAGCTGCTGGCGTTCCATGTCTTCCATTTGCTCTTCGCTCATGGGCTCAACACGAAACAAGACTCGTACAACCTCATGTTTAAGGTTGTTCAGCATGGTCTCGAACATTTCAAACGATTCACGCTTGTACTCCTGCTTAGGATTCTTTTGAGCATAGGCTCGCAAGTTAATACCTTGGCGCAAGTGATCCATATTGGAGAGATGCTCTTTCCACAAAACATCGAGAATTTGCAGCATTACCTGACGTTCGATATCGCGCATAACGTCGCCAACACGACTGCATTTTTCATCGTAAGCCGACTGGAGCTTTTCTTGAACTCGCGCTCGTAATTGCTCCTCATCCATATGGTCGTCTTCGTCGAGCCATGCTTGTAAGGTCAGTTCAACACCAAATTCATTGTTAATGGCCTGTTCCAAACCAGAAACATCCCACTGCTCCTCAACACTCATGGGAGGAATAAAGTCTGCAATTAAATCGGCGCCGACATCAGCGCGAATCGCCGTCACCGTTTCGGCGATATTTTCGGTTTCTAACAATTCATTACGCTGGTTATAAACAACCTGACGCTGATCATTAGAGACATCATCATATTCTAATAATTGCTTACGGATATCGAAGTTACGCCCTTCAACTTTACGTTGAGCTTTTTCAATGGCATTGGTCATCATCTTATGTTCGATGGCCTCACCTTTTTCCATATCCATCGATTGCATAAAGCCACGCAGGCGATCCGATACAAAAATACGCATTAAATTATCTTCCAAAGAAAGATAAAAACGTGAGAAACCAGGATCACCCTGACGACCAGCACGACCACGTAACTGATTGTCAATTCTTCGAGACTCATGGCGTTCAGTACAAAGAATATGCAGGCCACCGGCCTCCAAAACTATCGCGTGACGCTCTTTCCAATCAGCCTTAATCTTATCGATTTCTGATTGACTAGGATCGCTTAACTTAGCGACTTCAGACTCCCAACTACCACCCAAGACAATATCTGTACCACGGCCAGCCATGTTAGTTGCGATGGTGACGGTGCCAGGGCGACCTGCTTGAGCAATAATTTCAGCTTCCTGCTCGTGAAACTTTGCGTTTAGCACTCTATGTTCAATATCAGCGCTATTTAATCGTTTCGACATTTCTTCGGACGATTCGATTGTTGCGGTACCCACCAATACTGGCGCATTTTTATTCTGGCATTCTTTAATGTCTTCGACGACCGCATCGAATTTCTCTTCGATGGTCATATAAACCAAGTCATTGCGGTCTTCACGCAGAACAGACTGGTTAGTTGGGATGACGACAACATCTAGGCCGTAAATCTGACGAAACTCAAAGGCCTCAGTATCAGCTGTACCGGTCATGCCTGACAAAACATTGTAAATACGAAAGTAGTTCTGGAACGTTGTTGACGCGAGAGTTTGGCTTTCTTGCTGAATGAATACAGCTTCTTTTGCTTCAAGAGCCTGGTGCAAGCCTTCGGATAAACGACGACCCGCCATAGTTCGGCCAGTGTGCTCGTCGATCAAAACAACTTCGTTATCCTGAACGATATAATCCACATCGCGCTGGAACAATGTGTGCGCGCGCATTGCTGATTGTACATGGTGCAATAAAGTTAAGTTGTTCGCGGCGTATAGGCTTTCACTCTCTGGCAACAAGCCCTCTGAAATCAGCAGCCCCTCTACTTGTTCGTGCCCACTCTCAGTCAGTTCAACCTGTCGAGACTTCTCATCAACAGTGAAGTGGCCAGGCTCATCCTCTGTTTGCAGCTTTAGCTTAGGGATCAACTGATTCATGCGGCGATATAATTCAGAGCTATCCTCGGCTGCCCCAGAGATAATCAATGGGGTACGAGCCTCATCGATTAAAATCGAATCAACCTCATCGATGATCGCGAAATTCAACGGACGTTGAGCTTTATCTTCTTTACGTAAGGCCATGTTATCGCGGAGATAATCAAAACCGAATTCATTGTTGGTGCCATAGGTAATGTCAGCTCGGTAAGCCGCCGCTTTCGATTCTGAGTCTTGCTGGGAGTGGATAATGCCGACCGACAAACCTAAGCCTTCATACAATGGGCGCATCCAATTTGCGTCACGAGTCGCAAGGTAATCGTTCACGGTGACAATGTGTACGCCGTCGTCCGACAAGGCATTCAGATATGCAGGCAAGGTGGCGACTAGAGTTTTACCTTCACCGGTCCGCATTTCAGCAATGCGCCCCTCATGCAAGGTCATGCCGCCAATCATCTGTACGTCAAAATGACGCATTCCCATGATGCGTTGCCCCGCTTCCCTTACCAATGCGAAAGCTTCTGGCAATAGTTGCTTTAGCGTTTCACCTTCTTTATAACGCTTTTTGAAACTCTCTGTGGTTTCTTTTATTTGTTCGTCACTAAGAGCCTGCATTGATTCCTCAAGCTCATTAATTTTTATGACCTGCTTGCGCATACGCTTTAATTCGCGGCCATTTTTTGTACCAAAAACGCTTCTTACCAACTTGCCTATCATGATTATTACCAAACCTGCGTGCTGTTCGCGCCATATTTAGCGCAAATTTTAATCAAAAATTATATTGTGAGCACTGAATCAGCGCAAATACAAAAAGGTGCCAAGTAAACCCCAAGCTGCCTGCTGGTGCAAGCATGGGTTTTGGCTATTCCGGAGGGGATCTATCGATGAGTTCGATGAATATAAGACGCTGGGTCTACGGCTCGGCCGTTCTTAAATACTTCAAAATGAACATGCGGCCCGGTAGATCGACCACTTGTGCCCATTGCCGCTATCACTTGGCCTTTTTTAACTACATCACCAACTTTGACGTTGATAGCGCTGTTGTGGGCGTAACGCGTTGAAAAGCTAGCCCCATGATTAACTTCAACCAGTTGACCGTAACCAGAACGGTTGCTCGACCAAGTTATGACACCAGCCGCCACTGAGACGACATCAGAACCGTGCTTACCGGCAAAATCAACACCATTGTGCCAAGCTATCTTGCCATTGAAAGGGTCAGTTCGTCGGCCAAAGCGAGATGACATCCAACCTTTAGTAACAGGCCTGCCCGCTAGGAATATATCATCTTCAATTTTTTGCTTGGCCAAGAGAGCATCAAGCGTTTCTAGCTGCTGTTCACGATCTTCAATCTGAGCAGAAAGCTGATCAATCGCGCCGATAAAACTCGGAGCCTGGTAGGCATCGCCTATCGTATTAGACTCAGGACCGCCAACTGCAGGTGTACGACTAAAATCAAACTCACCCTTGTCGAGCTTTGCAATGGTCGTGAGACGCTCACCCAATGCATCTAAACGCAGTAACCGAGCCTGCAACTCAGCCATACGTAGAGTTAAGGCTGCAACTTTATCACGGGCGCTACGTTGAGTTTTTTGAATATCTTGCTTTTGGCGCTGGAGTTCTAGCTGCCAAGCCTGACGGGAGGTGCCAGAGAGGAGTTCGTTTTCATGTTGGTCCTGGCTCGCTTGCCACAACCAATAGCCGCCAACTGCTATTGGTAAGCCCAATAGACAGACAGATAAAAACACACAGGTCAAAGCGTTCACGGTAAATGCCCGAGAACTTCCATGGTTTTTGCCGACTAAAATTACTTTCATAGTTTTAACAATTTACTATAAGCGGCTAAGTCAATGTTGTTATTTTTCTTCTCGCTCACAATACAAATTTCCAAAGTGCTGACACTTAACATTTGATGATATGGCACCGGTATACCGGTCTACGTCACACTATATAGCCCAAACTTTGCCGGCTTAACAAATCGTCAAATCGACTAGGCAAACAAGACACTGAGTCAGTGCTCATTTACAGCTAAACCACTGTGTTCACAGTAAGTTTAGCAAAAATTGAGGGAATTTCTCATTATTAACGCGCTTCTATGCGTTATTGGGCGCCACTGAATAATAAAGCAATTAAACGCTTTGTCAAAAGGCGACTTAACAGGGGCTGAATCCAACGGTCAGCTTAGGTGCCAACACTTAAAAAGCCATAATTGGCTTTACATAAGATATAGGCGCGGCCGCTCCATCTTCAAAAGTAACAACTTCCCAAGCATCTGGCTGCTCTATAAGAGTGCGCAAAGACTTGTTATTTAATGCGTGGCCAGACTTATGCGCCTTAAATTCGCCGATAAGACTGTTGCCCAACAAATAAAGGTCACCAATAGCGTCCAATATTTTGTGCTTTACAAACTCATCTTCATATCTAAGACCGTCTTCATTAAGGATTCGGTATTCATCAACAACAATTGCATTGTCGACGCTACCACCCTTTGCTAGGCCTTTGGATCGTAGGTACTCAATTTCGTGCATGAAACCAAAAGTTCGTGCTCGACTCACTTCTTTGACAAATGACGTGCTAGAGAAATCGACAGAGGCATCGAGAGTATGATCTTTAAACACCGGGTGATCAAAGTCGATACTGAAGGAGACTTTAAAGCCTTCAAAGGGGAGGAAACTGGCTGTTTTGTCCCCATCAGTAACGGTCACAGGACGCTTGATACGGATAAACTTCTTTGCTGCTTCTTGCTCTGCTATACCCGCAGACTGGAGCAAAAACACAAATGGCCCAGCGCTGCCATCCATAATGGGTACTTCAGCGGCACTGACTTCAACAACGGCGTTGTCGATACCAAGACCTGCCATCGCAGACAGCAAATGCTCAACTGTCGAGACACGAACACCGTCTCTCACCAAGGTGGTGGACAGAGTAGTGTCGCCAACGTTTTCAGCTTTCGCCTCGATATTAACAACTGGATCTAAATCTACCCGCCTAAACACAATGCCGGTGTCGATGGCTGCTGGTAACAGGGTCAAATATATCTTTTCCCCGGTATGCAGGCCTACGCCGGTTGCACGAATAGCGTTTTTTAGCGTCCGTTGTTTAATCATAAGGGTCTACCGCCTGAATTGCTGGCTAACAAAAACCGCGCATACTACCAGAAAAGTGCAGCTGTAACCATGAAATGCCCTTTTTAGCAGGCCATCTCTACGATTCTTTGCACTTTTCATTTCAGCGCTCAAGTTTCAGTCACCAAAGTTATCCGATCAGCATAAAAACTAGTACTACGCCTCATACTGATCGATCGTTACTCTTTTTCGCCTCAGTTCAAATTAATCAGCCTGACGTCGTAAAAAGGCAGGGATATCTAAATATTCCATGTCTTTCTCGTCAATCATCTGAGGCGCTGCTGTGGACTGGGCTGCAGCTGCCTTTTGACGAAGTGCAGTGGGTTTGTCCAGTTCGTTGTAATTAAGCTGGCCATTCGCACGGCGAGTATTGTCGATGACAACCTTGGTCTCTACCGCTTGCATAGCCTGAGTCACGCCACCTAAACCAGTAGCCACTACTGTAACTCGCAGCTCTTCTGACATCTCAGGGTCGATAACAGTTCCCACGACAACCGTTGCATCACCCGATGCAAATTCTTCAACCGTATCTCCGACTTCGGTAAACTCACCCAAAGACAGATCCATACCGGCCGTAATGTTAACCAAAATGCCTCGAGCGCCCTGTAGGTTCACATCTTCCAATAACGGAGATCGAATAGCAGCTTCAGCAGCTTCGCGGGCTCGGTTCTCACCACTGGCGTGCCCTGTACCCATCATAGCCATGCCCATTTCAGACATAACCGTACGCACGTCAGCGAAATCGACATTGATCATGCCTGGACGGATAATCAAATCGGCAATACCCTGAACTGCGCCCAACAAAACGTCGTTAGCCGCTTTAAAGGCATCAAGTAACGAGGTCGTGCTACCTAGTACAGAAAGTAACTTTTCATTTGGAATGGTAATCAAGGAATCAACGCTTTCTTGTAACTCTTTGATACCTTGCTCTGCAATGGCGATACGCTTCTTGCCTTCGAACGGGAAAGGCTTTGTCACAACAGCGACGGTCAAAATACCAAGCTCGCGAGCCACCTCAGCAACTACTGGTGCCGCTCCGGTACCGGTTCCGCCACCCATGCCTGCCGTGATAAAGACCATGTCCGCGCCGCCGATTACATCAGCAATGCGCTCGCGATCTTCAACCGCCGCTTGACGGCCAATTTCTGGGTTCGCACCTGCGCCAAGACCTTTAGTCACCGCATTGCCTAATTGCAAAACTGTTCCAGTACCGACATCTTTTAAGGCTTGGGCATCAGTATTCGCACAAACAAATTCAACGCCATCAACATGACTGGCAATCATATGTTTAACGGCGTTACCACCGCCGCCGCCAACACCAACAACTTTAATTACTGCACTCTGTGGTACGCTATCTACGAGTTCAAACATGATATTTCCCCTTTGTCCTACCCAAAATCACCGATTTAGGTAATTTTTAATTATTTGATTTAAAAATGTAAAAGTTAAACTGCGTTTTTATCTAAAAAATATTTTTGATTTTGCTCCACCATGACTCATTGACCTCCTTACTCACGTAATTCGCAGCTTTGCCTTCTAGCTGCTGATTCATGCCGTAATTCAATAAGCCGACACCGGTTGAATAAATTGGATTATTAACAATATCCGACAAGCCAGAAACATTTTGCGGCGCACCTAAGCGTACTGGCATGTGGAAAATTTCTTCGGCAAGATCTACTACGCCTTCCATTTTTGCTGTCCCGCCGGTTAAAACAATACCGGCAGCCATAATGTCTTCAAAACCGCTTCGGCGTAGCTCGGCCTGCACTAAAGTAAACAACTCGTCATAACGAGGCTCGACAACTTCAGCTAGAGCTTGCCGTGAAAGATCTCTTGGCTCACGATCACCAACGCTGGGGACTTTAATAGTTTCATCAAGCCCCGTTAGCTTCGCTAACGCACAAGCATATTTAATTTTAATTTCTTCAGCGTGAGCTGTCGGTGTACGTAAAGCCATTGCGATGTCGTTAGTCACCTGATCACCTGCTATAGGGATCACACCGGTGTGGCGGATTGCGCCTTCAGTAAAGATCGCTATATCTGTGGTACCGCCACCAATGTCTACCATGCACACGCCAAGCTCTTTCTCATCTTCCGTCAACACGGAATAACCTGATGCAAGCTGCTCTAAAATCACATCCTCGACCTCCAAACCACATCGACGAATGCATTTTTCTATATTCTGTACGGCATTTAATGCGCAAGTAACTAGATGCACCTTTGCTTCTAGGCGTACTCCAGACATTCCCAATGGCTCTTTAACGCCCTCTTGCTCGTCAATCAGATATTCTTGCGGCAAGATATGTAAAATCTTTTGATCCGCAGGAATCGCAACCGCCTGAGCCGCATCTATTACACGATCGACATCCTGACTGAACACTTCTCGATCTTTAATCGCTACAATTCCATGGGAATTCATACTGCGAATATGGCTGCCTGCGATACCCGCATAAACCGAGTGAATCTGACAGCCTGCCATTAGTTCAGCTTCTTCTACAGCTCGCTGAATTGACTGTACTGTTGACTCAATATTAACGACCACACCTTTCTTCAACCCGGTAGAGCGGTGAGTTCCAATGCCAACAATTTCCAGTTGGCCATCTATTCCAATTTCGCCGACAATGGCCACCACTTTGGATGTACCAATATCCAAGCCAACAATCATTTTGTTTTCGCTTGAACTCGCCATTTACATTCCCCTGTGCGTAGCCGAAGCCACACAAAATAATAATTTTTATTTACTGAACGGATGCCAATACATTCGCATCATCTTTCCAGGTTACGGAAAACCCGTTTTCATATCGCAGGTCAACTGCTTTTATCTGTCCAGCTTTATTCTTCAATGTTCTTTCGTAAATGCCCATTAAGCGCTGTACTTTTTCTATCACTTCGTCGCGCCCCAGCTTCACCTGCCAGCCGTTGGTCAACGTCATCTTCCAGGCCAGCCGGTCATTTGCGGCTAGCATACTCACCTGCAAATCATGCTGTGCTAGCAATTGATTGAGGCGTTTAAAACTTTTCATAACTAACTGAGCGGAATCTTTTGGTCCAGTTAGTAGCGGAAACTTCGCTAACTTTTTAGCCGCATCTGTTGCGACAATAACATCTCCATGTGCACTCAAATAACTATCGCTACCCCAACGTGCAATTGGGTTTTGCTCATGAACCTGAACTCTTAATTGGTCTGGCCACTG
>Ga0105357_10002045_pt1 | contig 10833 bp, 8 predicted proteins | sample GOMGulsemesocosm_4_FD_83660 | JGI IMG/M metagenome (GOLD analysis project Ga0105357, IMG submission 83660) | Methane-oxidizing microbial communities from mesocosms in the Gulf of Mexico - GOM15B Gulf of Mexico | ecosystem: Environmental > Aquatic > Marine > Cold seeps | place: USA: Gulf of...
AACTTACAATTATGATGATGAAAACAGTAAGATTTGTAAGAATTACTAATTAGATCTAATACTTTATAATTATAGTGTAAACTAATTATAATTATTCTTAAGCTAAATTGAAAAAAATATCGAATTAAATTTACAAAAGATACAATTTGAGATGGAATAAATGGTCAATTAAGTATATTATTTTGGTATAAGAATGTTCCTGAAGTATATATATGAAATTGCAACAATTACGATACATAGTTGAAGTACTAAATAATAACCTAAATGTGTCTGCAACTGCGGAAGCGCTTTTTACTTCTCAACCGGGTATTTCTAAGCAAGTTCGCATGCTTGAAGATGAACTCGGTATTCAAATATTTGGTCGTAGTGGAAAGCATTTAACTCATGTAACACCTGCTGGACAAGAGGTCATTACCATCGCGCAACAAATTCTATCTAAAGTAGAAGGTATTAAAGCTGTTGCGCGTGAACATACTCAACCCGATGAAGGTAAACTGCGTATTGCAACGACGCATACTCAAGCTCGTTACGCTTTACCTGATGTAATACAAGGATTTATTAAAAAATACCCCAAAGTATCATTGCACATGTCCCAAGGTACGCCTGCACAAATTAGTGATGCAGCAGCGAGAGGTGATGCCGATTTTGCAATTGCAACGGAATCACTTCATTTATATAACGATCTTGTGATGCTGCCTTGCTATCACTGGAATCGAAGTATTATTGTTCGTAAAGATCATCCTTTAGCTAGAAAAAAAGGAATAACAATTCAAGATATTGGTAAGTATTCTTTAGTTACTTATGTTTTTGGTTTTACGGGACGTTCAGATTTAGATGCTGCTTTTGAAAAAGCAAACGTTGAGCCTAAAATTGCCTTTACTGCAACTGATGCTGATGTTATTAAAACCTATGTTCGCTTAGGTATTGGCATTGGTGTAATCGCATCAATGGCAATTGATTCTAAAATTGATAGCGACTTAGTCACAATTGACGCAAGCCATTTATTCAAAGCGAGTACCACTAAGATCGGTTTTAGGCGAGGTAGTTTCTTACGCGGATATATGTTTGATTTTATCGAACGTTTTGCACCGCATTTAACTAAGAATATTGTCACTCAGGCGATGCTGTTAAAAAATAATGTTGAGGTAGATGAAATGTTTGCGGACGTAGAATTACCGACTAAATAGCCGGTGTCAGCAATAAAAATTTCGAGCAGACTCAGTTTAGTGTCACTAAGTACAACATACTTTTGTAGGTTATCTTCTTCACTAGAAACTCGTTACTGGGTTTTACATTCTGTTATATTTACGTTGAGTTATTAGTAAATATTATGAGTATTGATATTATTTGAATCTAAGTTACTTAATCTGTTCTATTAAATCTTTTATCATGGCTGCTGTTGCTCCCCATATATTATAGTGCTTATATAAAAAAAAGTGAACATTATGATATTGGCCATTACGATAACAAACGATGGTGCGATGATATTTAGGTTGTAAAAAATGCTGTAAAGGTACTTGAAATATTTCATCCACTTCATTCGCATTTTTTTGATAATGTTGTGGTGTGTCAATAACCCCAACGATAGGCGTTACGTGATAGCCACTGATTACTTCATAATTGGGTAATTGACCCACTATGGACACAGCGTCAGGGGATAAACCAATCTCTTCTTGTGCTTCTCTAAGGGCAGTATGAATTAAATTTTTATCTGTTGGCTCTACTTTACCACCAGGGAAGCTTATTTGAGAAGGATGGTGTTTTAAATGGCTAGCTCGTTTGGTTAATAATACTTGTAAACCGTTAGTATTAATATTATTAGTATTAGCTTTATCAGTATTGCTGTTTACTAATGCAATGAGTACAGCGGCTGATTTTAATGGTAAATTATGTTGATAATTATGACAAGAAATACCTTGTTGGAGAAGATTGAAGCGATATAAAAATTCTTCTTTGTTCATGAGGAACTTCCTTTACTATTTTTTGTTAAGTTCATCTGGACTTGTCGCGAAAAATTTCTCTAATACGGGCAAAATATGATTTACTTTATCGAAAGTTTCTTGATATTCACTCGCCGCAATTGAATCTGCAACCAAGCCACCACCTGCCGAGCAATAGATTTTTCCTTGATTATTTTTATTTTTCTGACAAATAAGCGTCCGTATTGTGACGCTGGTATCCATTGTGCCACATGTTGATATGTAGCCTATTGAACCACAATAAACACTGCGCCGATGAGGTTCAAGTTGCTCTATTATTTCCATTGCACGAATTTTTGGTGCCCCTGTAATTGAGCCGCCAGGGAATGCGCCTCGTAGTAAATCGCAGGCATCGTATTGCTCATCAAGCTGACCTTCAACCGTACTGACAAGGTGATGTACAGCAGGAAAACTTTCGATCTCAAATAACTTAGGTACAATGACAGAATTAGCTTTACAGACTTTTGATATATCATTACGCAGTAAATCAACAATCATGACGTTTTCAGCGCGATCTTTAATTGAATTAATCAGTTGTTGGGCATTAATATCATCTTGCTGTTTATTTGCGCTTCTAGGCGTAGTGCCTTTAATAGGTTTACTTTGTACTTTACCTTGGGATAGTTGTAAAAATCGTTCAGGAGAAACACTTAATATCGCTGTGTTTTCCAACCGAATAAAGGCTGAAAAGGGGGCTTTATTTTCACTTCGAAGAGCAACATAGGCTTGAAATTCATTACCTTGATATGTAGAGCAAAATCGCTGCGCTAAGTTGATTTGATAACAATCACCTGAAGATAAAAGTTGTTGAACTTGTTTGAATTTTTCGTTGTAACTGGCTTTGTTCATATTACTTTGCCAACTTGATGTTAAAACGAAATTTTCTTGTTTTACTGTTTGGTTCTTTTTTTTATTAATAATTGTATGCAGATAAAGCTCTAATGCTAGGCGTTTCTCTTCTTGGCAAATTAAAAAATACTGATTGCGCTTATGATCAAATATAACTGCTTGCGCATATATTCCCACAGCCATTTCAGGTAAAAAAATATCCTGTTCAGCTTGCGTTGGTAATTTCTCAAAACGTCGGCCTAAATCATAAGCAAAGTAACCTAAGGCACCGCCTAAAAAAGGTAAATCTTGTTCACTGGAAACTGATTTTTCCAAAAATTGTTGTTGGACACTTTTGAGTAAATATAAGGGGTCTTGCTCACTTACCTCTATTTTATTAGTCTTTATATGATGAATATTGGTTTTATCACCGTAAGTACATAAGGTAACTATGGGCTGCCAAACTAAAATATCAAAGCAGACATCAATATGTTCACTATGCCCTGAATCTAGCCATATTGCCCAAGGCTCGTCTGCTAATGGAGTAAAAAAATCTAGAGGTGTGATATCTTTTGTCAATGTAAACTTTTTAACGGATAAGGTTAATGGCGTTACGGAAAAAAAAGGTGAATTAGACGACAAGTGATAGTTACTCAGATCATTTACGGGGTTATTTTAGTATTAATTGTTCATTTTTACTATTGGCTACTAGCAGCAGTTTCAATAGAAAGGTATTATAAAGTAAACATATTATACGCAATTATTTATAAACAATTATACCAAATGAAATAATTAATGATCAATTCATTATTTCAATTGGTGTTAAACATTCTTTCCACGAAAGCTGAGAGCCAGATGTCCGATAAAATAATCAAACAACAAGACGTAATCGATAGTATTGAAGATGCACTGCAATATATTTCTTATTATCATCCTTTGGATTTTATTCAAGCGTTAGAAAAAGCCTATCATAAAGAAAAGAGCAGTGCGGCAAAAGATGCTATCGCGCAAATTCTTATTAATTCACGGATGTCGGCTACAGGCAAACGTCCTATTTGCCAAGATACTGGTATTGTGACCTGTTTTGTTAAAGTTGGTATGGCAGTTAAATGGGATAAAACTGACATGACAGTACAACAAATGGTTGATGAAGGCACTCGCCGTGCTTATTTGAATCCTGATAACCCTTTGCGTGCTTCTATTGTTGCTGATCCAACAGGCGCGCGTAAAAACACTAAAGATAATACGCCAGCAGTTGTGCATATTGACCTTATCGAAGGTGACGAAATTGAAGTGATGATTGCGGCAAAAGGTGGCGGCAGTGAGAATAAAACTAAAATGGTGATGTTAAATCCATCAGATTCAATTGCTGACTGGGTAGTAAAAACCTTACCATCAATGGGAGCAGGTTGGTGTCCGCCGGGTATGTTAGGTATAGGTGTTGGTGGTACTGCTGAAAAAGCAGCGGTATTAGCCAAGGAAAGCTTAATGGACCCAGTTAACATTCAAGATTTAATGGATAGAGGCCCTCAAAACGCTGAAGAAGAGCTGCGTTTAGACATTTTTGAACGTGTAAACAAACTAGGTATTGGCGCACAGGGTCTTGGCGGCTTAACTACGGTGGTTGATGTGAAGATTAATAGCGTGCCAACCCATGCAGCATCAAAACCAGTAGTAATGATCCCAAATTGTGCAGCTACACGCCATGTACACTTTCACCTTGATGGTTCAGGACCAGCAAATTTAGTACCACCAAAATTGGAAGATTGGCCAGATATTACATGGGAAGTTGGTGAAGATGTTCGCCGTGTTAATGTTGACGGATTAACAAAAGCAGATATTGCACAATGGAAAACGGGTGAAACAGTTTTATTAAGTGGCACAATTTTAACGGGACGAGATGCTGCCCATAAACGTATTCAGGACATGTTAGCTGCAGGTGAAGACTTGCCAGTTGATTTTACCAATAAATTTATTTATTACGTTGGTCCTGTTGATGCAGTCGGTGATGAAGTTGTTGGTCCAGCGGGACCTACTACGGCAACACGTATGGATAAATTTACTGAAATGATGTTAGCTGATACTGGATTATTAGGCACTATTGGTAAAGCTGAGCGCGGCGCAGCAACAGTTGAAACGATTAAAAATCATAAGTCAGTTTATCTAATGGCGGTAGGTGGCGCGGCTTATTTAGTGTCAAAGGCCATAAAAAAAGCACGCGTAGTTGCTTTTGAAGACATGGGGATGGAAGCGATTTATGAATTTGAAGTTGAAGATATGCCAGTGACAGTGGCAGTTGATAGCTCAGGTGAATCTGCTCATGTTACTGGCCCAGCTATTTGGAAAGTAAAAATTGAAGAGTTAGATGCGAAACTCAAAGGTTAAAATAAAGTAGTAAATCTATAGAGACGAGTTTCGAAGAGTATACATTGGTAGTATGTCTTCGTCACTCGAAACTCATTACTCGTAACCTATTACTTGTAGTGAATAATCTATTCTGCTAAACGTAGTAACTCATTTATACCTGTTTTAGCGCGTGTTTTAGCATCAACTTTCTTCACTATAATTGCAGCATATAGGCTATATTTACCACATTTTGATGGTAAGTTACCAGGAACAACGACTGATCCTGCTGGTACGCGGCCGTAATGCACTTCGCCTGTTTCACGATCATAAATACGTGTACTTTGACCAATATAAACGCCCATTGAAATAACGGCACCTTCTTCAATGACTACGCCTTCAACAATTTCAGAACGTGCGCCAATAAAGCAATTATCTTCAATAATTGTAGGCCCAGCTTGTAATGGCTCTAATACACCGCCAATACCAACACCGCCTGATAAATGAACGTTTTTACCAATTTGAGCACATGATCCTACCGTTGCCCATGCATCAACCATACAGCCTTCATCGACATAAGCGCCAATATTAACAAAGCTTGGCATTACTACAACATTTTTGCCTATATAACTACCGGTTCGTACCGATGCACCTGGTACAACACGCACACCATCAGCTTCAAACATTGCTTGAGTGTAACCTTCATATTTCATCGGTACTTTATCGAAAAAGGTACTTTCAGCGCCGTCAATTACTTGGTTATCCCAAATACGAAAGGATAATAATACGGCTTTTTTTAACCATTGGTGTACATGCCATTGACCATCGATTTTTTCCGCTACGCGGGCTGAACCATTGTTTAAAGCAGTCAGTGCATCTAAAACGGCAGCTTTTATTTCACTGGAAACGCTAGCTGGGGTGATGTTCGCTCTATCGTCAAAAGCCTGTTCTATTAAACTTGCTAATGCTGTTAAGTCAGTCATTTAAAAATTCCTATTAGGTGTTATTGTTAATCTAGTTCTTGCATTAATTTGTCAGCTAATATTTGCTTCTCTTCATCATTTAATGCGGTGTTTTTACTGGTTGAAATGGTGAAAATATCATCAGTTTTTTCACCAAAAGTTGTGATTTTGGCAGAATGAATATTAATTTGTAGTTGCTGAAATACTTGTGCTATATTGGCGAGTACTCTTGGCCGGTCTAACGTAATGATTTCTATCATTGTTTTACTTTTTGCCTTTATTTTAATAAAGCTGACCTTTAGCGATATCTGAAATTGCTTCACTTCTCTGCGGATAGGCTGGAGCGGAATATCACAAAAATTATTTTGTTTTAATTTAGCACTTAATGCGTCTGCTATCGTTTGTGTATGAAAGTTGTCTTTGAGTTCCTTACCACGGGCATCCAAAATTATGAAGGTATTTACGGTATAGCCTGTTTTGGTCGTGATGATTTTAGCATCATGTATCGACAGTTTTTTAGTGCCCAAAAGATCGACAATACTGGAGAACGTATTTAGTTTTTCTTTGGTAAAAACAAATACTTCGGTACCACCTCGATAAGATTTATCACTAATAATGACCAAAGGCTCACTTCTATCATGTCCTATTATACGCTGGCAATGTCTCGCAATTTTCTCCGGTGAGTACCGTAAAAAATAGTCAACTCGAAATTCACGCCATAAGGCCTTTAAATCACTTTCATCAACATCAGTGTCTGCTAAAATTGCGAGCGCTTGTTGTTGGTTATCACGAATTTTTGAACGTATTTCAACCGGCTTTGATAAACCTCGGCGAAATGCACGAAGCGTATTGAAATATAAGTCTTGTAGTAAATTTTCTTTCCAACTATTCCATAGGCTTTCGTTAGTAGCGCGCATATCAGCAACAGTGAGGCAGTAAAGGTTATCAAGGTGTGCTTCATCACGAACTATTTCACCAAAAGTGTGAATAACATTTTCATCACTAATATCACGACGTTGGGCAGTAACAGACATCAATAAATGGTTTTCGACCAGCCATGAAACCATTTTACTATCATGCTTACTCATTTGATGCGATTGACAAAACATTAACGCATCTACCGCACCAAGTTTTGCATGGTCACCGCCACGTCCTTTGGCAATATCATGAAAAATTCCAGATAAATATAATACTTCAGGCTTTAAAACTCTCTGCATTATTTTACTGCATAGAGGGAATTTATGGTTATGTTCTTTTTGACTAAACTGATAAAGATTTTTTACTACTCTAAAACTATGTTCATCTACAGAATAAGCATGAAATAAGTCGAATTGCATCTGTCCGACAATATTGCGCCAGGAGGGTAAGTATGAGCCGATTATACCGTGTTTATGCATTAAATTGAATGCTAAACCTAAACCTCGGGGGTGTTTTATAATAGCCATAAATATTTGTCGGCATTGGGCGTAGTCTAGTAAGCCTGAAATTAAACGACGGCGTGCGTTACGCATTAGTCTTAAAGTATGAGAGTGAATGCCTTTTATACTGGGTTCTTGGGCTATAATTAAAAACATTTCAATCATTTTTACGGATCGCATAAAAATTCTGTCGTTGGTGGTATTAATAAGTTTGTCCGTTAATTCAAAGTCTTTATTAATGGTAATACTTTTACATTGTTCAGAATCTTGTATTATTTCTTGTTTAAAACGTTGTAATAAAATGGTATTTAGTTCGCCAACGCGGGCTATAATTCTAAAATAACGTTTCATCATACGTTCAACGGGCGCTTTACCTTCGTCACCAAACCCCATCATTTTGGCAACATCTGTTTGATAATCAAACAACAAGCGATTTTCATTACGTTTAGCAACAAAATGAAGTGCAAAGCGCATACGCCATAAATAGTCTTGCGTTTCAATTAGCTCAGCTAATTCATTTGGGTAAAGGTAGTGATGTTCTACTAACTCCTCTAATGAATCTGCTTGAAAATGGCGTTTTGCGACCCAAGCAATAGTTTGTATATCACGTAAGCCACCAGGGCTGGCTTTTATGTTTGGCTCTAGGGTAAAGGCGGCACCGTGATATTGTAGATGACGTTTTTTCTGTTCTTCGCGTTTAGCAATAAAGAACTTTTCAGAGGTCCAAAATACATCTTTATTGAGTATGGGAAGTAGTTGCTGAAATAGTGTTTTATCGCCGGAAACTTGTCGCATTTCCATTAAGTTAGTAGCAACAGTAACATCATTAATAGCTTGTTTTAAACACTCTTGAATTGAACGAACACTATGGCCAATATCAAGCTTTATATCCCATAGCTGGGTAACAAAACTTGAAATTCTTTCTTCAAGTTTTGTGTCTATATTATTTTGCGTTAGTAGTAAAATATCAACATCTGAATAAGGATGTAGTTCTCCACGACCATAACCACCAACAGCAATTAAGCTGATTTGAAATTCATCTAAATGATGCTGACTCCAAAGCTTATTTAGCGTTGCATCGACAAAAGCAGCTCGGGCAACTAATAAATCATTAACATCATTATCAACAAAGGCTTTTTTTACCCAACTATTGAAGTCAGCCGTCAATTGGCAAATGTCTTTACTTGATAAATCTTCTGTCGTTATCGCTAATTTTTCAATAAAATGGGTGGGAACTTTATGCTTATTTAATGGGTAATTATTCAAGTGGTTACCTTTATATTTTAGTGAGCGCTAGCGCTGATATGAGTTTCTAATTTATAGCGCTCTTATATTCGGATTTATTAGTTATGAAGCACGCGACTAATACTCTCTTCTTCGCGGAGAGTTAAGATTTCACAACCGGTTTTAGTCACTACGATAGTATGCTCCCACTGAGCAGAGTTTTTGTAGTCACTGGTGTAAACAGTCCACTTGTCTTCCTTATCCAATGTAGTGCTAGCTTTACCTAAATTAATCATAGGTTCTATGGTAAAGCACATGCCTTCAAGTATTTTGGTTTTATCATTGTTTTTATAATGCACAATTTGAGGTTCTTCGTGAAACTCCTGACCAATGCCATGGCCACAATAATCTTTTACAATACTGTAACGACCTTTACTTTTGATGAATTTTTGAATCGCAGTGCCAATTTCACCGAAGGTAGCGCCAGGTTTTATTTTTTTCAATCCGATATATAAAGATTCTTGAGCTAAACGACACAAACGATTATTTTCTGGAGAAACGTCACCAATTAAAAACATTTTACTGGTATCACCATGGTAACCATCTTTAATTACCGTGATATCAATATTAATAACATCACCGCTTATCAGTTTAGTATTGTCTGGTATACCATGACACACAACATAATTAACAGAGGTGCAAATGGATTTTGGAAAACCATGGTAATTAAGCGGGGCTGAAATAGCATGTTGCACCTTTTCGGTAAAATCAGCGCATAAGGTGTTTAATTCATCTGTTGTGATACCAGCGATAACATGAGGGGTAATCATCTCTAATACGTCACAAGCTAATTGGCCTGATATTCGCATTTTTGCAATTTCTTTTTGGCTTTTGATTTGTATGGCCATGATAATCTCTTTACTTTTTTGTGGGGTTTATGTCAGTCTATTTAATTCTATTTGAACAGCATCAATAATTGCTTTTGGCTCTGTTAAATAGAAGTTATGGTTGAGTAATATTAATTCGTCATTAATCGCTAACAATAAGGCAGGAATAGCTTCAGTATTAATTATTTCTTGAAGCGAATAAATTTCCTCTAATTGCACTAAAGTATCATTATTGAGTTTATCTTTAAAAGCTTTCGCCGGTGGCGAAATTTTCAATGATGTTATTATGCCATCAAAGTCAGACTGTTTAGCTAGTTGATTACCCTGTTCAAAGTGTGCTTGTTGCAAAGCATTGAGTAACGTTAGTGCTAAGTTAGGGATTTTATGTTGTGCCCATGTCATTAAGTTAGCTGACAATATTGAGTTAGTGCTTATATCAAGTGTTTTTTTGTAATTACTTGAAAAGCTAATATTGGCAAGATTTTCAACTTGGTTAAGTCCTTCGTTCTTACTGATACTCGTACTATTATTTTTACCATCAAAAAAAGCTGTATGCCATAAATGTAATTCAATGTCAGGAAAGGCTTTGACTATTTCATTAATCAGAGGTGTTACTACATAGCTCCAAGGACAATGAGTGTCATAAATAAAAAATAACTGTGCGGATAGTCTGGGTGTTGTCATTGTCTACCTAAAATAATTGAGGTTTGCTTTGAATTTACTTCACATAATCGTGATTTTACCGTGATATTGTTCAATAGCCTAGATAAATATTTATCTGGTGAAAGTACCCATTTTATGGTATAAAATGCGGCGCTTAAATTATAGTTCTTGATCGTTGTTCTAATCGTAGATTTTAAAAACCACAAGGCTACATTTAGCGTAAATTAAATCGGTCAGCTTATCCTCTATAACAATTAAGGATAGTTGATTTTATTATAAACTCACATACATCTATTAAAGATATACCGGGGTGCTCCGTTGGTTTATATTTGGTTAGTTTAACAAAATATAACAGCAAAAGAGTCGTGTATATTGGGTGTATGAACGCTTAACCCCATAAAGGAAATATAAATGTCAAACGTTTCAATGCGCGATATGCTTAAAGCCGGTGTTCATTTCGGTCACAAAACTCGTTACTGGAATCCAAAAATGAAGCCATTCATTTTCGGTTCACGTGATAAAGTTCATA
>Ga0105357_10002046_pt1 | contig 10833 bp, 9 predicted proteins | sample GOMGulsemesocosm_4_FD_83660 | JGI IMG/M metagenome (GOLD analysis project Ga0105357, IMG submission 83660) | Methane-oxidizing microbial communities from mesocosms in the Gulf of Mexico - GOM15B Gulf of Mexico | ecosystem: Environmental > Aquatic > Marine > Cold seeps | place: USA: Gulf of...
AGCTTATTGACGTTGTTAGTGAAACGGCGAATAGGTATGAGTGTTCAACAGCTTGCAGGTATTGAGCTATCAACATTTATGGTAGCAAAAAATACTCAAGGTTGGTTTTACTAATTAATGGAATCGATAACACAAGGGGTGATATCAACACTGAAAAAAACGTGGCAAAAAACTATCAATTTTTTGTCAAAATATGCTCAAAGAACGAGCCCGATAAGAGATAAAGAAAAAGGACGATTAAAATTCGGCCTGAATCCAATTATCTCTTAATGTCCAACCTATGAATAAATCTTAACTCTTTTGGCTCTTTCGTATATAAACCGGTACGAACAAAGAAACTGATAACGATGTGTCTACAAACATTGTTGGTTAGCAGTCCTTAGCGTTGTAACTTACAACGTCTGTGAATTACAACGTTCTGTTGTACTATATTAAACAATTACATTCATTCTTACATAGCTTTTAGCTACTGCCTTAATTTTATAGCTATAATTAAGTTATTATTACATTAGTAAATTGTACTGGTTTAGTATTATGCCTATTCGGAAAATCCCCAAAAATTATAGTAATGTTACTGGTATTGCTGCTCATTCTAAAGCCCAAGGGCAAGCTATGTTTGAATCTACTTTGGAGCGTGATTTTTTAATGCTTTTAGAGTTTGATAAAAAGGTAGATAGTTTTGAAGTTCAACCCATTAAACTTGAATGGATAAATGAGCTAAGTAAATCACGTTCATATACACCAGATGTTTTAGCTTATTATAAAAATGGAAAACAAGCACCGATACTGTTTGAAGTTAAATATCGAAGTGATATCGAAAAAAATTGGCAAGTATTACAGCCTAAGTTTAAAGCTGCTATTCGGTTTTGTAAGGAAAACGGCTGGAAGTTTAAATTAATCACTGAAGTTGAGATCAGAACTGCATATTTAAAGTCCGTTAAATTTCTCTTGCCGTTTATTCGGCAAGGAGCATCGAATGAAAATGACATGATGATTTTAGACGATAAGCTTATTGAGTTAAAAATGACCACACCAAAAGAACTTATATCCTCAATTTATAATGATGAGTGGAATCAAGCCACACTTTTACCAACGTTATGGTACCTAATTGGCACGAGACAAATTCAAATAGATCTAACTTCAAAAATAACAATGTCTAGCAAGATTTGGAAGAGATAACCAGTATGGAATCATCAACGCTAATTAAAATAGAACTAGGTAAAAAAGTTTCATATCAAGGAGCTAATTATCGGGTAGCTGAACTTATTGATTTATTGCTAGTAATTATTGTAGATGAAGTTACAGGTGAGTTTTTTAAGGTCTCTGTTGCAGAACTTGAAGTTGAACAAGCTACTTTATCGGTTCCTGTTGAAGACTTACTTTGTATTACCGATGAATCATGGGCTATTGCTAAATCACGCTTGAAAATGATAAAGCCTTTGTTGAATTTATCTAAGCGAAGTCGTGCCGATGTTGAAAATATAGGATCAGAGCATAACTTACACACAAACACTCTTTATGGCTGGCTAAAGCTATATGAAGCGTCTGGTTTGTTGTCATCGTTGTTACCGAAGGTTAGGCGAGATCGTGGTTCAACCAAATTCGATGAAGACATTGAGGAAGTTATTAAGCAAGCGATCACTACAGAATATTTAACCAAGCAAAAAAAATCACAAAGAATGGTGATTGATGAAGTTAAAAAGTTGTGCCGAAAACAAAACTTAACCCCACCTCACGATAATACGATAAGAAATAGAATAAAGTCATTGTCACCTGAGCTAGTAGCATCACGTAGGCTCGGACGAAAAGTATCTGATAATACATATCGACCCATTAAAGGGCAGTTCCCTGGAGCGGATTGGCCGTTATCTGCGGTTCAAATTGATCATACCAAGTTAGATATTATTTTGGTTGATGATCACTATCGTAAAGCTATTGGCAGACCATGGATAACATTAGCCTTTGATGTTTTTAGTCGAATGGTTACTGGTTTTTATGTCTCATTTGATCCGCCAAGTGCTATGACTACTGGATTATGCCTAATTCATTCTATTTTACCGAAAGAAAAGTGGTTGGCTAAATATGATATTAATGGTGATTGGCCACTTTGGGGGTTACCTACAAAAATCCATGTTGATAATGCTAAGGAATTTCGGGGCAATATGCTTCAAAAAGCATGTGAGCAGTACAATATTGATATTGAATGGCGACCAGTTGCTAGACCAAATTTTGGCGCACATGTAGAGCGAGTATTAGGTACCTTTTCAAAAGAAATACATGCGTTGCCAGGTTCTACTTTTTCTAATATTACAGAGAAAGGTGATTATGATTCAGAGTCAAAAGCATCAATGACTTTAACTGAATTTGAGCATTGGTTGGCTAATTATGTCGTTAATGTTTATCACCAAAAAATTCACTCAATGATAGGCATGACGCCAGTAGCCAAATATAAGCAAGGTATTTTAGGTGACGAACATAATCCAGGTTGTGGTTTACCGGCAAAAATTAGAGATGAAGAACGATTAAAGTTTGATTTTATGCCTTTTGAGCTTCGCTCAGTACAAGACTATGGTGTTGTTATTGATAAAATTCATTATTATCACGATGTTTTACGACCGTGGATTAATGCACCCGAACAAAATGAGCCAAGGAAAAAGCGGAAGTTTATTTTTAAACGAGATCCAAGAGATATAAGCCAAATTTGGTTTTATGATCCTGAGTTACATGCGTACTTTACTATTCCATACCGAGATACTTCACACCCAGCAATAAGTATCTGGGAATTAAGAGAAGCTGTTGCTAGAGCCGAAGCACAAGGTAAAAAAACATTAAATGAGCATGTTATTTTTGAAGCTTATGAAAAAATGAGAGAAATTGAGCAGGAAGCAGTACATAAAACTAAAGCTGCTAGGCGTTCTGTTCAACGGAGAAAGATACATGGAAAAGTTGAAAAGCCTGTTTCAGCAGTTAAAACCTCAATTATTGATGATGTGGTGAATAATGAGGAACTTGAAGAAATAGAAATTGAGCCGTTTGAAGAAATGGATGATTGGTCATGAGCGGCTATAAACATTTAAACGAGCAAGCTGTTGAACAATTACAGCTTAGTGAAGACGATAGAATTGAAAAAATTCGTTCTGACCGCTGGATTGGCTACCCTAAAGCTAAGTCAGTATTAACCAAGCTAGACGACTTGTTGTCATATCCACGAACAGAGCGTATGCCAAACATGCTAATTGTGGGTGATACTAACAACGGCAAGACTATGCTTACTAAGCGTTTTTTAAAGAAATATCCAGCTATTGATAACCCTGATGGTGATGGTATCTATGCACCTGTATTACTTGTTCAAGCACCACCTATTCCAGACGAAGGACGATTTTACAATGCCATTTTGGAGTTGCTGTTTGCCCCATATAGACCAAGTGATCGCGTGGATAAAAAGCAATTTCAAGTGATTAAATTACTAAAATATATCGGTACAAAAATGCTTGTGATTGATGAAATACATCACATATTGGCAGGAAACTTAAACAAGCAACGAGCATTTCTTAATGTGCTTAAGTATTTAGGGAATGAGCTGCAAATATCTATTGTTGGTGTTGGAACTAAAGATGCGTTTCGTGCTTTACAGTCAGATCCCCAGCTATCTAATCGGTTTGAACCTGTATTGCTACCACGTTGGGAGTTTAATCAAGATTTTTTAAGGTTATTGGTTAGCTTTGAGCGCATGTTGCCATTGAAGGAGGCTTCTAATTTACATAATAAAAGCTTAGCAATGCGTCTTTTTTCAATGAGTGAAGGTTATATTGGTGAGTTATCCCGTTTATTGAGTAGTGCTGCTGTTTACGCGGTGAAAAATAAAATAGAGAAAATCACACCAACAGTATTAGATAAAATTGAATGGATCACTCCTGCGCAACGGAAGCGCCAATTAGATAGCGTAATGTAAAATGTTATCAGGTGAGTTATGGCCAGCTCACCCACATCCATATTTTGGTGAGTGTTTATCTTCTTGGATCGTCAGAGCCGCCCATCATAATGGTTTAAAAATACAAACATTCTCTGAAATCATATTTGGTAAACAGCATCAAATTTGGAATCGTGATGTTGATCGTTTAGCTCCTAACTTTATTTTAAAAATAATGAGTAGCCGAACTAGCACACCAATCAATATCGCGAAGAAATCTACTCTTAGTTTATATAGCGGTCGTTTATTTCCTGCAATAAAACCATCCGGCATATTACGTTGGGTTAATCCTCTTGTCTTACATCATAGAAAGCATACTGCTTTTGGAATGCAATATTGCCCTTTATGTTTATCTGAAGACAAAGAAGCTTATTATCGTATTGCTTGGAGGCTGGCATTATATACCTTTTGTCCCATTCATCAGGTTATGATGCGAGATCGTTGTAATTCTGGTGCAAGTGTTAATTTTCATCGTATTGAACTTGGCAAAGCTAACTTAATTGATGCTGGTTCATTAGATAAGTGCTGGCAATGTGCTACTAAATTAAGTGATGCATCTGTACGAACTATTGATACTAGGCCTAAGTCTATTTTTACTATTTGGTGTAGAGTTTTAGGTGTTATTAATAGAGGTTTTATTAATTCAGGGCCTGTAAATTATGACCGTCTGATTTTGCTACATCAAATTTGTAAAATTATTTCATCAACGAGATTTAACTGCAAAACACAGAAGTATATTTGTGATAAATCAGGGCTTTTATTTATTCCATTAACAAAGCAACTGTATTTTGAACAATATGACATAATTGAACGTCATTATATTTTGCGTTTAGCTTGGTGGTTAATAGGAAATACCACTGCAAAACTTAAAGAGTCACTTAACAAAAAAGCGATCGTTACAAACTATTTATATAGAGATTCATCTGAGCCATATCTACATGACATTTCAGATTTTAAAGATTATGTAAAATAAATTGTATTGGCCGATATTTCGTTAACTATTAGCACCTTTAATTTTATATCGCCTCACTAATATGTAATTAAGCAGTATAGGTGTGGCGAAAAAACTTAATCCTATAATGAAGACTTTTAATGTCATTTCGCCATCCTAAAATTATTCATAAGAAAATAATACCCTTTTATTTTTTCTCATTTTTTAGAAGAATTTGAGATGCTTCTTGTTGAGATACTCCAGAAAATGCCCCAAGCGCTTTCTGAGTTGCACCTCCTGAGCTTAGTTCTTCTAATGCTTGCTTATTGGTACTTCCTTCATTGCGGAGAACAACTGTAGTTGTATGCTCATTCTTCTGCATCAAAATTCCATCGGCAGTGATTGTAGTCGTTTTATTTGCTTGATCGTGATTGTAATAAGCACCGCTTTCGAAAGTAGCTTCTTTGATACCCATTTTCTTGAGTGTTTCAGTCATTTTCTGACCTTGCTTGACTGCTAAGTTAAGATCTATTTCGCTACTTTCTATATCTGAAAATGGAACTATTTCATTGTCACTCATTTTATACTCCGTTATTTAATTTGTAGACAACTTTGTCTTAGTGCGCAATTTGTTATCTGTGATTGTATTTTTTGTACTTTTCGTGTTCTATATTTTGCTGTTTTTGTTCAGATTTTGTATGGGGATTTGGTACAAAGAAGGAATAGTTAGAAATGCTAAGCTCATATCTATTTCATGGCAACTATTTTTTAGTTTTTTTCTAGGGATCTTTAAGGATACTAAACTAAATCGGCAGAGTGTATTGCTTGTGATTGTACTTATTTTTCAAATTAGAATGAAGGTTAGAAAATGTGTGATATAAAGACAGGAGAGAGCTTTGCGCAGCTTATACTAAAACAATTAAAATTATCAGTTAAACTTCAATTGTTATTTTGAATAGTCACGTTTTTGCTGTGAGAATCTAAAAATTTAAAACTGTGATACGGGTCATCTAAACTGTCTTTTAAGTTTTGTTTCGCCGATTTGCTGGTGTCTTGTTGGAGTGTTTATCCCTCTTTTATAAAGTAAAGGTTTAATCAAAACAGAGTCGTCGAATCCAATAGCATGCCCACGAGTGATTGTACGATTACTTAGTTCACGATTAAATAATCTTGTAGCAGCTGCAGCTTTTCGTGTTGCTGTTAACACATTTATTCTTTTCATAATATTTATTTTTTTTCACTTTGAGCAGTTTCTATAAGGCTGCCTCTTTCCTCTCGCATAATATTGTATGCTTTATAAACAGAACAGGCAACCCAATAATCTTTGTTTAGTTCTCGTTGGCGCATCATGCTATACCATACAGACATGAAAAGATTTGAGGTTGTCTTTAATACTGGGTTATCTAATTCAGGGATGAAAAAATTCTCACTAACGTGGTCACAACATAAAAAGCCAGATAAGAGATCTTTTCTTTTCGTAAAAAGATTTCCTTGTGGAGAAATAATTTCAGATAGAACTGATTCAGATGAAGCCATACCATCAAGTGTAATTGGTGTAACTGAAATGGATTTGTAGTATGAAGACATTGGTTTTGATTTATCATGGCCATCAGTAAAACAACGCCTCCAAGCATTATCATATTTGCTGCTGTCTAGTTTATAAGGCCAAGCTTTATAAAAGAGGTTACCTTGAGTGAATAATGTTTTTTTACGTTTAAAGCGTCTGTTAACTGTACTTTTAATTATTCGCTTATTTTTATATGAACCGTTAACTACTTCACGGGGTAGATCATTTATGAAAATAGTGTTTTTATTACCTGACTCCATATAGTCATTGAAAGGTTTGTGCTCTGACGCATTAAATGAGTCTAGGATACTATTTTCTTGGCGTCGAAAGTCTCTGATTTCATTCGTTTCTGCATGATATTGTTTAATAACAATTCTAGGCATCAAATCTTTGTTTGACAGCCTAGGTTCAAAGTAAGACTGTAAAGACGTAACTATTGTATTATATGTATCTGTATAACAACTTTCTATTTGGTTTTCTAGAGTTTCTAGAAGCATGCAAGTCTCTTCTATAGCTTCATACACATATTCTTTTACATCTTCAATGTCTTCAACGTCAAAAGAATACTTAACTTTCTCCCAGTATGCATGGTCATCCTCATCAGGGACGAAAACACCATCTAGTGGAGATAAAGGTGAAGATTGACCATTTGATATCAAAGTGTTTTTTTCTGGATCAATAATTTCAATACGATGAAGTATACCTATATAGTATGTTAGCAATTTACTAGTTTCATCAATATTGGTTGTATGTTTGACATGTACGTGTTGATACGATTCGGTTAATTTAGTTACTATTTTAGCAACACGTTTCACTTCTTTTGTATTGAAGTACTTAGAAAAAATGGAGGATAGTTTTTTAGTTAATGTACGAGCAGTAAGGCGTAGCCCAATTGAGAAGAAGTCCATGTCTGATAATTTTCCAAACCATTAAAATAAAGTTATTCCTTCTTTCACCTTATATTAATTAAAACTTAAGTCAATGTTAACTCGGAATAATTGTGTGCATGCGTTGTGCTTTTTTATGTCATAAAAATGATGACAAGGAAAACTGGTAATAATGGAATTACCACCGCTAAAGGTTGCATTGGAAAAAATTATAAGACCATTACCAAAATTAGTTGACCATTACACCTCTAGTGTCATTTCGTCCCCCTAAAATTTTTCATAAGAAAATAATACCCAGTCATTACAATAGCTGCAAACCCTAATCCTATTAGGAATCCTTCTAATGTCATCATCATTATCCAAGATTGAAATATAATACTTAGTATTATACCGCATTATTACTTTAGTAAAATGCTACTTCTTTAAACTACTAATAATAGCGGATGCGTCGAAATAAATAGTACTTTTAAAAACCTTTAATCAATATTAGCAACTCTTGAATTTTACTTGACTTTTTTGTTGTTTTAAATAAATATATTAATGTGTCTAATAAATTAATTTATGTGTAAAGTTGGTTGAGCATGACTTATGAAGAATTTGTGAGAAATTTGCGGAAAGCGGATATATCAATTAAGGACTTTGCTGGTTTACTAAGAAAAAACCCAAACTCGATTACAAATAATGCGAGTAAAAAAAAAGTCCCTAATGAATTAGGTGTTATCGCGGTTTTAATTGGGGAAATGGCTAATAATAATCTTGAGTATCGAGATTTAATCAAAACATTGGATCTAAGAACTCAAAAAATAAGAGGGGGCGCTGAGATTGGAAAATTTGGAGGCAACCCTCAACAAACAATTACTTTTGATTAATCAAGGACGTTAATATGAAATTTATCGATTTATTTGCAGGATTGGGCGGCTTTCATACTGGGTTTATGAATAGCGGATATGAATGTGTTTTTGCGTGTGAGCTAGAATCTGATTTAAGGGCGTTATATAAAGATAACTATGGAATAGAACCACATGGTGATATCACCAAGATAGATGAAAAAAACATACCAGAGCATGATGTAATGTGTGCAGGTTTTCCGTGTCAGCCATTTTCTTTAGCAGGCAAGAAAAAAGGGGCTGAATGCCCCTCTTCAGGTAGATTGATTGATCATGTTGTTAGAATTGCAAAATATCACCAACCAAAATTTATAGTACTTGAAAATGTACCGAATGTTTTAACTATAGCTGACGGTTCATTTTGGGACTATATGAAAGAGTCATTTAAGGGCATAGGTTATAAGCTTGAATATAAAATAATTTCGCCTGTTGATGTCGGTATTCCTCAAAATAGAAAACGAGTTTTTATTGTTGGGAGCAAATTAGAAGATGGAAGCTTTATTTGGCCATCATATAATAAACTAGATAAGCAATCGCTTTTTGATATTCTTGATAATAACTCTGATTCAAAACCTCTAGAACCTAAAAAAATAGAGCAATTAGCACATTGGCAATCTTTACTTAACTTAATTACCCTAGATAAGCTTGCTTCTATGTCATTGGTTGCGCCAGAATTTGGAGCTGATTACCCTTTGGACTTTAGCTCTATGACTATTAAGCAAATGCGAAATTATAAAGGGGCTTATGGCAAATCACTCAAAAACTGTAATACATGGGCTGAAGTTTTAACTTTATTACCAAGTTATTGCCAAAAGAATAAGTTAGTTGCATCTTGGCTTGAAAAATCAGTTAAGTTTAGCCGTGATGTTTATTCAAATAATGCTAGCGCTATAGATATTTGGTCTGAAAAAATAGATAAAAATAATAACAGTTGGCAGATCCTCGAATGGAGAGGAAGACATTTTGAACATGACATTTATAGTCATATTGTTCAGTTTAGAGCCTCAGGAATACGAATTTTAAAGCCTGAAAAAGCACCATCGTTAATATCAATGACTCCAACTCAGATACCGATAATACCCTCTCAAAATCGTTATATTTCAGCGCATGAAGCAGCTAAATTACAAAACTTACATGAGCTTCCTAATTTACCTGATGGCTTAATTAAGTCATTCAAAGCTCTAGGAAATGCTGTAAATGCAAAAGTTGTTGAGATGATTGCAAGTAGCTTGAAAGTGTGGAAGACTGCCTAGTACAAATTATCGTTGTTTTATAATTAAAAGGAATTGAAAGTGAGTAGAGATGATATTGAAAAGCATGGTGAGTTAAAAAAATTTAAAGTAGATGTATCGCCTGAGATGCGTATTTATCGGATATTACAGCATTTAAATTATAATTTAGAAACAGCTTATGCAGAGTTTATAGATAACTCAATTCAGTCGTATTTAGAACGTCTAGAAGAATTAAAATCTGTTTCAAGTGAGTCCACTCCAAAATTAAAAATTAGTATTGAGATTTCTACAGCTAATAAACAAATAGTTATTAAAGATAATGCAGCTGGTATTCATAGGCAGGATATGGATAGAGCATTAAAATTAGGTGTGGATTTGGGTACTGTTCACTCGGCTGATAGCTTAAGTGTTTATGGTATAGGTATGAAAAGTGCCGCAATTTGGTTTTCTGATGATTGGTCTATTGATACTTCAGCAATAGGTAAAAATGAAAAATTAGGGTTTGATTTCAACCTTGAAAAATTATTAAAAAATAATGAAACGGACGCTGATGTAACTCCAGAAAACGCTGGAGTAGCAGAGCATTACACTGAAATTGTATTAAGAAATCATATTAGACCTGAATCTATCGAACATTATCAAGATACTATTATTCCATATATTGAGGAGACTTTTCATAAATTTGATAATTTTACTACTATTGAGTTTTACTATAATGATGTATTGCTAAAGGCTAATAAGAAAAAAGTTTCAACAAGCATGCCTGCAGTTTTGGAATATCCAGTAGTTAATGCGCAGGGGCTTATAGAGTCGGAACTATTAATTCGATGGTATTTGAAACTTGACTTTGAGTATAAGGGAAGAAAAGTTAATGGTTTTATAATGATCAGAAATAAGGGTAGTTATGAGCAACCTGGAATAAGGTTATTAAGAAATAACAGGGTAATTGAAGGCACTTCAATTTCGCCAAATTATCCTAACTCGCTGTTGAAGAGTAAAAATAAGTTTACTGCTCAAAGGATATATGGCGAACTGAATTTAGACTCTTTCCCTGTAGACTTTATGAAAACTAATTTTAATGAAAATTTAAAAGGGTTTTACGAAAAGATAAATAAAATAATAACTAAAGATCTTCCCGTCAATTTAATTTATCAAGCAGATAAGCTTAGAGTAAGAAATGTTCCAGAATCTGAAAAAGAGTTATTAAAAGAAATTAAATCTAAAGGTAATGCTGTAAAAATAAATGATATTGGTGAAAGTAGCTTAACTAAGCCAGATGCAAGAAATTCTTCTGGTTCAGCTGATGCCTCTGGTTCAGCTGATAGCTCTGGTTCAGCTGATAGCTCTGGTTCAGCTGAT
>Ga0105357_10002048_pt1 | contig 10831 bp, 10 predicted proteins | sample GOMGulsemesocosm_4_FD_83660 | JGI IMG/M metagenome (GOLD analysis project Ga0105357, IMG submission 83660) | Methane-oxidizing microbial communities from mesocosms in the Gulf of Mexico - GOM15B Gulf of Mexico | ecosystem: Environmental > Aquatic > Marine > Cold seeps | place: USA: Gulf of...
ATTTTATAGGCGTAGGAACCCGTTAAAAGCACCCAAGAAATATGTGTTTCAATGAGCTTAAAGCTATCGACAGGGTGTGGGTATAGCGCAGGGTTTTGGAGTGATTTTATCAATTGAGTTGTCATAATTCGACGACCTTTTAGCTATAAATCAAGTAAGGCTCAATTGTAACAGCTAGCTTATTTCAAACATAAATCACATTATTTAAACAAGCTTTTAGCCCTTATAAAGTTTACGAAACAGAGGAATTTGGCACGAAAAACACCGCATTACGTAAGCTTAATAAAGGCCATTTTAGTGCCCTAAAAACTATTGAGTAATAGTTGCCATTTTCGCTTTAATGTCTTCAACTTCCGCATCCGTCGGAGTCACTGTCGCGGTAATACCTTCACCACAATGAGCAGGAAGTGGATTTTTTTCTAAGTTACGCTCTACAGTCAAACGGGTGCTTTTTTGTCGCAAATCAGGCTCGCTATTTGCAAGTATTGTTTTAGTGGCTGGGTCAATTTGATCGCATCGTGCTATTTGAGCACCTTTAATCTTTAGAGTTTTCAAACAGCTAGTCGAGGTAAATTTAGGTAAAGCAAACCCTAGTTCTACCGTAATTAATTCGCCAGCAGGTATATAAGGTAGCGTTACTAGGGTGTTGGTTCCCATGTCATATGAGTTAACTCCTTTAACTTTCCAAAAAACCATTTTGGTATCTTCTTCCTTATTTGAGCTGCCATAAGGCGCAACTGCTCCCGTCAAAAAATCAGATCCAAAAATCGAAGATTGATTAAAAGAAGGTCGCGCCCCCATGATGGGGTTGGCACTAAACTCATTTCCGCTTCTATCTGTCGTCATCAATGCTGTAGCGGCAGGCAATGTCATGCTAGTTGTTACGTCATCTGCATCTGGACTAGATATGGTTACATTAATTTCTGGCCCAACCGGAAGTGCCACGCCTATTGCAGTCATCCCTGTATTTTCTGTACGGCAGCTAGGGTGAAGCGTTACCACATCTCGAGCACCTTCTAGAAAAGTTGTTGCTGCCTGTAAAGGAGATACCATTCCAATTCCAAGTAAAACTAAAGGCTTGATGATTTTTCTCATTATTTGACTCCGTAAATTTAAATTGATGTTAATTGACAGTAATTTTCGTCAATTAACATCGAGCAATAATTAAGCCACTCAATATAAACTCACTGCCCCACGAAGCAAAAAAACCATTATATATTATTTAATATCAATAGATTAAAACAAAAACTCTAAAACTTACGTAACTCAAAACACTCAAATATACCCTACAACAAAACAAGTTATATGCAGTATAAATAAGCGAAATAACCCAAAAAAGTTAGCAGCTAGAGCCGAATACTACTAGTTGTTAAGTATAAGCATTAGGACTTATCTCTGTCACTTTGGTTTTTTACTACCCGAACTCGCCCCCCATTCAATACCACCAACAATAACAACGTACCGAACAAATACGGCATCAACCAAAAATTCTGCTGATAATAAGTCACTTTAGGTTCTGTTAAATATGGCACCTCATAAAGTCCCGACCAAGCTTCGTGCATAGGTGATTGCTCCAATATCTCACCTGACGCTAACACCACGGTCGAAATACCCGTATTAGTCACACGCACTAACGGACGACGCGTTTCTACTGCTCGCGCTAAGGTCATGATCATATGCTGATACGGTTCTTGCCATGTACCATACCAAGAATCGTTGGTGACATTAACAATAAATTGCGCGCCTAAATCTGCTAGAGATTTGGAGAAATCAGGAAATAAACTTTCATAGCAAATTTGTGGACCTATTTTATAGTCATTGAGCGTCAATAATTTAGTTGGGCCTGCGCCTCGGCCGAAATCACCAACCATCGGCAATAACTCTCTTAATATGGGAAGGTATTCTTCTCCCGGCAGGAATTCACCAAAAGCTAATAAAATAGATTTACTGTAATAAGGCGACTGTACTTCACCTTTTTCATTTAAGGTAAATAAGGAATTAGTGATTAAGCCTGTTTTCAAGTCTTTGGCATACGAGCCGGTAATTAAGGGGACATGCCGATCATTCACATACTGGGTTAATTGCTGCGCGTAATGGCTGCTCTGATATTGATCATTTAACAAAGAGGGAAATGCTGTCTCAGACCACAGAATAAAGTCAATCTCTTTACCGGCATGAGCACTCAACCCTGCATCGGTGACATCTTGATATTGTTGAATAATTTTACTGTAAAAGCCACGTCCGAATTCAGCGGCCACTTTTTCTGCATTACCGATATTAGCTTGAACTAATAAGGCATTAAAAGATGTATCTGGCTTAGGTAAAAATGCTTTAGTGCTTAAACCAAAAGCATTCAACATCATAAAAACGGTGATAAATCTCAGCAGTATTTTATTCCTGACGGCTTTATCATGTCTGTTCTGCCATGCAAAATATAAGGGCACATTAGCGAGTATCGTTAGCATACTTAAACCACTAAAGCCTATATATTCAGCCAACTGGTAAACAGGCATTTGCACGCCATACCACGCATAGCCGAAGTTCCATTTAAATAGCATAGGCAGCGCCCACAAACATAAAGCAGTGAGCAAACTCATGACTAAGACAGATTGCCACCCAGTATAGAGCCTTTGTTTATAACCTATAAACCATAAGATTCCAGCAACGGGGACGAATAAATGCGCAATCAGCGCAAATAATAGCATCCCTAAGACAGCAACAAACCAAGGTAAATGAGCGAACTCATGCAATAGATAAGCGACCCAGTTGAAGCCAATCAAAGTAAATACAAAAGTAGCTAAAATACCGCTGAGTATGACATTGCGTAGCCGTGTTTGCTGCCCCCAGAAAATCCAAAGCGGGATAAATGCAAATAAGGAGGCCCACGGTGGAAAAGGAATATAGCTGGAACCAATCAAGATGCCGGATAGAATAGGCAGTAACCACGGAGTTTTTAAACTCATTTTTATTACTCTAAGGTAGGGCGGACTTTAGTCCGCTAGTGTAAGCGAATTGATGGGGTTCATTTTTAAGCTAGATAGGGCATGACTTTAGCCCGCATATGCATAAAAGGCGGACTGAAGTCCGCCCTTGCTACCTACCAAGGCCGTCTAACTTCTGCTCGACTTCAGATAAGCGTTTTAAAATACTTTTCACCTGACCTAATAAGGCCGGCAATTTAGGAATGCTAGCCATTTCACGCATGACTTGTTTAATGGGTCGATTAGGCGCTCCCCAGACCACTTGATTTGGCTGTACATCTTTGGATATGCCCGTTCTAGCAGCGGCTGTTGAGCCATCGCCCATAGTGATATGATCAGCAATACCAACCTGCCCCGCCAAGGTCACGCGCTTACCTAAGGTAACACTACCCGACAAACCGACATGAGAAACGATAATACAATGTTCACCAATATTATTGTTATGCGCGATTTGCACTAGATTATCGATCTTCGTGCCTTTGCCGATACGGGTCATGCCAAAAGTCGCTCTATCGACACAGACATTACAGCCAATTTCGACGTTATCTTCGATTAAGACACCGCCCAATTGCGGTACTTTTTTCTGTTGTTGACCATCCCAGAAATAACCAAAGCCATCACCACCAATCACAGTTCCTGAATGAATAGTGACATTATTCCCCAAGGTCACTTTAGATAAAATCGAAACGTTCGGGCCAATTCTACAGTTCTCACCAACCACGACATCATGACCGATAAAGGTATTCGCATCGATAGATGTGCCTGCGCCAATAGTAACATGATCTCGAATACAGACATGTGCAGCAAGCGCGACATTAGCGGCAAGACTCACTTGCTCTTCAGAAATTACTGCTGAGCTATGAATGCCGGAGAACTTAGCTTCAGATTTATCAAACATCATCATAATGCCAATAAAAGTCTCTTTGGGCTTATCTACCTTCAAGATGTTTTTACCTGCCAATTCAGGAAAACTTGTAGGTACAATGAGAATCGATGCATCGCTTTGTTCGGCAGCCGCTAAATACTTATCATTTTCAGCAAACGAAACCTCACCTACAACAGCCAAATCTAAAGAATTTACAGCGGTTACAACTGCATTTTTATCGCCAACTAACTCACCACCGACTTGCTGTTGAATATCTGCTAAACGCATTACCATTTCCTATTTTTAGCGACAAACTTAAGACGAGACACTAGAGATAGTAGGGCGGACTTTAGTCCGCTATTGCTAAAAAAAACGGACTAAAGCCCGCCCTACTGAATCATTAATATTTCGTATTAAGTGGGTACCCTATTTTTTATAAAAAAACAGCTAACAGCCTTAGTAAGCGCTGTTAGCTGTGATGTTTTAATACATGTACTACTTATGCCAAACTCTTTTTAAAAGCCTCTACTAAATCCGAAACCTGCTGTTTGTAATTCATTTTTTCAGTGGCGTTTAAATCCATCCAGCGTAAACGGTTAGCATTAGTGACTACAGTCACTGATGACATTGCCATCGCAGCGCTTGCAATCATGGGGCTTAATAAAATACCAAAGACGGGATACAACAAACCAGCCGCAATCGGAATACTTAAGGCGTTATAGATAAACGCACCAAATAAATTTTGTTGGATATTAGCAACCGTTGCTTTAGATAACAACATCGCTTCCGGTACTTTTAATAATGAGCCTTGCAGAACCACAATATCAGCACTTTCTATGGCGACATCTGTTCCTGTGCCAATCGCGATACCAACATCAGCTTGCGCTAAAGCAGGCGCATCATTAATCCCATCACCGACCATGCCGACAATCTGACCCGCTTGCTGTAGCTCTTTAACGATAGCAGCTTTATCTTGCGGCAAAACTTGAGCGCGCACTTCGGTAATTCCTGCTTGTTTGGCTATGGCTTGTGCAGTCACGCTATTATCGCCCGTTACCATTAATACGCGCACACCTTGTTCTTGTAATTTTGCAATGGCTGCTGCTGAATCAGTTTTGATCGGATCGGCGACAGCAATAATACCCGCAACCTGACCATCAACAGCTAATAACATCGGTGTTTGCCCTTGCTCAGCTAAACTCAGCATTGTGGCTTTAAATGCCTCGCAATCAACCTTCTCTTCCTGCATTAAGGCTTCATTACCAAACAGTACCGCTTGATCTTTAATTAGCGCTGAAACACCATGCCCAGCAACGGCATGAAATTGTTTTGCACGCGCCAGTTTTAATTGCTTTACTTCAGCGGCATTCATAATCGCTGAGGCTAATGGATGCTCGGAACCTTTTTCGATACTTGCCGCTAATTGCAATACGTCATCTTGAGTGTAACTAGCATAAGCTTCGACAGTTGCGACCGTTGGCTTGCCTTCTGTCACTGTTCCGGTTTTATCCAGCACCAAGCTGCTTACCTTGCCTGCTGTCTGTAAAGCATCGCCATTACGAATCAAAATACCCGATTGCGCCGACCGACCGACCGCCACCATCACTGAAATAGGTGTTGCTAGCCCTAACGCACAAGGACAGGCAATGACCAATACGGTCATTGCGGTAACAAAGGCATAACCCAAAGAAGGCTCTGGCCCCCAAATATTCCAAATAATAAAGGTGAATACCGAAATAGCTACGACGACAGGCACAAAAATACTGGCAATTTTATCGGCTAATTTAGCAAGTTCAGGCTTACTACCTTGCGCCTGACGTACGCTTTTAATAATTTGTGCTAACGCAGTATCTCGACCAATACGCGTAGCTTGATACATAAAGCTACCTTGCTGATTCATCGTGCCAGCGGCAACTGTAGAACCTTCAACTTTCTCAACCGGTAAAGATTCACCCGTCAACATAGATTCATCAACCGTAGAATGACCTTCGACTAATACGCCATCAACCGCAATTTTTTCGCCTGGGCGTATTCTCAGCGTTTCGCCTAAACCGACTTCTTCAATCGGAATATCTATTTCTTGCCCATCTCTAACGACACGAGCGGTACGCGGTTGTAAACCAATTAAAGCGCGAATAGCACTGGAGGTTTTCCCGCGCGCTTTGGTCTCTAATGCCGCCCCAAAATTAATGAAAGCTAGAATAATAATGGCGGCCTCAAAATAGGCATGCGCCGATAAAGAAGGTAAATATTCGGAATAATCAATCACCACACAAGAATACAACCAAGCTGAACCCGTTCCCAGTGCGATCAAGGTATCCATATTGGCCTGACCTGCTTTCAGAGCTTTAACCGCACCTACAAAAAAGTGACCACCCGAATAAAATAAAATACCCAGCGTAATCAAAGCTACTTCAGGCCAAAACCAGTTACCTGTTTCTGAACCTATGTCTGGTACACCACCAAAATGACCAACAAGCATTAATGGGATACCAAAGACAGCAGCAACCGTAGCCTTACGTACTAACTGACGATAGCGCGCCATTTCTTGCTCTTCTTGTTCACTAGGGTCTTCAAAACCCTCCATAACAGCCGCATCATAGCCAGAATCTTTTAGCGATTTCTTCATCAAATCAGGGTCAACATCACCTTTCACTATTGCAGAATGATCGGCAAAATTCACTTCCACTGAAGTTACGCCTGCAACAGAATTTAAGGCTGTTTCTACGGCGCCAATACAACCAGCACAGCGCATCCCTAAAATAGATAAACGGACTTCAGTCTCAGGGTTATCTTGATTTTGAGTGGAATTTTCTTTACTCATAGCTCACCTCTTGCATTTCATTACAGACGTCATATTCTTTTTACTCTTTAATCTTCTACCGTAAAACCTGCTTTTTCAATCAATTCGATAATATCATCTTCACTGATAACCGCATCATCAAATACAACTCCAACATAATCGTCAACATGACTTGTATCAATCGATTCAATACCCTCTTTGCCATCTAGTTCTTTTTTAATATTGGCTTCACAACCGCCACACTTCATTCCTGTTACGGTTAATTTCACTGATATTGTCATTACTGTCTCCTTAACATTAATAGATAAATTAGCACTACATCATACTCGACTAACAAACAATAATCATGATATAAATTGCTAATAAATTCAGTTTTAATGAATCACTCCCTTACACTATATAAGTAATTATTATGTTAATTAAACACGCGCTCATACTTTTCTTTTTATTCGCCACTAAAATCCTGAGTGCAGCAGAACTCATTAATTTAACGACTAATGATGTTAGCAATGAATTAAACAATAACGCCTTAGTTATTGATATTCGCACGCCACAAGAGTGGCAACAAACCGGCATTATTTCAGGCAGCCACCCAGTGATGTTTTTCGACAGAAACGGCAAATATGATGCAGAAAAATGGCTAACCGAAGTAAAAAAGCTACAAACATCACCCGATCAGGAAATTATCTTAGTCTGTCGTTCTGGCGGGCGTAGCGGCAAAGCAGGTCATTTCTTAACCAATCGACTCAATATGTCTCATGTATCGCATCTCTCGAATGGAATTTCATCTTGGTTAAAAGAAAAACGCCCCACACAAAAAATGTGCTCACCTACTCAAACTTGCTAATTCATGTCATTTAAAACGATTACCTATCAAACCATTGCGCTCGCAGGCATTGCCCAAGCTGCGCACTTAGTTCAACAATTAGCAACCACAGGAAAAGCAGATAAAGCAGCTATTGAGGCCAGTTTAAGTAGTTTATTAGCCATTGATGTAGAAAACCCAGTCGATATTTATGGCGGTTTAGCAGGAATACAAGTTGGACTCAAGGAACTACAAACACAGCTGAGTAGCAACAAAATGACCAACCCCGAGCAAGCTCGGTATGCAGCATCATTAGTGTTCTTAGAGGGTAAATTTTCCGACAATCCCGACATGCAAAAGCAAGTGCAACACAAAATCCAAATTGCCCAAGCCCAATGCGAACATTTTGGTATTATGCATGAAAATGTCACTGCCAATTTAGCGGATATTTACCACACAACGATCAGCACTATAAATCCGCGCATCATGGTTAATGGCGATCAGTCTTACCTAGCTGCAACAGACATTATCAACAAAATAAGAGCACTATTACTCGCGGGAATCCGTTCAACCATGCTCTGGAAACAGTGCGGCGGTAGTCGCTGGCGTTTTATCTTTTTTAGGCGGAAAATTCTAGCGGAAGTGGAGTTTTTATTATCTGAAATAGAAAAAACCAAGCTAACCGATTAAATAGCCGATACATTCTGAGCTTACACTTAAGTCGAAACATTAAGGTAGGGTACGCAATGCGTACCCTACTACGCCTCATTATTTTAAAATAAAACCTAAGTCGTAAAGTTTTCCTGCTCTCTGGACATGGATTTAAGCTAAGCCAAAGTATCTTTCAAGAGGCTTTGCATTTTCTTCAAACCCAACTCTCTTGCAAGCTGGACATTAGCTTCTGGAATATTTTCTGGATTTTTATAACTGGCCAAAGCGCGCTCTATGCTTTCTTCGCGAATTAAATGTAACATAGGATAAGGCGAACGATTGGTATAGTTAGCAGGATCATCTTCATCACTATCATCAAAGCAATAATCAGGGTGAAAACTGGCTAATTGATAAACACCTTCATAACCTTTCTCCTCCATAAAATCATTGGCTATATCAACTACGTCCAAAAAATTTTCAAAATCTTGCAAGGAATTTTCATAAATAAGCAGTGTAGTCTCTAGTTCACTGCTCTGATCTAACCTAAGCGCCTCAGCCGCTAAGTCCTCCAAACAGCACTCTAAGGATTGCGCGTCACTGACTTGAAAATGCACTTTCCCCTGTTCAAAAACCGGCTTAGCAAAAGGACAAAAATTAAGCCCGATCACAACCTTTTCTAGCCAAGCTTTTGTTTGGCTAATAACTTTTTCATTTTGCATCATTATATACTTAGATTAAAGGCCAATTTCCAGCACTTCCAACTCTTCCTCGTCATCAAACATCTCATCCATACCTGGAATAAGCAAGTTATCTGAGGTATTCGCACCTTCAGTAATCTGATAATCACGCCATTGCAAATATGAGGCTCGCATAAATACATAGGGATCAACAGCCGCTTCATTAATAAAATTTAAAGACTGAGAAGCATTAGAGCGAGCGTTAAAAACGCCTAATAATTGTATAGGCCAAATAGCATAAGTTGTTGGACTAGTAAAAGCATCGACTACCTCTCCTGGAACCGTTCGATAAGCTGAAGGCCCTAATAAAGGAAGGACCAAATATTCGCCCCTGGGCACACCCCAAACCGCTAAAGTCTGATCAAAATCTTCTTCATGGTGTTCAATATCAGCATAGCTAGCGACATCAACCAAGCCACCAAAACCAAGTAACGTATTAATAAGAAAACGTTCAAAATCTACGCCAGCTTGCTCTTCTTTACCTTGCAAGCCATCATTAAGGATTGTTTTAGGTTCTTTTAAGTTAGAGAAAAAATTTGTTACTCCCGTTTCCAGCAAATCTGGAAGAATCCACTGATACCCAGTAACTAGTGGGGATGCTACATAAGTGTCTATGCCATCATTAAAGATATACATACTGCGATTCAAGTCTTCATGCGGGTCTTGCGCATTGACCTCAACTATCTCACCCGAACTAGCGCAAGCCGTTAATAGAAAAATACCAACAACACCAATAAAGCGAAAAGCTAACCGACTATTCACACACATTACACATAATTTTTATTGAGAGAATTTTTCGATTTTAGCAGAAATTTCAGTTATTAAAACATCAAAACCCGATTTCCGAATGACAGCAACATATTCAGAGCGCTTCAATGCCAAATCACTAACACCATTAGTGATGATATTAATAATGCGCCAGTCCTCGCCCCTTTTTTTCAATAAGTAATCCATACTAACATCTTTATCATCCGGCAAGACTAAAAAGGTATGTACGTAAATCTGCACGGGGGATAACTGCTTCACCGACTCTACTTTAAAGCTTTGTCCCGAAAAGCTATCAAAATAATGCGCATAAGAAGCAATACTTAAAGTACTAAACTTCTGAATTAGTTCTTGTTTCTGCTCTTTCGTTAAGTTTCTCCATTCTTTACTGACTATAATTCGGGTGATTTTAGCTAAATCATGGGTTTTAATAACAGCCGGCTTTAATTGCTCAAAACGTTGCTCAAAGTTCAACTTATCGCCTTGCTGCATAACATTGAGCAGCTCAGTTTGAAAACTCTGAACAACTTGGCTAGCCACTTCGATTTCATCGACCTCAGCTGCAGCGAACTGACTTAAAAAAAACAAAAAAAACGCAGCTATCATTTTTGTTAATAACATCATAATAGTTCAACCTTTCTGGTAAATACGACCTTTCCAGCGCGAACGCTCGCCCCGCCAATAACGGATAGCAGAAGTCCAGGTCATTAATAAATATAATCCAGTAATCACTGGCATACATAAAGCCCATGCTCTATTAAGAGCATAAAAGCGTAAAGTAGGGAGGTAAAGCCCCAACATAACTAATACTGAAAACAATGCAAAAAACCACGCACTTCCTGAAAAGCATAACAATCCAATTAGCGGCAACACATACATCAGCGTCATAATAAGAGTACAAGCCAACAACAAACAATTGGAATACAACAGCTGGGTATAAGCAGTGCGCGCCACCATATCCCATATTTCAGTTAAAGAAACATAAGGTCGCTGACTGATCACACCATGAGTCAATCCGACCCAAGTTTTATAGCCTGCCTGTTTAATTTTCTTAGCGAGTGAGCAATCATCAATCACCGCGCCTTTGATCGCCGCCATGCCGCCTATTGCCTGTAAAGCCACAGTATCAACTAAAATACAACCGCCCGCTGCCGCTGCCATTTTGCTGCTCGGCTTATTCGCTAAGGCAAAAGGATAGAGCATTTTAAAAAAATAGATAAAGGC
>Ga0105357_10002049_pt1 | contig 10829 bp, 11 predicted proteins | sample GOMGulsemesocosm_4_FD_83660 | JGI IMG/M metagenome (GOLD analysis project Ga0105357, IMG submission 83660) | Methane-oxidizing microbial communities from mesocosms in the Gulf of Mexico - GOM15B Gulf of Mexico | ecosystem: Environmental > Aquatic > Marine > Cold seeps | place: USA: Gulf of...
CCGATACGCGCCAGGGCTTCAGCGCTTGTGCAGCGATTCAGCGGCTGGAGTTTACTCAGCCATTGCAGGTTTTCACGGGGCGTAAGAGATAATTTAAGGCCGGGTTTGTGACCGATGAAAGCGACATCAGCCAAATACGACTGATGGCATTGCCTGACATCACTGCCCTGCCAACGCAAAGTACCGACATTAACAGGCTGAATCGTCGCCAGAATATGTAATAGAGTAGTTTTACCGCAGCCGTTGGGGCCGGTAATTTGGAGGATTTCACCCGCTTTAATGACGCCAGAGAGATCACTGAACAGAGGCCAGTCATCCCGCTCAAAGGTCAGCGCTTGAAACTCCAACAGTGGTTGCGACGACAAGCGCAAAGCCCCCCATAAATGAAGGCCGCATTATGCCCCAAAAGCGCTATCTGTGCAGGCTACATAAAGGGGACAAGCGTAGGGTAGCGTGACTGTCCGGGGCTTAATCGAACTCGTAATCAGCGATTTGTCGCTCTAGACGACGTTGTTCTAATTTTGCTTCGAGACGTCGTCGTTGCTCGCTGGTAAGGCTACTTGCTTTCTTGTCTTCACGAGGGGTATCAAGCTCACCCCGTGGTTCGCTATAAGGCGCTTCCTGCCCGTCAAAATCATCGTCATCCATACCGAAATCTCCCAACCTCGATACCAACTAATGGAAACATTCTTTGCTGAACCGCTGCCTGCCAATATCCCTGTTAACCGAAGCGAAACCCAACAAAGTACGTCAACTCCTGGCACCATCGCTGTGCAGCGTAAGGGCCAGTTGGGCAAAAAATAGGCCTATCAGCCGAAGTCGTCAAGGACCTAAAATCGATAAGAGGAACTAGGCCTCATACGTTATTTTTATAATGGCGGCAGCTCTTGAAGATGAACCAGGTCCTCAGGGCGATCAATGTCGTTTAGCACCGGCAATTCAAAGTACGATAGGTTCAGAGCCCTCAGGTTTTCCCGAGTTTGCTGTAATACTCGGGACGTACTCCAATCGACACCGGCAAACACACCTTGCTCCGCATTTCTCATCGCAATTAGTACATAACCACCGTCTGCAGCCGGTCCGAGTACAACATCGGCACGGTCTAGAGCCTGCAAAGCGCTGCGTAAATAAGCACCAGTAATAGCCGGGCAATCACTGCCAATTAAGGCCACCGATTGGTACTGCTGCAGCCCAGCCGCAATGGCCGAATACATGCGTTCACCCAGGTCCTCACCCTGCTGGCATTTGATGGTCGGCGCAGGCTTGAGGCTTTGGAAAAACCCCGTGCTATCTTCACCGCTAATCCACAGCTGGGTTTGACAAAGCGCTTCACGATGCAATGTTTGATGACTGCGCGACACTAGCTGGCAGTGCAGCGCCAGGCTTTGCTCAAGACTCAACACTGGCTGCATACGTGTTTTCACCTGACCCAGCTGCGGCGCTTTGGCGAATTGAATCAGCAGGGCCTCGGGGAACTCGTGCTTCAAATGACGCCTCTTACTGCAAACACCGTATGGCTAAATTAAGGCTTTTCAGGCGGATAGTAACGCTGCTCGAGAGTCTGCGGTGAGGCCCCAAAAAAATAGGCCAGTCGCAGACGCCACATCAATAAGATGGTGGGCCAAATGCCATCGCGCTGCCACTTGCGGCCGGAGGTCTCGGCCTTGGCACTGACATAAAGAGGCCGAGACTGACGCTTCAGGCGCTTGCTCATTTCAATATCTTCCATTAAAGGAATGTCGGCAAAGCCACCTATCTTCTCGAACACCTCTCGCTTAACAAACTGACACTGGTCGCCGGTGCTAATACTGGTCGAGAAGGAGCGGCGATTCATAAACCACTGCACCACCCGCAACATGGGGCTTGCGCCCCTCACCGTAATACCAAAGAAGCCCCACACCGAGGGCGTGAAGCCCCACACCACCATAATGTCGGGCAGGTTAACGGGCAGCCGCGTGTCGGCATGGAGGAAGAGCAGCCAGTCGCGGTCGGCTAAAGCGGCACCGGTATTCATCTGTCGCGCTCGACCTTTTTCACTGCTGATCACCTGGTCGGCCAGAGGCGTCGCCACGGCAATGGTATCGTCATCGCTACCACCATCGACAACAATGACCTGAACCCCCTGTTTTCTCAGGGCCTGTAACCGCCGCAGGCAGGGGTAGATTTCCTCCGCCTCATTGAGCACGGGAATAACAATTGAAAGTGGCAGCGCTTCATTGCCATTGGCGAGTGGTTCGTTCATTGACGCTTTACTCATGCTAAATTTATTCCTCAACTAAAGAGCCCCCACAACTACTGCCCTGCCCTGCTGTGCAGGCGTAACAGTGTTCACCGACGACAATGGTTTGTTCCGTAAAATCAGTTTTCAGTAGTTCCCGTAAATGAGGGCGTGTGCGGTCTGAGCCGATCAACGTGGCTTGCTCCCCATCATTGTTAACCGGCGAATGAATTGGCAAGTCGAGCATTTGATTGAAATCACAATCGTAGAGATAGCCCTGCCAGTCAACGCTGATTAAACGTCGGCACATAAGCGTAGATAAGTTCTCAGAACGGTAGTTGTCTTTCAATAATTGCATATAACTGTCGTACTCGCCCTTGGCCAGCAACATCGCCCCATAGCGCTTAATGGGCATATTAGTGATGGTGAACAGTTGATCGAATTGCAGATCAAAGTCTTGCTGTAGATGGGCTTTGTACTCTTGCTCAAGAGCCGCCTGGGGCGGTGGTAAAAACGTACCGTTGGGGTTGTAGACCAGGTTTAATTTGAGTGCATCTCCCTGGCCATAACCGAGAGCATTGAGAATTTTCAGTGCTTCAATACTGCGTTCAAAAACCCCTTTCCCCCGCTGTTCTGCAACATTTTGTTCGGCGTAACACGGTAGTGAAGCGACGATTTCAACCTCCTGTGAGGCAAGGAACTCGGCCAGGTCTTCATAGCCGGATTCGAGAAGAATGGTGAGATTACAGCGGTCGATGACCGTGATGCCCAGCTCTCGAGCTTGCTCGACGAGATAGCGAAAGTGAGGGTTCATCTCCGGCGCACCGCCGGTTAAATCGAGGGTGTTGAAGTGCCGCTGCTGTAGCACCGCAAGCACCTGGTCAATCTGCTCGCGTGCCATCAACTCCGTGCGTTTGGGGCCGGCGTTGACGTGACAGTGGATGCACGACAAATTGCAGAGGTAGCCAAGATTGACCTGCAGGGTCTCCGGCACTTCGCGCTGTATCGCGGGAAAGTCGCTGGCTAATAAGAGGGGGCGGGTATCACGCACGGTGTTTATATTCCCAAGGCTTACTCAAAAGTATAGCCCACTCGATGAGTTGTCATTTTCTATCACTACCTGATATCGGAAAGCCTTAACGGCGACTTTCCCGTACCGGGCGAAAGGACTGGCGATGCACGGGGCACGGCCCTAAGGCCTGTAAAGCGGCCAGATGTTGCGCCGTGCCATAGCCTTTGTGAGCCGCAAAACCATAGCCCGGATAGAGAGTGTCTAGTTCGGCCAACTCCGCATCGCGCGTCACCTTGGCAATAATGGATGCCGCACTAATCGCCGCAATCCGGCCATCACCACCGACCACGGCCTGGGCTTGATAGTTCCATTGGGGTAGCCGGTTGCCATCAACCAGCACCAGCTCCGGAATCAGAGGTAAGGCCTCAACGGCACGCACCATCGCGAGCATGGTCGCCTGCAGAATATTAATATCATCAATTTCAGCAACGCTGGCCCTGCCCAGTGTCCAGTGCAGCGCCTTTTCTTTAATCTCAAGGTAGAGACTGTTGCGACGCTTCTCACTTAATTTTTTTGAGTCTGCCAAGCCGGCAATGGGGCGCTCCGGGTCGAGTATCACCGCCGCCGTGACCACATCGCCCGCCAGTGGACCACGACCCACTTCATCAACGCCGGCGAGTAGACGCACCTTCTCCCACTGGGGATTGATGGCTAACGATCGAGAACTCGCGGCCATCAGTCGGCCTTAGCTCGTTTGGCAATGACAGAGAGTACAGCCTCCGCCGCTTTCTGATTACCATTACACTGAATTTGCTGATGTATCGCGGTGAAATCACGGCGCAGTTTGATCGCCAGATCCGAGTCACCCAAACGCTCTAATAACAGTGTTGCTAGCGCCTCAGCCGTGGCCTCATCCTGAAGAACTTCGGGCACCAGCTCTCTATCGGCCAACAAATTGGGTAGAGAAATATAGGGTACTTTGAGCATTCTGGAAATAATGGCATGACTCAGCCAACCGGTTTTATAACTAACCACCATCGGTTTCTTCAACAGCATCGCTTCAAGGGCCGTGGTGCCGGAAGCCAGTAAAACCACGTCGGATGCCTCCATTGCCACATGAGACTGGCCATCGAGGACGGTTATCGGCAAGTCTCCAGCGTCGGCGAGCATGGCATCAATTTGCTGGCGTCGCGCGGGGTTGGCGGCGGGTAGAACGAATGACAGTTTGGAATTTTCTTTCAGACAAAGCCGCGCCGCATCGACAAACAACTGACCCAATAGCGCCACTTCCGACTGTCGGCTGCCCGGCAATAAAGCGATTACCGGGCCATCGCTCGGCAAGTTTAACTGAGCACGGGCAGCAGACATATCCGGCACCAGAGGTAGATCATCCGCTAAGGGGTGGCCTACAAAGGTGACGGGGACATTGTGACGGTGATAAAAATCAGCCTCGAAAGGCAGTAAGGTGAGCATGTGATCAACCGCCCGAGCGATTTTTTTAATTCGCCCCTGCCGCCAGGCCCAGACGGATGGGCTGACATAATGCACCGTGGGTATACCGGCCTTTTTCAAACGCAGCTCAATACCCAGATTAAAATCGGGGGCATCGATACCAATAAAGACATCGGGGGGCTGGGCGATAAAATGGGCGACTAAACCACGGCGCATGCGCAGGAGTTCAGGCAAGCGCTTTAGCGGTTCCACCAGGCCCATCACGGAAAGAGTTTCCATGGGATAAAGCGACGTACAACCCAGGGCCTGCATCTGCGCACCGCCGACACCTTCGAAGATGGCATCGGGGTGAGTACTTTGCAGGGCGGCTATCAGGCCTGCGCCGAGCTGGTCGCCCGAGGCTTCGCCGACAATAATACCAATGCGTAAGGGACGATTAGCCACGATTAACGAATAATGCCGCGCTCGGTATTGTTGATCGAGTCGATAAAGGGCTGCAGGACATCGCGGTATTCTTCGTTGGCGAGAATGCGGGTCATTGCCTCATCCAGCTTTAAACCCTGGCGATAAAGTATTTTATAGGCTTTATTAATGGCTGATATCTGCGGTTTGGTAAAGCCTCGACGCTCAAGACCGACTTTGTTAATGGTCCGTGGTATAGCCGGGTGCCCCGCCGCCATCACATAGGCCGGCAAGTCCTGATTGAGGTAGGCGCCGGCGCCGAGAAAGGCATGGGAACCAATTTTAACGAACTGATGGATCAAGGTATAACCGGAGAGAAACACCCAGTCACCGACATGAATGTGGCCAGATATGGAGGCATTATTAACCAGTATATTGTGGTTGCCGACCACACAATCATGGCCCACGTGAACATAAGCCATAAATAGATTGTCGGAGCCAATGCGGGTTTCCGCGTTATCCTGCGCCGTACCCCGGTGTACCGTGACACCCTCGCGGAAGGTGTTGTTGTCACCGACGATAAGGTGGGTCTCTTCACCCTGAAACTTCATATCGGGGGTATCTTCCCCGAGCGTCGAAAACTGAAAGATTCGGTTGTTTTTGCCGATCACTGTCGGCCCTTTCAACACCACATGGGAGTGGATAACACAGTTGTCACCGACCTCTACATTGGGGCCAATCTGTGTCCAGGGGCCAACTTCAACGTTTTCGCCGAGTTTCGCCGAGGGATCAATAATTGCTGCGGGATGTATCTTTGTCATATTTTCAATTCACACCATTCAACATCCGGGTACCGTACTGTGACTTAGTACGACTCTTAACGGTACTATTTAATCGTGCCTAGTTAAGCCCGTTCACTTGGCATTATCACCCTGTAACGCACAGAGGATAGTCGCCCGGCAAACGAGTTGCTCATCAACATGGGCGCTACAAATAAAACGCCAGATATTACGCTTATTGGAATCAATTTCAGCTTCGAGCATCAAGCGATCGCCGGGGACAACCGGTCGTTTAAAGCGCACACCATCAGCACCGGCAAATAAATACAGCGAATTGTCACCCTCTTTCTTATTGACCGAAGCAAAACCGAGTAATCCTGCGGCCTGGGCCATCGCTTCTATAATCATCACCCCGGGGAAAATGGGTCGATCGGGGAAGTGGCCATTAAAGACCTCTTCATTGGCGGTGATGTTCTTATACGCAAGGATACGCTTACCGAGTTCAATTTCTACCACCCGGTCTACCAATAAAAAGGGGTAGCGGTGAGGCAGTAATTTCTTTATTTCTTCAATATCCATTGAATTCCTTAGACATAAATATAGACGCTAGCGACTTAAGGCTTGTCATCGGGCTGTGCTATTTCGGCGGAGCTTTTTCGAGTTTTTTCAAACGTCGCGCCATATCGTCAAGCTGGCCAAAACGTACGGCGTTTTTTCGCCATGCCGTGGTTTCAGACATCAACAGACCCGAGGAATAGGAGCCCGCTTTAGGCGTCGATTTCGAAATAGTGCAACGCGCCATCGCCACCACACCATCACCCACGGTAATATGCCCAACGGCACCCGCTTGGCCGGCAAAAACGCAGTTCTTGCCAATGGTAGTGCTCCCGGCAATACCCGCGAAAGCGGCCATGGCCGTATTCTCACCAATGCGCACGTTGTGAGCGATTTGCACGTGATTATCGATAATCACGCCATCTTCGATCACCGTATTGCCAAGAGCGCCGCGATCAATCGTGGTGCAGGCACCAATCTCAACATTATCACCAATTTCAACACCGCCAAGCTGGTGGATTTTCACCCACTTGCCACCATCGTTGGCAAAACCAAAGCCGTCGGCACCAATCACCGTGCTGCTATGAATCACCGTATTGCAGCCAATACTGACGCCATGGTAAATACTGACATTGCTGAACAGGCGGGAACCGCTGCCGATCGCACTGTCATTGCCAATCGACACACCGGGGCCGATATTAGCACCGGCGCCAATTCTCACTCGCTCACCAATGGTGGCATTGGGGCCAATACTAACGTCGTCAGCCAGCACCGCAGAGTCGGCGATGACTGCCGTAGCATGAACGCCACTATCGGCTTGCGTACTGTGATCAAACCAGGCGCTGATGCGCGCATAGGCGACATAGGGGTTGTCGATAATAAGCGCGTTGCCAACAAAGGCCTCGGCAAAGCGCGGCTCCAGCAATACGGCACTTGCCTGGGTGGCACTCAAATAAGTTTCGTAGGCCTTGCTGGCGAGAAAACTTAATTGCCCCTCTCCCGCTTGCTCCAGTGTATTTAAAGACTGTATACGACAGCCAGAGTCACCTCGAAGCTCAGCGCCGAGGTAATCAGCAATCTCTTGCAGGCTGTAAGTTGAACTCATCGAAGCGCTGCTTACTGCGTTTTCTTGTTCATGCGATCAACCAGCTTGCCGGTCAAATCTTTTTCAGGCGTGGCTGAAATAACGGCCTCACGCTGCAGCAATAAGGTGATTTTACCCTCTTCAACCAATTCCTTAATGGCCTCAAGTGCCTTCGGTTGAAGCTCCTGCATAATGCGATTTTGCAGCTCTTTAATTTCAGCCTGCAATTTGCGTGAAACCAACTCCATATCGGCGCGCAAGTACTCCATCTTTTTCTTGTACTCGCCAGCCTGTTCCTGGGACAGGGTCATGGCTTTACCCTCAACTTCTTTTTGCAGCGCCTTCATATCGGCACCAATATTGTCGTACTTGGCCTGCAGTGAGGCAAACGCAGACGCACTTTGCATTTCTTCCTGGCGCTGCTTTGCCAGCTCAGTGCTAAAAATAGCCCGGGCAACATCGATAACAGCAATATTTTCTTCAGCAACCGCACTCAGACTCATCACACAAGCCAAGACAACCAACAACCGTTTAACACTCAACACAACTACTCTCCCATACAAACGTTATAGTACTTTTAATAAAGCTTTATTTTAAATTCATGCTCTGTTTAGAAACCTTGCCCCAGTGAAAACTGGAAGAACTCCGTGTCATCAAACTCACCATCATTCATGGCCCTGGCCAGGGATACCGTGATCGGCCCGAAGCCACTGAGCCAGGTACCACCAACGCCGACGGAATAACGCAATTCGCCAAGCTCTGGCTTATAGCAGTTGGCCTGGGTTTGATTGCACTCGGTATCAAAAATATTACCCGCATCCACAAACACTGATGCCTGTACGCTGCGGTTATCCTTCAAAAAAGGCACCGGAAAAATCACTTCAGCCGTGCCCGCAATTTTGACATTACCACCGAAGGCATCCGAATCATCACCATAAAAAGGGTTGGGCGTATCCTGGGGGCCAAGGCTGTTGCGCTCGAAGCCACGCACCGAACCAAAGCCACCACCGTAATAATTCTTGAAGAAGGGCAGACGGTCAGTGTCACCCAAACCGATGCCATAACCGATATCCGTCTTTAAGTGTAGGGTCAAACTACGCGTTAAGGGGCGGAAATACTGTCCGGTGTAACTGAATTTGAGATACTCCATATCGCCCAGTGGCGTAGAAAACTCAACCCCCGCGCGCTGGGAGGCACCCCGTGTCGCGAGCACACCTCGGTTCAAGGTTGACTGTGTCCAGCTCAAGGTACTGGTAATCATTGCGTAGCTGTCGCCATTTTCCTGAAGAAACTGCAAAATCTCCAGTGTGGGGAAGACACCGACGTCAATTTCCAGTTGCTCATAGCCAAAGCCAATACTAATGCGCGACGTTTCTGAAAGTGGGTAGCCAAAATTGACACTAGTACTAAGGCTATCAGTGGTGTAATCCGCGACATCAAACTCCCCGTAATCCGTCGAGGTGAAAGCAAGACGATAACCGGCGCTGATCCCGTCTTTGGTGAAGTAGGGATTATTAAACGACAGTGAGGCACTATCGCGGTAAGTGCTGCTGCTCAGCCCCAGACTGACGGAATTACCGGTACCAAAGAAGTTGCCCTCCGAAACATTACCCCCGAGGATCAGCCCGGAACCCTGGGCGATACCGAGACTGGCACCGATACTACCCGATGGCTGCTCTTCAACGGTATAAAAGACATCGAGCTGATCTTCGGTACCCGGCACCTCTCGGGTCTCCATATCGACCTGTTTGAAGTAACTTAAACGCTCGAGCCGAACTTTAGAGTGCTCCAATAAGGTATTGGATGCGGAAGCCGCCTCCATCTGCCGCATTTCGCGCCGCATCACTTCGTCATCGGTTTTAGTATTGCCGCGAAACTCAATGCGCCTGACATAGGAGCGCTTACCCGGCGTAACAAAATAGGTGATTTTTGCCGTTTTCTCTTCTTCATCAATCTCAGGGTAGGCTTCCACCTCAGCAAAGGTATAACCGTCTGCCCCCAGGCGACGAATCATGACGTCGGTTGTCGAGGTCATTAAAGTCTGAGAGAAGGTCATGCCGGGGCGGGTTCGAATCATCAGACGCATAAACTGTTCGGGCAGAATCAGCTCACCAGCGAGCTCGACCTCACTGACGGTATAGATCTCGCCCTCGCTGATATTTACGGTCACAAAGACGGCATCGCGATCCGGACTGATCGTCACCTGTGTCGAGTCAATGGCAAACTGTAAATAGCCTCGATCTAAATACCAGGACTCAAGGCGCTCAAGATCACCACCGAGTTTTTCACGGGAATATTTATCATCGCTGAAAATCCAGGACAGAGGGCCGGTGGTTTTTAGCTCGAACAAACCCTTCAACTCTTCATCATTGAACACCTGATTACCAACGACATTAATATGCTTGACCGCAGCGACCTTGCCTTCGTCGATAGTCAGATTGACCGCAACGCGGTTGCGCGGCAGAACCTCAATGTCAGAGACCACCGCAGCGCCATAACGACCCTGGCTAACATACTGACGACGCAGCTCCTGGCTCATACCTTCGAGCACTGTCTGGCGGAAGATTTGTCCCTCGGCCAGGCCCGAATCACGCAGGGCATTTAATAGCTCGGGGGTTTCAATGGCCTTATTGCCATCAATATTGATCTCGGCAACGGCGGGACGCTCTTTCAGGCTGACAACCAAAACCTTACCCTCGCGGGCAACGTTAATATCATCAAAGTAGCCAGTTTTGAATAGCCTGCGTACCGCAACACGAATGCCCTCATCATCGATAAGATCACCAGCATGCACAGGCAGTGAAGCAAAGACCGTTCCGGCAGAGACCCGTTGCAGGCCATCAAGGCGAATATCTTCAATTTGAAAGACGTCGGCGGAAGCAAACACAGGACACAGACAAAGCAACAACGGCAGAAAAAGTCGTTTCATGGAACGTAGGGGAACTCTTGTTGTTAGTTTAGTTTAGTTTATCGACTTAAAGCCGTAGCAGGTCATTGTATAGTGCCAGCACCATCAAACCAATAATTAAGAACAAACCAATTTGTTGTCCGACCTGTTGAACACCCAGAGACACGGGACTGCCCTTGATGGCCTCGACAAAATAATAAAGTAGGTGACCACCATCAAGTACCGGGACAGGTAATAAATTGAGCACACCCAGGCTGACACTGAGCAGCGCCATAAACTGTAAAAAGGCGACCAGGCCATAATCGGCAGAGCTGCTCGCCACTTTGGCAATGGTTATTGGCCCGCTTAAATGTTCGACAGAAAGCGCACCGGTCAACATTTTGCCAATGGAGTTGAAAATCATTTCCGCTGTCGAGGCG
>Ga0105357_10002050_pt1 | contig 10827 bp, 7 predicted proteins | sample GOMGulsemesocosm_4_FD_83660 | JGI IMG/M metagenome (GOLD analysis project Ga0105357, IMG submission 83660) | Methane-oxidizing microbial communities from mesocosms in the Gulf of Mexico - GOM15B Gulf of Mexico | ecosystem: Environmental > Aquatic > Marine > Cold seeps | place: USA: Gulf of...
AAACAATATTCATCTGTAGTTATCTATTAATACAATACTAATAATTTAATTTATCGTGATTTTAAGACGAGCTTAGTTGCAGTCTTAATAATTACATGGGGAAAACTATGAATAAAACCAAGATAGCACTTTTTTTGACTTCGCTTTTTTATATCGGAACAACTCAGTTGGCTGTAGCTCAGCCAACGAGTAAAGAAAATGAAAAAGGACAAATTGAAACCATTCAAATAACATCTCGTAAAATTACAGAAAGTATTCAAGATGTACCTATTGCAGTTTCTGCTTTTACCAGCGACGGCCTAAATGCTAGAGGTATTACGGATATCTCTGGAATTGGAAGTTTTACACCAGGGTTAGAAATTGATGCTGCGGCGCCCATTAGTGGTAGCTCAGCAGCAATTAACGCATTTATTAGAGGGATTGGCACAACTGATTTTTTATTGACTACTGATCCAGGTGTCGGACTCTATATTGATGACGTTTACGTTGGCCGTTCAGTGGGTGGACTCGTCGACTTACTTGATATTGAGCGTGTTGAAATTCTAAAAGGTCCTCAGGGGACTTTGTTCGGAAGGAACACTATTGGTGGTGCTATTAGTATTGTTTCTAAAGACCCAGGTGATACTTTAGCTGGATCTTTATCTATTACAGGTGGTAGTGACAATAGAGTTGATGTACGTGGCAAAATTGAAGTACCGCTATCGGATACTTGGTTTAGTTCATTTACTTTTTCTTCAAAAACTCAAGATGGCTATGTTAAACGTTTACCACTTCCGGCAGGAGTAGATTTAATTGATGTACCGCAAATACCAGATGCTTTTGATGGTGGTGGAGATGCGCTGTATAGCGATGGCGCTCCACTTGGTGAAAAAAACCTCCAATCGGGACGTTTAAAGCTTCTCTATAGCGGGGAAGATTTTGAGGCTCGTATTGCAATAGATGCATCAACTGCAAGAGAAACAGCTCCTGCACAAACATTACTTGGTTTTACGCCAAGTTATGGAACCGGTGTTACATTAGCTGATGCGCATAACGGTCTTGCAGTACCTGCTGGAAGACCTGCTTATGATGAGCGTTTTATTACCGGTGATCCAGACACTACTTATAGTGGAGCTAACGGTAATTCAGATTATGACTTGTTCGGCATTTCGGCCACTTTGCAATGGAGCTTTGGTAGTGTCGATGTTAAATCAATCACCGCTTATCGCACTATAGAAGCTGATTTCTCACGTGATGGAGATGCATCGCCACTGATTCTTGATCAGACACGAAATCAATATGAACACAATCAACTTTCTCAAGAATTTCAATTTACTGGACTAGCTTTAGATGACAAACTTAAATGGTTAAGCGGTGTGTACTATTTCAAAGAAGATGGTGAAGATCGTGTCCAAGTACCTTTAGCTCTAGAAGTCGAATTAGCTGTCGGTGGTGCTCCAGGGACTGTTATTAATTTATATTTAGATGAACTTAATGACGTTAGCAACAGCTCTATTGCCGTATTTTCTCAAGGAACTTATGACATTACTGATAAGCTAAGTGCAACTATTGGTGCTCGCTATACTGAAGATAAAAAAGAATATAGCCCTACGCATGTCACCCTAGGGGAAAACCCGCTAAATTTGCTTGTAGGTGAAGACAGTGCCAAGTTTACAAATTTTTCGCCTCGTTTTAGTGTAGATTACCGTTGGAATGAGCAATATTTTACTTATGCTTCGTACTCACAAGGATTTAAGTCAGGAGGGTTTACTGGAAGAACCGTTGATCCGCAGCAAGGGGTTCGTTCATTCGAGCCTGAAGAAGCTGAAACTATTGAAATCGGCGCAAAAATAGATTTTTCTAAAATTCGAATTAATACCGCTTTATTTTCAACAGATTACACCGATTTACAAATCACCAATCAGGAAGGCGTAACACCTATTACTGTGAACGCAGGTAAATCTGAAATTAGAGGTTTTGAGATGGAATTAACTGCATTTATTACCGATGATTTTCACGTTAATGCGGGATACTCTTATATTGATGCTGACATAATTGAAATTACAGACCCTGCTGCGACAATTACCTCAGATAATGAGTTTGCGAATATACCAAAGCATTCCTTTAATGTTTCTGGCGACTACTATATTTATTTTTCAAATGACAGTGAAATTAAACTACATGCAGACTATGTATGGAAAGATGATCATTTTAACGATGCTGAAAATGATCCTTTACTTTTTCAGGAGTCATTTGGGCTAATTGGACTTTCTGCAACCTATACATCTTCAAATGAAGATTGGTCTTTAATTGGTGGTGTGAACAATGCTGCTGATGAGCGATTTATTTATACTGGATTTAGTCAACCTGGGGTTGGTTATGTTGAAGGTGGTTATAATCGTGGCAGAGAATATTACTTAACCGTTAAATATCAATTTTAATTATTGATAATCAAACATTCCCCACCTCTGATGGAGGTGAGGAATGTTACTAGGTTTATAGTATTCTAGCTTTAGAACAAAACTGAGACATAAATGAAATTATTTTATCTTTTTTTAATTGTACTTACCGTATTTCTTTTTAGCGGTTGTAATAATACAGAATCAAAATTAGTGTCTTCCAACAAAGTTCAATTAAGAGTTGAAGAAGGAGAATGGACTTCAACCGGCAAGGGCCCTGATGAAAAGCGTTTTAGTCGGCTCACACAAATTAATGATAAAAATGTTAAAAATTTATCATTAGCATGGTACGTGGATTTACCAGAGGGCCGTGGACAGGAAGCAACGCCCTTGGTTGTTAATGGAATTATGTACACAACAGCGGCTTGGAGCCATGTTTTTGCTTTAAACCCCAAAACGGGCGAAAAAATTTGGCACTATGATCCTAAAGTAGATAAATCGGTCGCTATTAAAGGCTGTTGTGGTCCTGTTAATCGCGGACTGGCTTACGCAAATGGAAAAGTATTTATTGGTGCCTATGATGGACGATTGATTGCAATAGATATAAAGACTGGTAAAGAAGTCTGGTCAGTACAAACGACTGACACAAGTCAAAGCTATACCATTACGGGTGCCCCACGTATAGTTAATGGCAAGGTTTTTATTGGCAACGGTGGAGGAGAGTTTGGTGTTAGAGGTTATGTCTCTGCCTATGATGAAAATACGGGTAAGCAAGTGTGGCGATTTTATACTGTTCCTGGGCATCCTGATAAGCCTCAAGATAATCCAATTCATAATCAAACTGTAAATAGCTGGAATGGCGAATTTTGGAAATTAGGTGGCGGTGGCACTGTTTGGGACTCTATGGCCTACGATACTGAATTTAATCTCCTATATATTGGCGTGGGTAATTCTAGCCCTTGGAATCCAAAACTACGCACCGATAGTAAAGGAGATAATTTATTTGTCTCTTCAATAGTCGCATTAAACGCGGATACAGGAAAGTATGTTTGGCATTATCAAACAACACCTATGGATGCTTGGGACTTTACCGCGACCCAACATATGATTCTTGCTGACCTTATAATTAAAGGCCAAAAACGAAAGGTCATTATGCAAGCACCAAAAAATGGCTTTTTCTATGTACTTGACAGAGAAACGGGGGAATTTATTTCTGCTGAAAATTATGTACCAGTGAATTGGGCAAGTGGAATTGATAAAGATGGACGACCCATTATCAATGATGAAGCACGTTATTGGTTATCTGATAAACCAGCACTAGTTACCCCAGCATGGGTAGGTGGACATAACTGGCATCCAATGTCATTTAACCCTGACACTGGTTTAGTATACTTCGCAGCACAAGAGTTCGCATTTCCTTATGCTAGTGATAACGATTTTAAACCTAAACAACTCGCTGTCAATTTAGGCATTGATTTAACTGTTGCAGGTTTCCCTGATGATCCTACGGTGGTAAAAGCTATTAAAAATGCAACCAAGGGACATCTTTCAGCTTGGGATCCAGTTCAACAAAAAGAAATTTGGCGCGTACAGTTTCCTGGTATATGGAACGGAGGTGTACTCTCTACTGCCGGTAATTTAGTTTTTCAGGGAAGTGCGACTGGTTTCTTTAACGCATTTAATGCTAAAACGGGTGAGAAGCTATGGGAGTTTCCTGCGCAGACTGGTATTGTAGCGGCACCAATTACCTATACTATAGACGGTGAGCAATATGTCTCGGTGTCTGCAGGATGGGGAGGAATATATCCCTTAATGACGGGCCCTTTAGCGTTAGATTCAGACCCTGATCCTGTTAATCGCAGTAGATTACTTACTTTTAAAATCGGGGGTAATGCATCATTACCAAAGCTCCTCGATGAACTTAGGAGTTTGCCCGATTACGCTAATATTAAAACCGAAGACACTAGAGTGCTCCTAGGCCATAAAACGTATGAGTTATATTGCGCGTCCTGTCATGGTACAGGTGCAGTCGGTGGAGGGGTTACTCCAGATTTAAGGTATTCGGGGATTACAAGTAGTGATGCGGATTGGAAGCGCGTTGTTCATGACGGTATTCTCAAATCAAATGGAATGGTCGGCTTTGGTTTAGAATTATCTGAATCTGATGTTGAAGATATTCGTCAGTTTGTTATAGAGCGAAACAAATACGCAAGATCTACTGGGGATGTTACCCGAACAAGCCGTTAATATTGCTTGGTGTTTTGACTCATGCTAACTCAACATCTAATGCCGTAATATACTAAAATGGTGTTGAGTTGCATAATTACTATGTCGACGATGTAGTTTGCCTATTTACACAGCATACCTGATAATCGCTCAAGTTTTATTCATGCCTGCGCCCTATCCTTTTCCGCCTAAAGTAGGATGTTTTATTAAATGAAAATTAAATATAGTAAATGGGTACTAAGAAAAAGATAAGTAAAATTATATATCAATATTATTAACCAGCGAGGAATAAATTATGTGGATTAAGCCAAACTTTGAAGAAATGCGTTTAGGATTTGAAGTAACTCTTTACATCAGCAACCGTTAATTTTTTTAATATCAAATTAGAATACATTAATAAGAATGAATTACCTCAGTTATAGCCAATGCTTAAAGACTGAGGTAATTAGTTATCACTAGACAATTTCTTACTTCCCCTTTGTCTTGATCTCGAGGCACATATGAAAATTTTAGTTCTAGGCTCAGCTGCAGGTGGTGGATTTCCTCAATGGAATTGTCACTGCGCAAACTGTAAAGGCTTACGTGACGGTACAATTAAAGCTACGGCTCGCACTCAATCATCTATTGCCGTCAGTCCTAATGGAAAAGATTGGGTATTGATCAATGCATCTCCCGATATTCGCCAGCAAATAAATCAATCTCCACAACTTTGGCCTGAACAAGGTAGTCGCGGTACTAACATTCGTGCAGCAATTTTAACTGACAGCCAAATAGATCATACCACGGGGCTAGTAACCCTGCGTGAAGGCTTACCACTTGATGTGTATTGCAGTGATGTTGTCTATGAAGATTTAACAACCGCTTACCCATTATTTAACTTATTAGAACATTGGCATGGCGGCCTCAACTTTACCCAAATTGATACCGAACAACGACAACCATTTGATGTAAATGGCGTTGACGGAATAGAGTTCGTTCCTGTCATTATAGAGTCAAATGCTCCCCCTTATTCACGCTATCGCGATAAAGTGGTCGATGGTAACAACATTGGTTTAAAAATTATTGATAAAGGTACTGGTAAGTATTTATTTTATTTACCGGGCATTGTTGAAAGTACTCCTGAGGTTGAGCGCATATTATCAAAAGCAAGCTGCGTACTCATTGACGGTACCTTATGGCTAGACGATGAAATGATTGCTCAGGGCTTTAGCAATAAACTCGGTTCAGAAATGGGTCATATGCCAGTTAACGGTGAACACGGTACGGTCGCTCTATTGAATAAATTTACAATAGATAGAAAAATCCTTATACACATTAATAACACTAACCCCATTTTAAATGAAGAATCTCCTCAGCATCAATTTGTTTTAGACAATGGTGTTGAAATTGCCACCGACGGCATGGAAATAACGATTTAACCTCACTTTATAGGATCACTTTTATGCAAGCTTGGACCAGAGAACAGTTTGAACAAAAACTTAGAGACAAAGGTCAGCTGTATCATATTCACCACCCTTTCCATATCGCTATGCATAAAGGAGAATGTAGCGAAGATGAAATTAGAGGCTGGGTTGCTAATCGGTTTTATTATCAAGTAAATATACCGATTAAAGATGCAGCAATTATGGCAAATTGTCGCGATATGGAAACAAGACGCTTATGGATACAGCGTATTCTAGATCACGATGGCAATGCAGGTGAAAAAACCTTAGGTGGTATTGAAGCTTGGTTACGTTTAGGCGAAGCTGTTGGCTTAGATAGACAAGACTTATTGGATGAAAAATTTGTTCTTCCTGGTGTACGTTTTGCGGTAGACGCTTATGTTAACTTTGCTCGTAAAGCTAACTGGCAACAAGCGGCTTGTTCGTCATTAACAGAAATGTTTGCACCTGAAATACATCAAAGCCGTCTTGATACTTGGCCGCAAAATTACCCCTGGATAAAACCTGAAGGTTTAGAATATTTTCAAATGCGCTTATCGCAAGCTCGTCGTGATGTAAATCATGGCTTGCAAATAACCTTAGATCATTTTACTAGTCGCGAAGCACAAGAAGATGCCTTAAATATTTTACAATTTAAACTGGATATTTTGTGGAGCATGTTAGACTCAATGACATTGGCTTATCAACAAGGTAAAGCTCCTTATCAAGCGATACTTGGTCAAGACGTCGTTAGTAATCCTATTTATCACAAAGGACTATTTAAGTGAGCACACCAACAGCCCCCTCAAACATAAGTCCAACAATGACACCATCACTTAATGCGATGTTTCGCTTTCAATGGGAAAAAGCGCAAAATTGCTTTGTGCTACTATTTCCAGAAGGCATGGTTAAACTCAACGCTGGTGCTGGTGAAATTATGCAGCTTATTGATGGTCAAAAGAACGTGCAACAGATTACTGAGGCATTGCACGTTAAATTCCCGGACGCTGGTAACTTATCCACGGATGTAAATGAGTTTATCACCACTGCAATCGAAAAGAAGTGGCTTTATCATGACTAATCAAACCGTAACAGACATATCAACAGAAGATTCAACGGCCCTCGTTGGGCCACCGCTTTGGCTACTCGCCGAGCTAACTTATGATTGTCCGTTACACTGCCCTTATTGTTCAAATCCAACAGAATTAAGCGAAACAAAAAATGAGTTAACCACACAGCAGTGGTATCAGGTTTTTAGCCAAGCAAGAGAGTTGGGCGCTGTTCAGCTTGGTTTCTCTGGTGGTGAACCCTTATTACGTAAAGATTTAGAAGAACTAGTTAAACATGCCAGAGGGCTAGGGTTTTACACCAATTTAATTACCTCTGGGATCGGTTTAACCGAAAAGCGTATAGCCAGGCTAAAAGAAGCGGGTTTAGATCATATCCAAATAAGTTTTCAAGGTGCTGATCCTGAGTTAAATGATGCTATTGCTGGTCGCGGTAATGCTTACCAACAAAAATTTAACATGGCTAAATCGGTAAAAGCTCAAGGGTATCCTATGGTGCTTAACTTTGTTTTATCAAAACAAAACCTTGAGCAAATTGAAGAAATCATGCGCCTCAGTTGTGAGCTAGAAGCTGATTATGTAGAGTTAGCAACAGCCCAATATTACGGTTGGGCCTACCAAAACCGTGATCATTTATTACCCTCTCGACAACAGCTAATTGAGGCTGAGCGTATAGTTAATGAATTCAGAGAAGAACAACAAGGCAAAGGCCCGCATTTTATTTTTGTAACGCCAGATTATTTTGAAACTCGTCCAAAAGCTTGCATGAATGGTTGGGGATCAACCTTTTTAACGGTAACGCCAGATGGCTCTGCTTTACCTTGTCATAGTGCAAAAATGTTGCCACTGACTTTTCCAAACGTAAAAGACAAATCAATTGCCGATATTTGGCAACAAGATTTTTCATTCGATTACTTTCGTGGTGATGATTGGATGCCGCAACCATGTAAAGGTTGTGATGAAAAAGAAAAAGACTTTGGCGGTTGTCGTTGTCAGGCCTTTATGATGACTGGCGATATGCATAAAACGGATCCCGTTTGTAGTAAATCTGAAGATCATCATTTAATTCAGCAAGCTATTGCAAGTGCAACTAACCCATCAAAACCGATAGTAAAGCGTGTTAACCAAAATGCCATGAAGCATGGTAAAGATACTACGTTAGACATTGCACGTATAAAAGTATGATCTTGGCATCGCTATTATCAGAAGATATTTATCGCCATAAAAATGGGTTGAAACATATAAATATCATAAATGATGAGGGGTTTAGCGCAGTTTTTGTCGTTAATACTCCCGTATTTGATAATAGCGGTGTTGCTCATGCCGTTGAACATATGATTTTTCGTGGTAGCACAGCTTTTCCTCAACCAGAAACTTTGTTTCAACTGACCTCACTAACTGATGCTAAAATTAATGCGTCAACGTTTACTGATACTACTTATTTTCATTGCCAAAGCCAGTGTGAACATACCTTTATGTTGGCTATTAATTATTTGCTAAATGGCTTGTCTGATCCAATTTTCGATGCTGATGATTTACGCTTTGAAATTCATGATGGTAATGAGAAAGGTGTAATTTATCAGGAATTAATTGGTATAGAGCAAGCGAATAAAGAAACAACTGAAAATATTAATAAAAATGATGTTCAAAATAATGACCAAAATAAATTTTGCTATGGTGGTATTAGCACATCAATTGGTGAATTATCACTTAACGACTTAACAACTTTTCACCAACGTTTTTACCAAGCAAGTAATATTACCTTAGTTACTGCTAATGCTGATATTGAACAAATATCAAACTTAATTTCATTATTACCTAAGCAGCATAATCAATCTAAACAGGTAAAAGTAGAATTAGATAGGTACGTTACAAATAAACAGGGTGATAAAAGTAACGAGCATCAACAACCAAAATATTCTCAAGCAATTAACAAGCTTATAACTATTTATCATCTATGGCTGCAAGACCCTTACTATCAAGAAATTGATGACTATAAAGAAATTGAACACGCTAGCCAACCATTAGTAAAAAACATTGACACCTTACCAATGCTTCCTAATAGTAATTTAATACCCGCCTTAGCTACGTTGTCTAACCGGTTAATAGCAGAAACTATTACCGAAAAAGCAAATAATATGGGTATAAAAAATAATATTATAAAAAAACCAGCAAATAAAACATTACTACCAAGCTTATTGAGCAAGTTATACCAACAAGCTAAAAAACAATTAAAGACTAATGAATTATGTCATCATAGAAATCAAACCTATGCAAGTGATCAACGTAATGCATTATGGCTAACAGATATAGGTGAAACTGAGCAAGAAATAGCTAATATTTCAAGCTACATTATTAGTGCGTACCCCGATTTTTTAGCGCCTCGCTGTCAAGGTAGCTGCTACGCAACTCAAGCGTTAACAAGTGAAAAGTCGACATATCTCGCTATATATAGTGCTTTTGATGTTGACCCCAATATGCGATTAAAAGACATCACTCAATGTTTATTAAAATTAAGTCAAGATAATACTTTTATTAGCATGAGCCTATCACTTGCTAAAATTAAATACTGTAAAGCGTACCAAGTTAAAAGTAGCCAAGTAACAAACATAGTATCTACTGATATATCCACCTATTTACTAACGCTAGCCAACCGTCCCCATCCTAAAGTATGAGTTTTTTTATGCCAAGGGAGCATGGTTTAGCTTGCCAATAAAACCCTATTATAAGCATAGATAAACACTGTTTAATTACTGACGCGATAAAATAAAGCCGCAGAAAAGGATCAAATTCCTGCGGGTCTAACATATGAGGTGAATTATGATCTATACAAACCCGGGAAGCGAAAATTCTGTTGTTACTTTTAAACCAAGATATGAAAATTTTATCGGCGGTAAATGGGTTGCTCCGGTAAAAGGTAATTATTTTACTAACACTACGCCAGTGACTGGTGAAGTGATTTGTGAAATTCCACGTTCAAGTGCTGAAGATGTTGAATTAGCACTTGATGCTGCTCATGCTGCAAAAGCAGCATGGGGAAAAACATCAGTACAAGCTCGTTCAAATATATTATTACAAATTGCCGATCGTATCGAAGCAAACCTTGAAGTTATTGCCGTAGCTGAAACATGGGATAATGGTAAACCAGTACGTGAAACACTTAATGCTGATATCCCGTTAACTGTTGATCATTTCCGCTATTATGCTGGTTGTATCCGTGCTCAAGAAGGTACCCTTTCACAAATAGATGACGACACTGTTGCTTATCACTTCCATGAGCCTATTGGTGTTGTTGGTCAAATTATTCCGTGGAACTTTCCTATGCTAATGGCTGCATGGAAATTAGCCCCGGCACTTGCCGCTGGTAACTGTATTGTTCTTAAGCCTGCAGAACAAACTCCTGCAAGTATTCTTGTATTTATGGAATTGATTGCTGATTTATTACCTGATGGTGTATTAAACATTGTTAATGGTTACGGTAAAGAAGCTGGTGAAGCATTAGCGACAAGTACACGTATTGGTAAAATTGCTTTTACCGGTTCAACACCTGTTGGTCAACACATATTGAAATGTGCTGCTGAAAACTTAATCCCTTCAACTGTAGAGCTTGGCGGTAAGTCACCAAACATTTTCTTTAGCGATATTACTCAATTTGAAGATGACTACCTTGATAAATGTGCTGAAGGTTTTGCTTTAGGTTTCTTTAACCAGGGTGAAGTATGTACATGTCCTTCT
>Ga0105357_10002052_pt1 | contig 10821 bp, 6 predicted proteins | sample GOMGulsemesocosm_4_FD_83660 | JGI IMG/M metagenome (GOLD analysis project Ga0105357, IMG submission 83660) | Methane-oxidizing microbial communities from mesocosms in the Gulf of Mexico - GOM15B Gulf of Mexico | ecosystem: Environmental > Aquatic > Marine > Cold seeps | place: USA: Gulf of...
TGTCTGAATCGATCCTGGTTCAGAACGATGGATGAGGCGCGAGTGGAAATCGACTCATGGAGGGAACATTACAACCATGTTCGACCGCACAGCTCACTGAACTACTTGTCGCCAGTTGAGTACGCTCGAAGGGCTGCGTAACATAAGGAATCTCATCGAACCAGTGGTGCTAATTCACGGGAAAGGTCATAAGCAGCGTGGCTTCCAGGTAACCCAGCAGGCGCAGTTTTCCGAGGGGCTGATGCGTTATGCGGAGGCTGGGCTGTACCCCCCCTTTCCCTGAAAAAAGCCATGCTGGGCTCGCGATCGACGACTGTCGTGGGCACCCCGTGTTTTCTTTCAGTTACCCCCAGCGCACCTTTCAAGCTTTGAACACATCCCGCCCCTGTTGGCAGACAGTCTGCTTTTTATCGAAGACCGCAATTTACTGGACGAGGAGCGCCCCCATCTGAACCCGTCGGTGAACTGGTTGCGACTGGCGGGCGCGTCTGTTTCGTTGGCCAGCAGTCGCTTCAATGCGTGATTGGGGTCGAGTCTTGCCTTTTGCCCCGAACCTAACTTCCCGACCAAGTTTGATCTAGGTTCTTCGAAAAATCCCCGCCTCTCGCGAGGATTTTTGTTTATAGGGCTCGAGAAAATACCGGCTTACGTTGACCTGGGTGAGCTGGTCCAGGCCGAGTTCACTCGATGGACAGTTTGAATACTCGTTACACCCCCCGCGCTATCGCCTCTTGTAGCTGGCTCTCCCCCACTCCAGTAGACTAGCCAGACTCATACTCGGAGAGGACCTATGCGGCACCGTCCCTGGCTTTTGCTGGTTGTTGCCTCTGGCGCACTGGCTTGGCTGATCAGTGAAGAAATCCAAACTTCGTTTTATCAATCCCGTTTTATCAGCCAGTACGCCGATGGGTTGGATTTCGAGCTGGGCGAGGGCCCAACAGAGCGAGTGAGCTATCCCGAGTACGGGCCCTTTGATGTTCGATACGGTTATTCCGAGCTTGCAGGTCTGGTCATGCGCTTGCAGGAGCGCAGTTTCGAGCTGACACATCAGGCGCAGTTTTCGAAATCTCTGCTGAAGCATGTGCAAGCCGGCTTATACCCTCCATTTGCCGAGAAGAGCAGTGCAGGGTTGGCTATCGAAGATTGTCGTGGCGATCAGGTGTTTTCCTTCAGCTATCCGCAGCGCACTTATGCAAACTTTGAACAGGTTCCAGACCTGCTGGCGAACAGTCTGTTGTTCATAGAAGATCGCCGGCTCCTGGACGCGGAACATCCGTACCTCAACCCAGCAGTCAATTGGCTGCGCCTGGCCGACGCCTCGGTGTCATTGGCCAGCAGTCGGTTCAACGCCGATCGTGCCACGCCTGGCGCCAGCACGCTGGCGACGCAGATCGAAAAATACCGTCATTCCGAAGAAGGGCGCACCCATGGACTGAAAGACAAGCTGGTGCAGATGGCGTCAGCGAGCGTGCGCGCCTACCGGCAAGGGCCTGACACGCTGGAAATGCGCAGACAACTCGTGCTGGATTACCTGAACACCGTTCCGCTGGCGGCGGCTCCGGGGCATGGCGAGGTCCACGGGATAGGCGATGGACTCTGGGTATGGTTTGCCGAAGACGTCGAGCGTTTTACCCGCCGTCTAGCAGGCGGGGTGGACCGTAATGAACAGGCTCTGGCCCTACGTCAGGCGCTGGCGCTGTTGATTGCCCAGCGGCGGCCGTCCTATTACCTCTTGCAGGGGCGTGCTGACCTGGAAGCGCTGATAGACAGTCACCTGCGTTTGCTCGCGCGCGAAGGAATGATCGATACGCCGTTGCGTGATGCGGCTCTCGCGCAAACACTGGCCTTTCGTGACTGGGTCAACGAACCGCTTCGCAACGCCTACGAAGTAGACAAGGCGATCACCGTGGCACGCAGCAAGTTGAGTCAGCTACTGGGACAGCCGCTGTATGCGATCGATCGCTTCGACCTGCAGGCGCAAACGACTCTTCACGGGGCGCTACAGCGAGAGGTCAGCGAGTATCTGAAGAGCCTTGCCGATCCGCAGGTAGCCGCCAGCGTCGGGCTGCTGGGAGAGCGTCTGCTCTCGGTAGAGAAGGTCGATCAGGTGCGTTACAGCTTCACGTTGATGCAACGAGGCCCAACAGGTAACCAGGTGCGGGTGCAGACCGACAATACCGGTCTCCCGTTCGATCTGAACGAGGGGAGCAAACTGGAGCTGGGCTCCACTGCGAAGCTGAGGGTGCTGGCGACCTATCTGGAGATAATTGCAGAGCTGCATGGGCGCCTGACAAATCCAAACGGCTCCGAAAGTCGGTCGGTCTCGTCGGACAACGTACTGGAGACATGGGCGCGTGGTTATCTGCGTGACGACCCTCAGGCCAGTGTGTCCGCCATGTTGGAGGCGTCCCTGGAAAGGCGATACTCCGCCAATCCGGATGAACGTTTTTTTTCCGGCGGCGGTGTCCAGCGATTCAATAACTTCCGCAGGGAGGACAACTACCGCAATCCGACGCTGCGTGAGTCGTTGCGCGAGTCGATAAACCTGCCCTTTGTGCGTTTATTACGGGACATTCTGCGCTATTCGATAGACCAGTCGCCTGGCAGTAGCATGAGCATTCTGCTGGACGACAAGGATCCCGCGCGCAGGGCCTACCTGGAAAGCTTCGCCGACAAGGAAGGTCAGACCTTTCTACTGCGGTTCTGGCGCAAGTATGCGAATAAAACCGAGCAAGAGCGCCTGGATATATTTCTTGAAGGTTTGCGGGCCACATCCGCAAGACTCGCGGCTGTGCATCGTTATCTGTATCCGGACGCCGACATCGATTCTTTTGCAGGCTTCATCCGGTCCCGACTGGCGGGCCAGGCAATAAGCGATGCTCAGATCCGGACGCTGTATGCCAGCTATGGACCAGGGCGCTATGACCTGCCCGACCAGGGCTACATCGCTAGGGTTCATCCGCTGGAATTGTGGCTGCTGGGCTTTTTGAACAGCCAACCGCAGGCTACCTATAGCGAGGCGGTTATTGCCAGCGCGGCAGAGCGACAGGAGGTGTATGGCTGGCTATTTCGGACCCGCCATCGCAATGCTCGTGATATCCGTATTCGCACCATGCTGGAAGTGGAGGCGTTTCTGGACGTTCACCGACGCTGGAAAGGGCTGGGGTACCCGTTTGGTCATCTTGTTCCCTCTCTGGGTACTGCTTTGGGCAGCTCCGGCGATCGACCGGCGGCGTTGGCGGAGCTGATGGCTGTCATTCAGAATGACGGCATGCGGCTTACCACGCGGCGCATTGATGCGCTGCATTTCGCAGCGGATACACCCTATGAAGCTCGGCTGCAGGCTTCGCCAGAGGTTGGCACTCGGGTCATGCATGCTGACGTCGCCAGGGCCTTGCGGGGTGTGCTCGCCGAGGTGGTAGAAAATGGCACCGCGCGGCGGCTACAGAATGTGTTCAGTGCGCCGGGTGAGGAGCTGCTCATGGTAGGCGGAAAGACAGGGACGGGTGACAACCGCATCCATAGTGTTACGGCAGGCGGGCGATCGAGCAGCAGCCAGGTGATGAACCGGACCGCTACCTTCGTGTTTTTTCTGGGGTCGGAACATTTCGGCACCCTGACTGCATTTGTACCGGGCCGGGCGGCGGACAACTTCCGTTTTACTTCGGCCTTGCCGGTCCAGGTGCTCAAAGGTATGGCGCCGCTGCTTCAGACCTACCTTAACGAGACCGTGACTGAGGAAGCCTGCCGCTAGCTGCCCGATGACCTTCGCGGCCGCTTGGATAATTAGAGTTATTACTCTATCCTCGTTGCTCCAACAAGAATAACGAGGTGAGCTTCATGTCTACTCTGTCTCCATCTGCTGTTGCACTACTCGGACTTGCCTCCTGGATGGTGGTTCTGCTGTTCGCGATGGTCAACCAGCGGGGGCTGCTGGTGTTGTCGGGAAAAATGAAAGTGAATGCTTTCGCACCCGATGGAAGCAATACGCCGGACGGTTTTGGCCGTCGACTGGTCCGTGCGCATGCCAATTGCGTCGAGAACCTGCCGCTGCTGTTCGCCGTGCTGTTGTACGCCATTGCCACGGATAATTCCTCGATCACCGACGGTCTTGCGATCCTGCTTTTGGCTGCGCGGGTGTTTCAATCGGTTATGCACTTGATAAGCACCTCGCCGATATTCGTTTGGTTACGATTTGCGGGTTTTCTGGTTCAGTTGTTGATCGTCGCCTGGTGGCTGTTGCGGTTGGCCGGGTTAGTTGCGTAAAGGTTTTAACGTGAAATTGGATAGAGGATGACCAGCCCCTTGCGGCTACCAGGAACCGAAGGGAATGCCGTGTTGCTCGATGTAGGCTTTGGATTCGGGCGTAAGGATCAACGCGTAACGGCCGTCATTTTGACCTAATGATGGCCCAACCCTCCAACTCGTTTTCGACGAGAGCGTCTTTGCAGGTATGGGCGAGCCAAGTCTCAGTGACCGGGGCTAAGAACGCCATGAAAAGCCGGCAAGTAGCAGCCACGCCGCAGCTACGAACGACACGAGAATCGCCCCGACAAGGGCAACCCGTGACTTTGTTTCCGCTAGGGGAGACCAGATCTGCTAAGGCCAGCGCCCCAATCAATAAACTCGCCCCAAGCTGCTGTTGAGAGCTATCCAGCAGCAGGCCAAGTAGAAGCGTCAGGGTTGCTCCTGTTAGAGCCGCTAACTTAAGAACCAAAGACTCTGGCCTGTCTTCTTCGCGCCGTAAATATCTCCAGTACAGGAGCCCGCCAATTATTAACGCCACCAATGGCACCGCCCACGTCACCACATTCTCGGGTGAATCTGCGAGCACAAAACCGCCAGCATCACGGGAATCTTTGAATATTTGCCAGTAAAGCTCTGCAAGAGCAAAGCTCATAGGTAACAATGCGAGTGCGAAGATATGGCTCATCCATGATTTCACTTGTTCATACTCCTGAGTAACGGTAACTCTCTTTTGGTAGCCGCATGCCCACCACGACCCCGCTGCTTTTGATAAACACCATATTCCCTCGGATTGTGGGGTGGCGGTTTTACTGGCCAACCACAACGGCGAAAATAGTCTCATTGATCTTTGTCAGTTAGAGTGGTGGGAATTCTGAAGGGCGCAGCGGAAGGTGTACTCTGCTTCGATGAGCCATTCCTCATTGGATATGCTGGGAACCGACTCCGGCACTCCCACTCTCGAAAAGCTGAAATCAAAGTTGCGGATAACTCTTTCCACACCCTCTTTCGGCCCCTTTGGATCGGTTACCTGCGGGTTGTCTCCGTACCAAGTTTCGGAAAACCAGTCGTTCACCCATTCCTTGCCATTGTCAGCCATGTCGTAGAGACCCAGCGGGTTAGGAGGTAACCGACTCCCAACCGGCCCGAATTCACCGCTTTCACGGAGTTGTCTAGATAGTTCAGGGTTACTCCCTAGAGGCTGACCATCATGTGTTGAATATACCCACTCCTGACTACCACGGTTGCGCCCAGCGAATTCCCATTGTGCCGAAGTGGGTAAATCCAACCGTAACTTCGATTGTGCGCCTAACCATTGGCAGTAATCTTTCGCTTCTTGCCAGCCTACAGTAGCGGGTTTATCCACATAGAAACGCATGCCGGAATCTTGCTCAAAAGGCGGTCTCGGCCAGTTTTGGTTCAGGCCTTTCTCGATCGGCTCTATATCATTGGCTAGCAAATAGGTATCAAAATCACCCCACGTAGTCTTATATTTACTCAATGAGTAATTAGACAGCGTTACTTCATGGGGTTGGTCTTCTTCAATGGTTGGCGGGAAGTAGGGCCGCCAGACGCCATCTTCTCCGACGGCGCCGAAGTCACCCATTATAAAAGTGTCGCCTTCTATGAAAACCAGATTGTCTCGGGCTTTTTCGGTTAGCTGGATGACGAGCTGAGGTAGATCATGAGTTGCGTTAGCAGATTGACTGTCTTGGCAACCATTGAGAAGGGTACTAAAGCCAACCAATATTGTAACGAGAGAGCGATTACGCATAGTAGGTACCCGTGAGCTGCACATGTTTGGCTAGTTGCACTGGTTGATTGGGTGCGGCCCGCTTTCCCCGTAGTGCGTCTTCGATACGGTCTATCTGCAGGCTTGGAAAGAGTCGCATCAGATGGCGCAGGCGAGCCCGGTTGGCAGCAAAGCTGCCTTTATCGCCAGTTGGATTGATGCGGGTCACAGTCTCCTCGTAGTCGCGCCAGCTCTGACTGATCTCAAGCAGGGTCAGAATGGCTTTTTCGCGGCTGTTGTAACCCATGGTGTAAATGTCCCAGAAGCTTGGTCCATAGTCGAAGCAGAGTATATCCAGCAGACGGCCTCTGACCTCTGGCGGGCTGTATTTGAGCCAGCTATTGTTCGCTTGCTCTAGGTCGGCCAGAATATTTTTGGCTGTGGTTATGGCAACCTGTTCCTTTTGAATTGAATCCGCGTGTCTTGCAGTAATGCGGTCAATTTCGTTGCCAACAGATTCTGCTGTTGAGGCACCGAAGCGCGCCGCTAACATCGCATAACCAACCCCAGTCAAAACACCAAGAAACGCGAAGTTGATCAACTGACCAAATGCATCAGAATCAATATCCTCAACCTTATGAAAATCCACTGTGAGTAGGCTGTTGTAGATGCACTTGACCATAGCCAGGAATGTACCCGCATCCACTTCGGCGCCTAGTTCTCCAGACGCGCCTGCACCTGCCACCAGCCCGGCGTGGACGTTAAAGTAGAACTTGTGCGTCCGGGTGCTCCACTTGATCTTCAGCTTGGCTTCCCCACCTAGGCCAAGAGCTGCACCTGCGCCCACACCCAAGGTGCATAGAGCTGTCCATGCGGCTGGCTCAGTAAGCGTATCTTGCCATTCGACGCTGCCTTCCAACTTGCCGTCTACGCGGATGCCTGCAAAGGCGCTAGCTTCTGCAGAGGCCGGCCCATCGTCGCTCTGCCTGCTTGAGCCCCCGGTGCCGCGCAACTGTGGAATGCCATTCTTCATGTCGACATGCACGTTAGCGCTAAGCAGGGCGCTGGCACCGGCAAAACCGGTTAGTTCGGCCTTGATCAGGGCGCGAAACTTGCCTAATGATGCTTCTTGCAAGCTGTTGGATTCATCTCTGTAACGAATGACCCACTCGCTGTCTTCGTCGGCGGGCCAGGAGCTCTCGGCGTGGGCTTTGGCTTCTATGAGGTTTGCGCTGACGCTGGCCTTGGCTGCGACATGAGCATTCATTTTCTTTGCGTCGAAGCCTGCGTTCAAGCTGGCGCCCATGGCATAGCGCATAGCTTGTGCTTGAGCGCCGACGATGATGGGCGGCATACCGTCGACTGGTGTCCAGCGAGTTGGATCACTTTGCCATTCGAGCAAACACCAGTCGGTAAAGCTGCTATGCAGGGTTAGTTTGGCTTTTAGCGCAGGGCTTCGCATATCCTTGGCTATGGTGTCGATAAGCTTGCGGCCGTCAACTCTTCCGCTGGCGGGGTCATACCAGCCTTTGGCGCTCGCTCTGTCCTGGGATTCGATGCTGTAGCTGCGGTGGCGCCGCCAACCTGAGTCCTTTCGCACATAGGCATAGTGCCGGTTGCCCATCAGTCGTCGTATTTCGGTGAGCTGCATGGGCTCGGTCGGCCTGGCGCTGTCGATTACTCGCTCCTGCTGGAGGCGCTCGATGAAGCTATTCTTGAAGCCAGCGATCCTTTCCTCAGTGCCTTCCATTTCGGAATGAAACTGTTGGATAAGCTGATCGAGAACGGCCTCTTCCTGCTGAATTTCCCGTTGGTGCTCTGCTGTTAGGGGAATGAAAATGGCTTCATCTGCCTGGTGCAGCAGGTCGACATAGTCGTCCGCACATTCACTGCAATCGGCGATCTGCCCAACCTCTCGGGTTTGTCGGGTGCTGTCTGGTTCAGGCAGTCGGAGACGCTGTTGCGGATAGATGCTGTTGGCATCTTCTATTTCAGGGTTCAAACGCATGAGTGTGGCAACGGTAGTGCCGTTGACCCGCGCGATCAGACTGAGGTTGTCCCCGGCTTTAACAATGTATTCCATGGTTAGACGTCCTTGTTCAGACCAAAGAGCTGCTGCTCGGCGGATGCCAGACGCTGGTCAGCGGTATGAGTTTGATCGCCGAGATAGCCTGTCCAGTAAGGGTTGCTTAGCTCGTGAGGGAAGCGCCAGGCCAACTCGAGATAATGCAGCGTCTGATGCTCAAGCCTGAATCCATAGGCATGGGCCTTTTTGATCAGGCCAGTAATTTGCTCGCGCTGATTGAAGAAATCCGCATCGTTCTGATCGCAGCCCAGATGTTGCGCAGCCTTGTGGACAAATTTCTCATGTTCATCGGCTTGCCATTGAGAAAGTTGTTCCTCGCGAAGTCGGTACCACCCCTCGTCGTTGCCATCCCGGGGCTTGCCGTTGCACGTGCCGGCATATGCTTTCCAGGTGCTGCCATCGTTAAGAACCCATCTCGATATGGGGCCAGACCATGACTCGAACTCTTCAGGACGCATAGTATTAAACAGTCGGTCTGCCCAGGTCGGCGCATAGAAGCGGCAATAGGCCAGCTGCCGGGAAGGAAGTTGGATGCTGATCAAACTACGAAGATGGTTAGCAGTTATTTCCTTGCCGGCTGACGAATGCAGCAGCAAACCATGCTTTTGCCAGGATTCAGGCTTGGCCAACAATTGTCCGGTAGCACTGGGCTTGACCAGCCAGGGGCTGGCTTCAATGACCTTGGCATGTCTGGTGCCGCGAAACAGCGGTACGATTGCCGGGTGGTCATCATGGGTATATGCGGTGAACGGGACGTCCATGCTTAAACCATCAAGCAACAGGTAGCAATTATTGGAGTATTCGGGGGCTGATGCCTGGAGTATCTTCATGCGTTCAGACATGGACAGGCATCCAACGGGCAGTGGCCATCCGGCTGGCGGTGACACTGGCTTGATAACAACAGATTATCTTTGGCAGCTGCCTTGAGCCGGGACAGATCATTTGGCTGTGCAATCAGCGGCATTTCTCCTGCGGCAGCCTGATCGGCGGCGCGGGGTATGGTAGGTAGTTGAATGCTTGCGCCTGAACCCCGCCCAGCACTTCCACCCGCATTAATCTTCACCCCCGGCCCACTCAGCGTCATCCCGCTGGGATCAATCTTCAAAAACGAGCCACCACCCTTGGCCGTCAATTCCATACCCGCATCAATCACGACCTTATCCCCGGCGTAGTAGTGAATCTCGTTACCCGCTTCGATGAACTGCCCCGTCCCCAGCTTGGTATGTCGGCTGGCGCCGACGGTCAGGTGGTCATTGGCCTTGATCTCGGTCTTGCGGTCACCGTGAGTGGTGTGGTGCTCCTCGGCTAGTAGTTCGGTGTAGCTGTTGGCTTCTACCCGATTATGCCGTTCGTTGCCGACGCGTATTTTCTGATCGTTCTCGATGTTCTCATCCCAGTCGCGCTGGGCGTGGATGTAGATCTGTTCCTGGTCTTTCTTGTCTTCGATGCGCAGTTCGTTGTAACCGCCACCGCCCGGTGAACTCAGCGTCTTGAATACGCTGCGGGTCTTGTTAGCGGGGAGTTCGTAAGGGACCGGGTGGATCTTGTGATACAGACAGCCGGTGACCAGGGGTTGGTCCGGGTCGCCTTCGAGGAAGGTGATGAGGACTTCCATGCCGACTCTTGGAATGGCGATCCCTCCGTACTGGTTGCCGGCCCAACCCGATGCTACTCGCATCCAGCAGCTGGTGCGTTCGTCGCCCTGGCCTTCGCGATCCCAATGAAACTGCACCTTGATGCGTCCGTACTGATCGCAGTGGATTTCTTCGCCTTCCGGTCCGGTGACGACGGCGGTCTGGGTGCCTAATACCTTGGGCTTGGGGTGGTCGAGCTGCGGGCGGTAGTGCACGTCCCAAGGCGCGGCGGTGAACTGATTACGGTAGCCCTGGGTGAAACCATCCGTGTCTTTCACATCACTGGTGACGGATTCTTCCAGAACCTGGGGCTGTTTGCCTTCGTGCTGGATTCCGACTATCAGCCAGAGGTCGTTCCATTCGGTGCGCGGGTGCTCTGACAGGGTTAGGAAGTGCCCGGTGACCAGGGTGGGCACGTCGCTCTTGCCTTCGGCAAGACGGTAGTCCGCACGGTGCCGTTCCAGACTGCGCTTGGCCAGCTGTTTTCCACGGGCGCGCTCGGTAAACCGGCCGGGGTAATCGTAGTCTTCCAAATCAGGCAGCGGGATGGGTTGTTCGTCGCCCTCTACAGGCTGTTCGGCCTTGTGCGCAGCCTCCATTAACAGGTGCGGTTTTTCGAAGTCGTAGTCCCGCCGGGTGACTCGGCTCGGGTGGGTTTCGATGCGCATGGCGAAGCGTTTGATCACCGGCTCGTCGGCCACGAGGCCGCTGTCCTGGATATAGGCGACGGGACGATCCAGCTTGGGGAAACCGGTCTGGTCGTCACCGAACACCAGCAGGTGGTTATCGATGCTGTGTTCGAAATGGTAGTGAATGCCTTCCTCTTCACACAGGCGCTGGATGAAATGCAGGTCGGTTTCGTCGTACTGGGTGCAGTAAACCCGCTGCGGGTATTCGCTGTTCAGTTGGAAGCGGAAGGCGTCGGCCTGGATGCCGTGGTCAGCCAGCACACGAGTGATGATCTCGGGTACCGAGAGGTGCTGAAAGATGCGCTGGTTGGTGCGGTGGCCTAGATAGGAAAGATGCGGCACCAGATCGATGTGGTAGCGGATCAGACGTTTACCAACATCGCCCTGAGCGACGCGGTGAATCAAGCCATGAATGCCCTTGCCCTGGCCAGCGAA
>Ga0105357_10002059_pt1 | contig 10811 bp, 8 predicted proteins | sample GOMGulsemesocosm_4_FD_83660 | JGI IMG/M metagenome (GOLD analysis project Ga0105357, IMG submission 83660) | Methane-oxidizing microbial communities from mesocosms in the Gulf of Mexico - GOM15B Gulf of Mexico | ecosystem: Environmental > Aquatic > Marine > Cold seeps | place: USA: Gulf of...
CCATGCCTACTCGGCGGTAGGTATGTAAAAAAGATTCACCTTCAATACGTTTTTCAATAAATATATCGAGTATCTTTTCAATGACGGAAGGGATGTCTTCGGCATTGAAACTTGGACCTAGAACTTTACCGAGACTGGTATCACTGCCCGAGTTGCCGCCAAGTTGAACCTGATAGAACTCCTCACCTTTCTTGTCGACGCCAAGTATTCCAATATTGCCAACATGGTGGTGAGCGCAGGCGTTCATGCAGCCAGAGATATTTAAATCTATATCACCTAGATCGTAAACAAAATCCATGTCGCTAAATCGACGCTGAATTTTGTCAGCTATTGGTAAGGATTTTGCGTTCGCAAGCGAGCAAAAATCGCCCCCAGGGCAGCAAATAATATCGGTTAAGGTGCCGATGTTTGGTGTTGCAAAACCTGCAGCTTTGGCCTTCTCCCACAACGCGAATAGTTGGTTTTTAGCAACATCACTAAGTACAACGTTTTGCTCGTGGGTGGTTCTGGCTTCACCAAAACTAAATTCGTCCGCTAGATCAGCAATGGTTTCTAGCTGCCTCTCAGTGACATCGCCTGGAGCTACACCCGTTGGCTTGAGGGATAAGGTAACGCATGTGTAACCTTCGACCTTGTGACCGGTGACGTTTCTCGTTAACCACTTATCAAAAGCGGTATTCTGGCGTCGTAATGTATCGAGTTCGCTATTTAGAGCATCGATGTCGTTGGTTTCATAGGCAGGGGAGGTGAAGAACTCTTTGGCTCTACCAACTTCATCGCTGGTTAACTTAGTGTAACCATCTTTTATTTGTAGCCACTCAGCTTCAACTTGCTCAGCAAATGCATCAACGCCCATAGCTTTAACTAAAATCTTTATACGAGCTTTATATTTGTTATCACGTCGGCCGTTTTGGTTGTAAACCCTTAGTACGGCGTCTAGATAGCTCAGCAGCTCAAGCTCTGGTAAAAATTCGCGCACGACGCTGCCGATTAATGGTGTACGGCCAAGACCTCCACCGACACGGACTCGGAAGCCGATATCGCCCTTGTCGTTTTGGTGGAGTTCTAAGCCAATGTCGTGCACCTGACTGGCTGCGCGATCTTCATGTGCAGCATTTACGGCGATCTTGAATTTACGAGGTAGAAATGCAAATTCAGGGTGCAGTGTTGACCATTGACGAATAATTTCGCAGTAGGGGCGCGGGTCGAGGAGCTCATCTGGAGCGACGCCGGCAAACTGATCGGTAGTTGTGTTACGGATACAGTTGCCACTTGATTGAGTTGCGTGCATTTCTACTTTCGCAAGCTCGGCAAGTATTTCAGGAACGTCAGCGAGGTCTGGCCAGTTAAACTGAATGTTTTGGCGAGTGGTTATATGAACATAACCCTTGTCATAGTCGCGGGATAGTCGAGCGATGCTGCGTATTTGCTTGCTACTTATCATTCCGTAGGGCACATTCACTCGCAGCATCGGCGCAAGTCTTTGCACATACAGGCCATTTTGCAGGCGTAATGGTAAAAAGGCCTCTTCGGCCAGGTCGCCAGCCAAGTGGCGTTCGGTCTGCTGTCGAAACTGAGCTACGCGTTGGCTGAGGATTTGGTGATCGTACTGATCGTAAATGTACATATTTTAGGCCATATAACTAATCATAATAAAACACACGAAGCCGACGGGCTCCTTACCTAAGGTATATAGAGGATTTTACAGTCTTTTCGCTGCAGTTGTCCTTAATTTACCGAGTCTTCACGCTTAAGGCCGCCAGAGTAACAGTTTGAGGAGGTGGAGAAAACTATTGCCTATTCATATGTTAAGAACAATTAAGAATATACAGCAAAAGATCTTGCAGCTAGCCTATATAGCGATACAATTAAATTATCTTCTTCGTATATCAAATAAATTATAAAAAGTCGGAGCAAAAATGAACAATCAAGTTAACGTGCAAGACCAATCAGATAGTACTGCCGATGCATTTGCTGCTTTAGCGTTGATCGCTATTTTCGTAGCAACTTGTATTTTTTGGATAAGCGGGCAATAAAGCAAGCGTCAACAAATGAAGTTTTTTTAGGTGGTTTCATTTTAGACGCAAATTAAGTTGTAATAAAATTGCTAAACCTGCTTTCTCGTAACCTTGGATTAGGGTGAATTATGGATACTTTAAGCAGCAGCCATGGATTTAGGTTGGATGATAGTTTCTTGTTTTGGCTAGGACGTGCTAGCCATGAACTACAGGAATCTTTCAATCGAAGTCTCTCTGAAAGTGATGTTACATGGCCGCAATGGATGGTAATGAACGTTCTCTATCACCAAATAGCGCAAACACCGGCACAGGTGGCGGATTATTTAGGGATAGATCGCTCGGCGGTGACACGCTTGGCGGATCGTTTAGCAAAAAAGGGACTGCTTGAACGTAAGCAAGATGGAGTTGATCGCCGTTGCGTTCAACTATGTTTGACCCCACGTGGAAACCGCATAATTTTCACGTTAAATCAGCATGCGGATGAGCACCAGAAGCAACTGAATGTATCGCTAGGGCAGGACAATGTTAGCGCCTTAAGTGGTCACGTTCGGATTCTTTTGAAGCAACTCGGTGTTACCCCGCACTAAAAAGTGTGATTGGAAGATAAGGTCTAGTAGTGGTTGTACAATTGATTTGTACGATATGGATACATTTTTCTTAAGCGCATAATATCAAGTGTCTCGGCGACAGTTGATTTAAGTAAAACACAACTAAGTAATGTTGGTTTGAAAGCCTCAGTTACGAAAAAGCCTTAGGGTTTGGTTGGGTGTGATCAAAGAAGGGCGTTTAGTCGAACATGGACGTTTGCCTCCTTCTTTTAATTTACTCATGACCTCCATGTGTAAACTCTCTTACGAATATCGAAGTAGTATTTCGCTTCTCTCTTAGATTAGAAAACCTAAGAAAAATCAAAAATCCCTCTCTATTATTCGATCTATATTGTTCCTGTCGTGACTCAAATTACCGGTGCCAGCTCATCGAAGAGATAATGCACAATTCACTAGATATGGGTATGAGCCTTACAGTATCAAGTTCACCAAGCCGACAATGACCAATACGAGCACCACTGTAAAGATTATCCCAGCACCGATAAAGGTCATAATATTCCCGTGCTGAAAATCCCGCTCTCTATTTTTATCGGTCTGAACCCCAAATGCAGCTGCGAAAGTACTTAGGATAATGGCGCCTACACCAGGCCGTTGAGAAAGGTCTGGAGTTGTTGTGCTGTTCTCTGAGCCTTCACCCTGAGTTTCTTGGGGTTTATTCATATTAACTCGTCTATTTATTAGATGTTTGTCACAACGCCAGCATCGCTGAGGTTTAATCTCATCCGTTGATGGGGGTTGCCAAAATATAGGCTTAAAAGATAATGCTGTCACTTTTACTTGTTTGTATAATACCGAAGTGATATCGCAAGTACAGGCTTACTGATGAAAACCGTAAACCACCTAAAACTTGTCTCTCTAAGTCAAGTGTCCGATATCTCTGCTCACGGTTAGAATTGCAGTGGCCGGCCATGCTTATTTACCCCTGCGTGGCCTCTACGCTTTATAGAGCGAGTTCAGATATTTAAAATCTGACGCCATAAATAGGGCTTCAGTAAATTTGAGATTACCAAGATACATTACTGAATGCCTGACAAGGTCATGACGAAAGTGCTCATAGCTTGACGTAATAGAGAAAATAATCCGGAAATGTTCGATATAAAAGGTACGTAATTATAATGAAAGCCATCAAATTAATATTATCTGCTCTAGCGGTCGCTGCGGCTGGCGGAGCCTGTGCAGCGAACGTAGCATTGGATAGCCCAGTGGGAAAGCGCCATGAACTCGTAAAAACTAATTCGGCAGGTTTGAAATTACATGAGCTTATGAACGCTTACTGGAATGATTATATTGAGTTGAGGCCGATAGAATCTAACCTGAATGGAGATATGAGAAATCTTGGTGCGCTCCAAGATGTTAGTGAGATCGGGCATCAGCAATCTATCAATTTGTTGGACCGCTATCAGGAGAAGTTATCTGCAATCCCTTTTGTCTCTTTAGATAAGAATGGGAAAGTTAACTTTCGTGTTTTTGAATGGATGCTAAAGCATGAACGAAAGACGCTGGACTTTGACTGGCATTATTATACCTTTACCAGCTATGCCGGCTGGCACTCTTCGTTTGCTAGCGCTATGCAACAACTGCGTCCGAGCACTTCATCCGACTACAGCGCCTATGTTGATCGCCTTAATGCATTTCCTAAATATGCTGATCAAAACATAACATTGATGAGGGCTGGAATAGAAACTGGCAATACCCAGCCTTGTGAATCGCTAAAAGGTTATGGTGAAGGAATTTCGGGTTATATTAAACCCGCTTCAGATAGCTCCTTTTTTGCAGTATTCAAAACTTTCCCAAAGCAGATATCTAAAGCCGACCAAAAAAGTCTTTCATTGGCAGCTCATAAAGCTATTGAGGAAAGTGTCAACCCGAGTTACCAACGTTACAGTGAGTTTTACCAGAAAGAATATTTACCGGCTTGCCGAAAGCAGGTGGGTATTTCATCGGTTCCCAATGGAGCTGCACTGTATGATCACTTTGTTAAATACTACACAACCGTTGATACCAATGCAGAGACTGTTCATGCGCTTGGTTTGAGTGAGGTGGCTCGTATCCGCGGTGAAATGAAAAAAATTATAGCTGCGGTCAACTTCAAAGGTAGCTTTAAAGAGTTTTTGCATTTTTTACGGACTGACGAACAATTCTATCCAAAGACCAAGCAAGATTACTTGGCAGCAGCAGCGTTTATAGCAAAGAAGGTAGACGGTAAGTTGCCAGAATATTTCTCTTTTCTTCCGCGTAATCCTTATGGCATTGAAGAAATTCCTATGCAGATAGCTCCGAAGGTAACACCGGCTTATTATCAAGGTGGCGCTGCCGATGGAACGCGATCGGGTAAATACTATATCAATACCTACAACTTAAAGAGTCGCCCCTTATATGAGCTACCTGCACTAACGTTGCATGAAGCCGTTCCTGGGCATCACCTGCAAATTTCCATTCAAAATGAAATGACCACCTTGCCTGACTTGAGGCGTTTCTACTATTTTCATCCGTTTGGCGAAGGCTGGGCATTATATGCCGAGTATTTGGGTGAAGAGATGGGCATTTATACTACCGATTATGAGAAATTTGGGCGCCTAACGTATGAAATGTGGCGTGCCTTGCGTCTAGTCGTCGACACAGGGATGCATGCAAAAGGGTGGAGTCGAGAGCGTGCTATCAACTTGATGGCGGACAACAGTGCCTTATCGTTACATAATATAACCACAGAAGTTGATCGATATATCACCTGGCCTGGTCAAGCGCTGGCTTACAAGATGGGTGAATTAAAGATAAGGGAGTTACGAACTTTTGCAGAGGTGGAGCTTGGCGAAGACTTCAATTTGAGAGAGTTTCATTCTCAACTATTGATCAATGGGGCGGTACCATTGACAGTTATGGAAACAATGGTAAAGGACTGGGTCACAATCAAGAAAAAATAACCCGTACTGAGTATTAAGTAAACATTCAATAAGCGCCAAGCCATACTTTTATTAGACTTGGCGCTTATTATTTGGCGGATATTTACTTTATTTCTCGATTGGCGACTTAATTACCGTGATCAGGGTTGTCTATTATTATCTCGCCATCAAGGCAGGTTACTTTAATGTCATCTAAACGAGGATGATTGTCGCTGGCTAATCGCTGACAAAGGTCGTCTTTGTTCATTTGGATGGTGCCAACATGTAAAATCCGGCTGGAAACCCCTGTACAACCCTCATGGTTCAGAAGGTTGCGTAATTGGAAGCTGTCAACGAGATAGCGACCCATTGGGAAGATCGGGTGGACCTCAGTAAATTTATCGTATTGCATGCTATGCCCCTAGTTTTATATTGGATTTTATAAGAATTCCTATTTTTCTTAATCATATCTAATTTATGATGATATGTGTTGATCTGGATGCGATTAATCAGGCTCTAATTAATTATCGAAGCTGATGGGTGTGTTTAATAATCGTCCGATCCGCAACGTTGTAACTTAAAACCCGTCGAGGTAAAGGGCGCACCACTTCTAAGAAATCGTTATAATACCCAAATGCTAGAATCTGCCCAAAATACCCTTCAAAATACCTTTGGTTATTCGCAATTTCGCGAACCCCAAGATCAAATCATAACCTCTGTTCTTAAGGGCCATGACACCATGGTCATTATGCCAACCGGTGGCGGTAAATCCTTATGCTATCAAATTCCGGCGATAGTGCTTGCCGGCACTGGTATCGTTATTTCCCCGTTAATAGCCTTAATGCAAAACCAAGTCGATGCACTTGAGTTGCTGGGGGTTAATGCAGCGTTCCTGAACTCGAGTTTAAGTTCTCATCAGGCACGGGAGGTTGAGGCAAGCCTAATGTCTGGGGAGTTGGACTTATTGTATGTTGCGCCAGAGCGCTTCAACATGCCAAATTTCCAGGCGATGATATCTCGCTGCCAGATATCGCTCATCGCGGTTGACGAGGCTCATTGTGTTTCACAATGGGGCCATGATTTTCGGACCGATTATTTATACCTTGAACAGCAATTAAATAACTTCCCTAATACTCCCAAGATTGCATTGACGGCCACAGCAGATGCCAGTAGCCGAGATGAAATACTTAACCGCCTAGGTTTGCAGCAGCCGGACCAATATATCTGCGGCTTTGATCGTCCCAACATTCAATATCGAATCGAACAAAAAAAAGATGGTCGGCAGCAATTACTACGTTTTCTTAGTAATGAGCACGCGGAGGATGCAGGGATAGTTTATTGTTTGTCCCGCCGAAAAGTTGAAGACACCGCCGCATGGTTATGCGACCGAGGATTCACAGCGTTACCGTATCACGCCGGCTTGAGTACCCAAGTTCGAGCGGAGAACCAAAGTAGATTCTTGAAAGAAGAAAAGGTCATCGTGGTGGCGACCATTGCTTTTGGCATGGGTATCGATAAACCCGATGTACGATTTGTTGCCCATCTAGATTTACCCAAAAGTTTGGAGGCATACTATCAAGAAACCGGCCGAGGCGGCCGTGATGGCGCGCCGGCAACAGCTTGGATGATCTACGGCTTACAAGATGTTATCAAATTGCGTCAAATGGCAGAATCATCTAACGGATCTGAGACCTTCAAGCGCCATGAGCGCCATCGTTTAGATACCATGCTAGGCCTCTGCGAGGTTATCAGCTGTCGTCGCCAAGTGCTGCTGTCTTATTTTGGTGAGTTAGATTCTCAAGCCTGCGGAAATTGTGACAACTGTTTGGCGCCGCCCGAAACGTGGGATGGGACAGACGCCAGCCGGAAGGCCTTGAGCTGTGTTTTTCGATCTGGACAACGTTTTGGCGTCAATCATTTAATTGATGTACTACTGGGGAAACACACAGAAAAAATTAAACAGTTCGGACACGAGCAGCTTTCTACCTTTAATATTGGCAGCGAACTCGATACCAATCAATGGCGCAGTGTTTTTCGCCAGTTAGTTGCCCAGGGTATGCTGAGTGTTGATGTTGGCGGCTTTGGTGGTTTGCGGCTGGCGGAAAAGTGTCGCCCACTATTGCAAGGGCAAGAAAGTATTTCTTTAAGGAAAGAGGTAAAGCAAACCTCGAGCAAGAAAAGTCGTAGCAATGATGTTCGAGAAAAAGATCGTGAACTGTGGGATATTCTACGGGCATTGAGAAAAGATCTAGCGGCAAGCCAAGATATCCCACCCTATATGATTTTTCACGATGCTACCTTGATGGAAATGATTCGCTGGCAACCCCAAACAGCGGATGAATTGTCACGTATTAGTGGCGTGGGTAGTAGCAAACTTGAGAATTACGGTCAAACATTCTTGAGCTGCCTGAATGACTACTATCAAACGCAAACCGGGAGCCAAGATAACTCTGCTGATCGTGAAACTTTGATGCAGACACTAAGTTGCTTTAAAGACGGCTTATCTCCTGATGACATTGCCAAGCAAAGAAGCTTAAAGCCCACCACGGTTTATAATCATCTTGAAAAATTGATAGAGCAAGGGCAACTACTTTTGGGCGAGGTTCTCGACTTAGACGCTAGCGAAATTAGTGCCATTGAGGTCCAGCTGATGGAACAAAAAGAAGCCAACGATCGGTTTGTATTGAAACCAGTGTTCGAGTGTTTCGATGGTAATTACAGCTATGAACAGCTGCGCTGCGTTAGAGCTGCACTAGTGTTAAAGATAGAGCAATAATCAGACCTATGGATATACAAACAATAAACACCGATGCTCTTGGTTTTCGGATAGTTGATGTGCAGGATGATTTTATTATAGTGCATAAAGCATCGGGTTTAGGTTTTCATGATGAGTCGGCATTGGATCATGACGATTTCACCGAATCCTCCTTGGCAGATTCTAATATTAATAGAACCCCGAAGGGTGATGGGAGAGTTTGCCAAGTAACTGCGCCAAAGATCGATCTACAGGCCGGTGTTATTCAGCTCGATTTCTCTGGATATCTCAATAAGGTCAATGAAGAGCGAATAAAGACAACAGTTGGGCTTTGTAATCGCTTGAACGCACTATTGTCCTGTGACGTTTTTGAGTTTACCCAAAAACGGGGTGTCGAAGAGTTTTCTGGCGCTAAGAAGTCTACCGAAACCTCAACAACAAGTTCTGTTAGTGGCAATGCCGAAGAATCCTCGTGTGGTTTAAATACAGTCGCAACCGGGCAGCTCAATGGACGTGTTTTTCCGGTGCACCGCTTGGATAAGCCGACATCAGGCTTGCTCGTTTTTGCTCGCTCAGCCGTTACCGCTGCCGAGCTAAGCAGTCAATTTGCATCCAATTCAGTAAAAAAAATCTATATTGCTTTGAGTGATAAAAAACCAAAAAAAAAGCAAGGTGCTATTGTCGGCGACATGGTGAAGTCCCGCCGCAGTGCATGGAAGCTTCTTAAGTCGAAAGAGAACCCCGCAAGAACAAGTTTTATGAGTTCAAACCTTGCCCCTAACTTACGGCTTTTTACATTAACACCCAAGACAGGCAGGACTCACCAGCTCCGAGTGGCAATGAAAAGCCTCGGGGCGCCTATATTGGGCGATACATTGTATGGGGGTTCAAAGGAACCACGCTCGCCGTTATTCTTACATGCCGCAAGTTTAGCCTTCCAGCTTAAGGGACGCCCGTATGACTACCAACAAGTACCCGATCTTGCGGGGGTAAGTTTGAGCGAGGATGCAGGCCATGAGCCAGGACTGATCAAGATCCTTCCTCTTAGCGGTTCAGATTCGGAAACTTTCTCTTTCGACTGGTCATTTGACGAAACCGTGGTGCAGGATGCAGTGAGCTCGGCGGTCAATGGGGCTGTGCGCGCTCTTGCCACCAGCCCATAAGCCAATAGAAAGAAGCTGATGAGCGTCATAGCGGCTAGTATGCTGTTTAAATTTTGACAGGTCTTGAGCTAAGGCCTAATATTACCGGCTCAGTCGATATTCGGGGTGCTGTTTAGAACGCATAACGTAAGATTCGATTCCTAAACTCGGCCGCTAGGCTAGGGCAACAGACATCAACGTGCTGTGTAAGTTATTAAAAAAGGTAAATCCGTGATAGATAAAACGTATATATCCCCAGATTCATTACTGGAAGATTCATTTAAGCTAGCGGCGCAGATATTTGAGAGCGGTTTTCGTCCCAATTATATCGTTGGTGTATGGAGAGGCGGCACACCTGTGGGTATCGCCGTACAAGAATTTTTGGAGTATTGCGGGGTGGAATCGGATCACATTTCGATCCGCACCTCGTCTTATTCAGGTATTGCCAAGCGTGAGTCCAAGGTTCGTGTTCATGGTCTTAGCTACATTGTAAAAAACATCAACGCTGAAGATAGCTTACTGATTATCGATGACATTTATGACACAGGTCTTAGTGTGCAGGCAATTCTAGAAGAACTAAAGTATTCTTGCCGTAAAAATACGCCACATGATGTTAGGGTAGCAACGCTTTATTTCAAGCCGAAAAATAACCGCACCCAGGCCCAACCTGACTACTACATACATGAGAGCGAAGAGTGGCTCGTTTTTCCCCATGAGATTCAAGGCCTGACTCATGAAGAGATCCTACAAAATAAAACGGGTATAGCTGCAGTAGCCGATAAACTGAAACAATGGGGGCCGACTGAGCCTTAATATGGGACGCGCACTTATACTCGTGTTGGACTCTTTTGGCATCGGCGCTAGCTCTGATGCCAAGGCGTTCGGGGATGAGGGTTCGGACACGCTAGGGCACATAGCCCAATATTGTGTTAACTCCCAACACAGTTCACATTCGAAAAACCCAAGGCAGAAAACGGGCCCGTTACGACTACCTAACTTAGCCAGCTTAGGTCTTTATCATGCCGCCCGAGATAGCCGAGGAACATTCCCCGCAGGTGTGTTTCGCTCTGACTCAGATAAAGAATTAAATGTATTGGCCGACGGCAGTCAGCTTGAGTTGCAAGGCGCCTATGGTTACGCCAAAGAACTCAGTACTGGCAAAGATACCTCCAGTGGGCATTGGGAAATGGCCGGTGTGCCAGTTTTATTTGATTGGACTTACTTTACCGAAAAAAATAATAGTTTCCCGGACGAGCTATTAGAGCGAATTATAAGCCGCGCAAAACTTCCCGGTGTTATCGGTAATTGCCACGCCTCGGGCACCCAGATCATTGCTGATTTGGGTGAAGACCACATGCAAAGCGGTAAGCCGATATTTTATACTTCAGCCGACAGCGTGGTGCAGATAG
>Ga0105357_10002063_pt1 | contig 10798 bp, 8 predicted proteins | sample GOMGulsemesocosm_4_FD_83660 | JGI IMG/M metagenome (GOLD analysis project Ga0105357, IMG submission 83660) | Methane-oxidizing microbial communities from mesocosms in the Gulf of Mexico - GOM15B Gulf of Mexico | ecosystem: Environmental > Aquatic > Marine > Cold seeps | place: USA: Gulf of...
ACACAGAGTCTGTGCAATAAAAAAGGCGGCTCCAAAGAGCCGCCTTCCTTTAGATCAGTGTTGTGAGCTTACGACTTGGCTAGGTTGCGCAGCACGTAGTGCAGCACGCCACCATGTTCGACGTATTCAATCTCGGGCGCGGTATCGATGCGGCACTTGAGAGTGATCTCTTTCACCGTGCCATCACCAAAGGTGATCGAGCAGGGCACTTCCTGCAGTGGCTTGATGGTGTCCAGACCAGAGATCGACACGGTTTCTTCACCGGTGATGCCCAACGACTTGCGGCTGTCCCCACCTGTGAACTCAAACGGGATAACGCCCATGCCAACCAGGTTGGAACGGTGGATACGCTCAAAGCTTTCGGTGATCACAGCCTTAACGCCTAGCAGGGCTGTGCCTTTGGCGGCCCAGTCTCGCGAGGAGCCCGCGCCGTACTGCTCGCCGCCAAAGATCACCAGCGGGGTGCCGGCTTCCTGATAGGCCATGGCTGCATCATAGATCGGAGCCTGTTCGCCGTCGGGGCCCTTAGTGTAACCACCTTCGACGCCGTCCAGCATCTCATTCTTGATGCGGATGTTGGCGAAGGTGCCACGCATCATGATCTCGTGGTTGCCGCGACGCGATCCGTACGAGTTGAACTCGCGCGGCTGTACCTGACGTTCCAGCAGATAGTTACCGGCCGGGGTGGTGGTGGCAAAGCCGCCCGCAGGTGAGATGTGGTCAGTGGTGACCATATCGCCCAGAACCGCCAGAACCTTGGCATTCTCAATATTGCTGATGGTGCCGGGCTCTTGGCTCATACCCTGGAAGTAAGGCGGGTTCTGGATGTAGGTCGAGGTCGGCGGCCAGTCATAGGTCTCGGCGTCGGTGGTGTCGACGCCCTGCCATTTGTCGTCGCCTTTGAACACATCAGCGTATTTGTCCAAGAAGGCTTCGCGGGTGACGGTGGCTTCGACCAGTTCCGCAACTTCCTGAGAGGTTGGCCAGATGTCTTTCAGGTAGACGTCGTTGCCGTCTTTGTCCTGAGCGATCACATCGGTGTCGATGTTGATGTCCATGGTGCCAGCCAGCGCGTAGGCCACAACCAGTGGCGGTGAGGCCAGGTAGTTGGCGCGCACGTCGGGGCTAATACGGCCCTCAAAGTTACGGTTGCCGGACAGCACGGCCGTGGCAACCAGATCACCTTCAGCGATGGCGGCAGACAGTTCGGTCTGAATAGGGCCAGAGTTACCGATACAGGTGGTGCAGCCATAGCCAACGAGGTTGAACCCAACCTGGTCCAGGTCTTTTTGCAGATCAGCTGCTTCCAGATAAGCGGATACAACCTGTGACCCCGGTGCCAGCGACGTCTTGACCCAAGGTTTGCGGTTCAGACCCAAAGCAGCAGCTTTGCGCGCAACCAGACCAGCGCCAATCATGACGTATGGGTTTGAAGTGTTGGTACAGGACGTGATCGAGGCGATTACAACCTTGCCCGAGTCCATGGTGTAGTCTTCGCCTTTGACAGCGACTTCCTTGCCCATTGGACGCTTAAAGGTCTCTTCCATTTCTTTGCGGAAGGCATCTTTGGCGTTGCTGAGGGCAACGTAATCCTGTGGACGCTTCGGACCCGAGATCGCCGGAACAATGGTGCCCATATCCAGCGACATGGTGTCGGTATAAATTGGCGAGTAATCCGCACCGCGCCAGAAGCCGTTTGCTTTGGCATAGGCTTCGACAAGTGCAACGCGATCTTCGTCGCGGCCAGTGTTGCGCAGGTAACGAAGGGTTTCGTCATCGATTGGGAAGAAACCACAGGTGGCGCCATACTCGGGGGCCATGTTGGCGATGGTGGCACGGTCCGCCAGCGGCAGACGGTCCAGGCCTTCGCCGTAGAATTCGACGAATTTGCCAACAACACCTTTGGCGCGCAGCAGTTCTACCACTTTCAGCACCAAGTCAGTGCCGGTGGTGCCTTCAATCATAGAACCGGTCAGCTCAAAGCCAATGACTTCGGGGATCAGCATCGAGATCGGCTGACCCAGCATAGCGGCTTCGGCTTCGATACCACCAACACCCCAGCCCAGTACGGCCATGCCGTTGACCATGGTGGTGTGGCTGTCGGTGCCCACAAGCGTATCAGGATAGGCAACTTCATTGCCGTTTTGATCAGTGTCAGACCAGACGGTTTTGGCCAAATATTCGACGTTCACCTGGTGACAGATGCCGGTTCCCGGAGGCACAACGCGGAAGTTGTTAAACGCACCCTGTCCCCACTTCAGGAACTGGTAACGCTCCATGTTGCGCTCGTACTCACGGTCGACGTTCATCTGGAACGCACGTGGGTTGCCGAACTCGTCAATCATCACCGAGTGGTCGATGACCAGATCAACAGGCGCCAGTGGGTTGATTTTCTGCGGGTCACCGCCGAGTGCTTTGATGCCGTCGCGCATGGCGGCCAGATCAACAACAGCCGGAACGCCGGTGAAATCCTGCATCAGCACGCGGGCAGGGCGGTAGGCGATCTCGCGTGGGTTCTTGCCGCCATTGGCGCCCCATTCGGCAAAGGCCTTGATATCGTCAACCGAGACCGAAAAGCCGTCGTCTTCGAACCGCAGCATGTTCTCCAGCACCACTTTCAGCGCGGCAGGCAGGTTCGAGAAATCACCCAGGCCCGCTTCTTGAGCGGCGGGAATGGAATAATAGGAAATGGTCTTGCCGTTGACGCTGAGTTCTTTGCGCGTCTTGGCGGTGTCCTGTCCGACGGTGATAGGCATGGTTGGCCTCCCTCTGGGATGTGGAATTAGGGAATTCGCTGGGGGCTATTTGCCCTAGGAAAGCCCAACGTTCAATAGCTGAAACGCCGCAATCGTTGCTTTTTGTATGCAATGGTACACAAAAACAGATAGAACCGCTCACTAACAGCTCACATTGGTGTCAAGAATGATTGATTGGCCTTGGTGGTACAGGACAGTTAAACCGGATTCGCAGAGAAAGCAGAAGGATCAGTAATGAACGCTTGGAAAGCCATTGTTGCCGCACTTTGGATCGGCATGCCGCCGTCGGCCTATGCACAGTCCGGACCGGTAGTGGTTGAGTTGTTTACCTCGCAGGGATGCTCATCGTGCCCTCCTGCAGATACTTTGCTGCACCGGTTAGCCGAACGCGAGGATGTGTTGCCGCTGGCATTACATGTGGACTATTGGGACTACATCGGTTGGAAGGACCAATTTGCCAAGCCAGAGCATACTCGGCGTCAAAAAGGCTATGCCCACGCTGGTGGTCGCAGCATGATCTATACGCCGCAATTGGTTATCATGGGGCAGGATGACGTGGTTGGGGCTGACGCAATGGAGCTGGCTGATGTGATTGCCAAGCATCACCGCCGCGCACCGCAAGTGCAGATCGAGGCGGTGCGAGAGGGCGCGGCCCTGACCCTTCGTTTGCAGGCCTTGGTGGAGTTACCGCAACAGCAGTTGATTGTGCAGTTGGTACGGTTTGCGCCAGTGAAACCCATCGTAATCACCCGTGGTGAATTGGCCGGCAGTCAGTTTGACTATGCCAATGTAGTGGAGGACTGGCTACAGGTGGACACATGGGATGGTCAGAGCGAATTGACGCTTGTGGTGCCGATGACCGGTGCAGAGCCCGCGGCAGTGCTGGTGCAGCAGGGGTTGTTTGGGGCCATTCTGGCTGCGGCGCGAGTAGATTAAGCGACGTTGGTTTGCGCTTGGTTCGTTCGCTTCGGTCGCTGCCAATCGGCAGCTACATTCAGGGTTTCCAGCGACGGTGAATCCAGAACCATTGACCCATGTGTTGGCGTACCAGGACTTCCAGATCATCACAGACCGCGCGTGTCATGGTCACCGGTTCTGAATGCGGGATCTCCGCGTGCATGGTGATTTCAAAGTCCAGACCATTGTCCTGACGGATGGCATAGACCGGGATCATAGCGGCGTTGTACTTCAGCGCCAGTTCGGCTGGCACAATTGAGGTCACCGCTGGTTTGCCAAAGAAATCGATGCTCTTGCCGCCGTGGGCGTGCAAATCGGCGACAATAGCGATGATGCCCCCGCCTTTTAGATGGCGCACCATCTCCATCATGCCACGACGACCTTGCTCGAACATCGGTTTCCCGATCCGTTCGATGGAGCGTACATAGTGGGCGTTGAAATAGGGGTTGGCCATGCGCCTGTACAAGGCACCCATTTTATGGCCCCGGCCAATCAAGTTTGAGCGTGCAGCGTCGTAGTTGCCAAAATGGCCGGTCACCAGGATCACCGGGCGGCCTTCGGCACGTGCGGCTTCCAGTGCAGCAAGGCCAGGCCCCGAAATCGGTGCAGCGTGGGCGCGGTCAAGGAATGGCTTGCCGGCGTATAGCTCGATCAAGGTGCGCCCGGCATTGTTGCTGACCTCTCGGCACAGACGGCTGATCTCGGCTTCGGTTAAGTCCGGGCAGGTCAATTTCAGATTGTTACGCACCCGTTTGTCAAATCCAACCAGGGGCGCAAGGCTGCTGACCAAACGGCCCATAGCCGGAACGCGCCAGCGGTATGGGATCATGCCAACTCCGGCAATGATCCCGCGCAGGAACAGATTGCTGGTCAGGTACTTGGCACGGGACAGGCGCGACAGGCCAGAGGGATCAATAGGCATAAAAGGGAGTGGACCTGCAGGGTTGAAACGAGATCAGCAAGCCTGATTATAGGTCGCACCAACCGCAGGCACAAGCGGCCCACCTAATCGTCTAGGTGGGCTGCTGGTTATTCAGATTTAGTCGTCCTCTTCGTCGTCCTCGGTCGAGCGGAGCTGCATTTCGCCGGATTGAACTAACTCGCGCATCACGTTGATCACGGCAGCCATCGCGGCCTCACCAACCGAGGTCTTGACCTTGCCTTTTTCAGCGATCTCGTCGCGGATATTGTTGGACATACGTCCCGACATATTGGACAGCATAAACTCGGCGCTGTCCTTTTCGTCTTCGCCAATGGCAAAGGCAAAAGCAAATGCGGTGACAAGATCTGGCTGAGGTACCATTCGGACAATTCGCGGTACGTCGATCATGCTGACGCGCTGATGAATAATCGCAAAGGTAAAGATGGACTTGCGCACATCGGTCGCGAATTCCTCATCCTCTTCGTCCAGCGCTGTCAAAACTTCCTCGCGCTTGGCGGCAACTGATTGGGTCAAAATAGCACCGATGCGTTCGCCTGGCGTTTCATCAAACGCAATTTCGGGACGTGCCTCGATCTGGGCGGCAAGCGACAGGCCAATACGGTCGACGGTATCTGGCGTGACGGCCCCGGTTTGGCGCACCGCAAAGGTGATTCTTCGGGCCACTGGGCCGGGCATGGCGCTCAACATTTCGGCCGCCTTAGCTGTATCCAGTTTCGACAGCATCACTGCAGCAACCTCGGTACTTTCGGCCTCGGCCAGTTCGGCCAGGTCTTCGGCGGGCAGCGCCCGCAGCCGCTCCCACGGGTTGCCAAACTGGCGCACGCCAGCCTCTTTGCGAAGACGGCGTTCGGTCTGGCGGCTGATCTTGCCTTCCATTGCTGTCAATGCACCGGCCAATCCGTTTGGAAAGGACAGGCCGATATTGTCCAGCATTTCGGCAAATTCATTGGCCACGGAATGCAGTGTGTCACGATCAACAAGACCCATCCGTCCCATTTGCTGAGTCAGGGAGGCCTGCATTTCGTCAGACAATTCTTCAATCGCAATATCTGCGCCTTCATTCAGCAAAAGGCGGACAACTATGGCGGCTTTGGCCTTACCATCCAGCGAATTCATGGAGGATGCCGGGGCCATGGCATCAAATCCGCCCAGGGTACCCATCGGTGATGCCGGCGGTAACGCCAAGGCCAAATCGTTCTGCATTCTTGCACCCTTACCTGAAAGATTCTTCTTCGGTTCTAGGGTAGGTTACGCCAATAGCGGTAAAGAAAGGCTGAAGTCAGTAGTTGAAACCTTGACCGGTTTCCATTGCTTCACGCAGCGACACTTCGGGCCAGGTGCCGGTCCCACCCCGGGCGCGGATTTCTTTCCACTGGGCCAAAGCCTGGGCAGGCAGGCCTTCTTCGACTAAGCCTTGCCCCATGTAAGAGCGGGCCAGAAGATTGTTGGGATTCTGCGCAATTGCCTGACTGTAAAAGACATTGGCCAGCTCAATATTGCCGAGCTTGCGATGGGTGAAGCCCCAATACGTCAGCACCCGATCATCGCCTTGATCCGCTATTGCCAACAGCACACCCTGGGCATCCTGATATCGCCCGGCATAAGCCAGTTCTCGCGCTGCGCCGTACAGCCCATCGGTGCCCAACGATGATTGTTTTGGGCGCACACAGCGTTTCTTTTCATCATCCCACACTTTCACTCCCCGGCAGGTCGTGGTGGTTGCGGTGGGCTTGGGAGCGCCCCTATCGTCACCACCAGCGGCGAAGGCGTAACCAGGAAAACACATGAGGCAGATAAGAATCGCGCGCATAAAGGACGTCCTAGTTAATAAATATAATGATCAGAGGTTAACCGAAGTCGCCGTAAAGGGAATATCACAATTGCCGGGGGCAGCCGTCACATCTCGGTGATTTGATATTAGCCAGAGACCTGCTTGGTGCATTTTTGCGCCTCGGCATCCCAAATCGTCCCTGCGCTGCAGGATTGGGTCTGTTGGCTGTGTTGTGAACAGGCCAGAGCCGCACCGGTAGGTAGGATCAGGGTTATGGTGGTCAAAATAACTTTGATACTCATGACGGATCTCCAGAGTAGGTCCCATAGTGAGTGTAGCTTATGATTTGGCATTCTCCAAAAGCTGATACTGGGGCAGAGCGAATAGGCTATAAACGGCCCAAGAAATATTGCTTGCCGAGCTGGCGGAACCTTCTTGGGAAAAGCCATTTTGTAGGAAGTTCCGGCAGCAGTTTCTGAGCTGGGAACGCATACCTGCACCGAGTGATCAAACATTGGCATGGGTGAGGTGGCCCAGACACAATCGCTCGATGCCGTGTTAATTCCATTGTTGGACACCACACAGAATGAATGAATGCTGGGAGGATTGGGAAAATCAACAATTCCCTTGAGGGAGGGAGGGGCTTCTTGGGGAATAATGTATCCAATTTATATATTTGAATTGTAAAGGAAAACAGCAGAACATTGCGCCAGAACAAAGAAGCCTGTGCACGCCAAAGGTTAGGTCGGCGGTGACTATGCAACTTTGGTTCCCATTATGGCTTCTCTATGCCTGACACCTTTCTTTTCAGTGCGACATTCCGCAGGCCTGAACTGGCTGCGGGCGCTGATGGGGATCTGTGCGCTTGTCTTGCAAACGATGACACCGGCCGCCGCGCAGATTGCTAATCCGGGTGAGTGGATGGAAATTTGCGGGGAAGACGGGCCAGTGCTGAGGCAGGTGTCGCTGTCCGGAGATGAACCCGCACCATGCCCAAAATGTGAGAAATGCGAAGCCTGCCAGCTTGTTGTCAGCACCGGTGGCATTTTACCAGTTTCATTGGTCTCGCGGTTTGTTCCCAAAGCAGTGGTAGCAGGCGTAATGCCAAAGAGCATCGTCGGGAAGAACCCGGCTCAGTTTTGGTACGAAAACCGTGGACCTCCGCTTGCGCTGATCAGTTTAAACGACAGCGCCAGTCGCCTGTTTCATGCCGCAACACCTAACAAAGGAGGTGCGCCATGGACATGAAGTGCGCAAGCCAACGATTGGCAAAAAATATTGCCTTTCTCTTCGCCACATGTCTGTTTTTGGTCGGTCAAGCTGCGCAAGCAGATAATCTGACATCTTTCCTTTCCGACATTCCGCCATCCGAGCTTGCACCTGGTGCCGATGCTTATGGCCCGATCTCGCCCGAAACCAAGGTCGCGCCTATTCTTAAGGGCCGCGACACAGTTGCCTGGGCCTTTTTGACCTCTGATTTTGTCGGAACCACCGGGTATTCAGGCAAGCCAATTCATGTCGTCGCCGCCATCGATGATGATGCGGTTTTGACGGGTGTTAAGCTGGTCAAACACTCTGAGCCGATCATTCTGATTGGTATCCCGAATTCCAAAATGATTGCCCTGACAGAAGGTTACAAAGGGCTGGATCTCAAGGCCGAGGCCGCCACAGGCGGAGAGGCCCATGATCTGGACATCATTTCCGGCGCCACCGTCACCATTATGATCATTGATGACAGTCTGGTGCGGGCCGGAATTAAAGTGGCGCGCGCGCTGGGGCTGGGTGGATTGGCTCCGCGCCTTGACGGTGGCCCAACACGTGAAGTCAATATGGCGCAGGACGCGACCTATGACTGGGGCACCCTGGCCGGAGACGGCTCTGTCCGCCGCCTGATCTTAGATATCGGTCAGATCAATAGCGCCTTTGCCGCCACCGGAGATGAACGTGCCGAAAAACGGCCCGAGCCGGGTGAGCCGGATGACACTTTTATCGACATGAATATTGCCTTGGTTTCGGTGCCTTCGATTGGCAAAAGCCTGCTGGGAGAGGCGGAATATACCAACCTGACCGAGTGGCTGGAAGAAGGTGAGCAGGCCCTTCTGGTTCTGGGTCGCGGGGTCTATAGCTTCAAGGGGTCGGGCTATGTGCGCGGTGGTATCTTTGACCGTATACAGCTGATCCAGGGCGACAACTCGGTTCGGTTCTTTGATAAACAACAGCGCCGCCTTGGTGATCTGGCGACCAGCGACAGTCCCAGCTTTTCCGAGCTCGACATCTTCAAAATTCCTGCCGATGCTGAATTTGACCCGGCAGAACCGTTCCGTCTGCAATTGCTGGCCCAGCGAGCCGTCGGTGCGGTCGAGAAGACTTTTCTGACCTTTGATCTGGGGTACAAGCTGCCTGAACATTATCTGGTGCCTGTTGTCTCGCCGGTTGTTGTCAACAGTGACACTGAGGAAGCCGCCGCCAAGGCCGCTTTGTGGCAGCGCATCTGGAAGGATAAGACGGTCGAGATTGGCATTCTTGGCGTGATGCTGTTGGTGCTGACAGTGGTCTTCTTCTTTCAGTTTCACGCAACCGCCAATGCACGTGTGTTTTACTGGTTCCGCATCAGCTACCTGAGTTTCACCCTGGTGTTCCTGGGCTGGTATGCCAACGCGCAGCTGTCTGTGGTTAATCTGATGGCCTTGGCTGGCAGCCTGCGCAGTGGATTTTCGTGGGATGCCTTTTTGATGGATCCCTTGGTGTTCATCCAATGGTTCTCCATCGCGGCCGCGCTGCTGTTCTGGGGCAGAGGGGCCTATTGCGGTTGGCTGTGCCCGTTTGGTGCGCTGCAGGAATTGCTGAACAAAGCCGCACAGGCGCTGAAAATCCCGCAATGGACTGTGCCTTGGGGCCTGCATGAACGTCTGTGGCCACTGAAATACATGATTTTCCTAGGCCTGTTCGGGGTGTCCATGGTGTCGATGCCGCTGGCAGAAACCTATGCCGAGGTCGAGCCGTTTAAAACTGCGATCATCCTGAAGTTCATGCGCGACTGGCCGTTTGTGGTCTTTGCACTGCTGTTGCTGGTCGCAGGCCTGTTTGTTGAGCGTTTTTATTGCCGCTATCTGTGCCCGCTGGGCGGAGCACTGGCGATCCCGGCACGGCTGCGCATGTTTGATTGGCTACGTCGCTACAAGGAATGCGGCAGCCCCTGTCAAACCTGCGCCAACGAGTGCCCGGTTCAGGCCATCCATCCCACCGGAGAGATCAACCCGAACGAATGCGTCAACTGCTTGCATTGTCAGGTTCTGTATCAATCCGAAAACAAATGCCCCGTGGTCATCAAGCAGCTTAAACGCCGCGCCAAGACCGGCTCGGCTGACCTGAAGATGCCGCTTGGACAGCCCCCGGCGAACCATCCCAACGCCAAAAATTCACCCGTTTCCTGAAGGAGAAACTCAATGTCGGAACAAGACAAAACCCTGAACCTCACCCGTCGCGGTCTACTGGGTGCAACAGCATCCGGGGCCGTGTTGGCCACTACCGGTGTTGGTGCCACCCTGATGAGCGCCAAAGAAGCCAGCGCCGCTGCCAACGCTTCGTTGGAGCCGGGAGAGTTGGACGATTATTACGGCTTTTGGTCCTCGGGCCAAACCGGCGAGCTGCGCATTATGGGCGTTCCTTCCATGCGGGAGTTCATGCGTGTTCCGGTGTTCAACCGTTGCTCGGCCACTGGTTGGGGGCAAACCAATGAATCCAAGAAGATCCTGACCGAAGGCCTGCTACCGGAAACCAAGGCGTTCCTGGCTGCCAACGGTAAGGAAATGTACGACAATGGTGATTTGCATCACCCGCATATGTCGTTCACCGATGGCACCTACGATGGTCGCTTCTTGTTCATGAACGACAAGGCCAATACCCGTGTGGCCCGTGTGCGTTGCGATGTGATGAAATGCGACAAGATCATCGAGATCCCGAACGCAATGGACATCCACGGTCTGCGCCCACAAAAGTTCCCGCGCACGGGTTATGTCTTTGCCAATGGTGAGCACGAAGCACCGCTGATCAATGACGGCAAAGTGCTGGATGAGCCATCACAGTACGTCAACATCTTTACCGCCATAGACGGTGACGAGATGGAAGTGGCCTGGCAGGTGATCGTATCCGGTAACCTGGACAACACCGATTGCGATTATCAGGGCAAATACGCGTTTTCGACATCGTATAACTCGGAAATGGGGATGACCCTGGCCGAGATGACCGAAAGCGAAATGGATCACGTTGTGGTGTTCAACTTGGCGGAAATCGAAGCAGGCGTTGCTGCCGGTGACTTTCAGGAGTTGAACGGTGTCAAAGTTTTGGATGGCCGCAAAGGGCAAAACAAAA